>JAABUL010005178.1_pt1 | contig 16578 bp, 23 predicted proteins | sample 5559151 | NCBI WGS metagenome assembly JAABUL01 (sample SAMN10711876, study PRJNA513368) | rock metagenome | isolation source: Antarctica rocks | place: Antarctica: Victoria Land, Pudding Butte sud | reverse complement strand
CAAATCCTTCTATGCTGTTGTACCAACCCTCAAAACCTCAAAGCAATCGATGTAATGGTGGGGAACGAAAAACACCCTTGGCATTGTTGGGCCTGAAGTGTGCAAACAAGGTTGGAGATACCAACTGCGTGGCTGGCTGAATCGAGCATTGGTTCGGACGGCTTGTGCGAGTTTCAATTCGGATCTTCCTTGTTGTGAAGGAAGGTTGTCCAATGCCTTCGTCAAGCCACGAAGATCACCAACGCCAGCTGAGCACGAGCAGTAAATTGCCTGGACGCCTTGTGACACACACGTCTGACATGAGATGACATGACACGAGATCTCGAAGAAGCAACCTGGTTGAAAGCGCGGTGCGTGGCTTTGTGGACAGTTGGGCGACGATTGAATGACGGAGAGTCATGAGATTGACGACGGAAAGGATGCTTTAGTGCAATGTGGTGTATTTCATGCCTCGTTCATATACCGTCTATATACGAAGACGATCTAAGTCATGCCTGTCCATCAGGCTTTTGTAGACGCCAATGACTTTTAAACACAACGCCCGCTAAAGTACACTCATCAAATCAACTAAGAGCGCCAGCACGCGGTGTTACGCAGACGACTCAACACTCAAGCCATTATGAATAGCATCGCTCAGCTCCCGCTGCCGTTGCTGTTCCTGCTCAGCAAGAAACATGGCATACCGCGACCTCTTATTATGAATCCCGCACTCCGTCTTCTGGCGCCCCTTCCACCGACCCGCACGCTCGTCTTCGCTGTCAGTGACGGGCTCAGTGGAGTGCCAGTCGCCGACAGACCGGTAGCCTTGGTCGAGCAGATCATTGGTCGGTACATCGTTGTCCTTGATATACGCCTGCACTTGCTTGAAAGACCAGTTGGCAAGCGGGTTAACTTTGATCACGCCAGTCTCCTCCTCATACTCCAGGATCTCAAGCTCGCCGCGTTTTCCGCCTTGAGATTTCCGGCGGCCAGTCATGACGGCTTTGACTTTGAGCTCGGCGTAGGCTCGTTGTGCTGGCTCGACTTTGGCGGTAAAGTCGTAGAGTTCCTCGTTCGTCTTCCATAGCTCGTTGCCGTGTTTTGTCTCGAAGTCCTGTGTGCTGTCGCAGCCTTCCGGTTTGTAAGTGTGGATCTTTAGCCGAGGGTAGCGCTCCTTGACCCGCTCGACGAGGTCCATGGTCTGTGGGAAGTGGTAGAGTGTGTCGATGAATATGAGCTCGATGTTGGCTCGAAGTGGGAAGTCGAGTTTGTTCACCATGTCCATCATTGCGAGGCCTGTGAGCCCGAATGCGGAGGTTTGGTAGAGAGCAGGGAGGGATGTCATGCACCATCTGAGCACATCTGCGGGTTCTAGTTTGGCTAGTTGCTGGTTGAGGAAGTTGAGGTGTTGTCTTGTGAAGTAGACTTCTGGTAATGTGGCAGAGGACTCGCCGCTGGAGTACCCCGAGTCGACGTCTCGCTCTGAAGACGTGGAGCGCTGTCTGTGAGTCATTGTTGTGTGTATTGTATGTGTTTTGTCGTGGATGTTCCGGATGCGGCAATGGTAGAGATTTATGGTGGGTGTGAGAGAGATGCAGATCAGGTTGTGAGGAAGGTGAGAGAGGGGAGAGAAAACACGTCAGGGAAAACGGAAGCAATACTCAGCAGCATCACAGGTGGAGTTACAAACTCACGTAGTGCGGCGTAATAGACCAGTCTTTGAAATCAAATGGCGCGACCCGGAACAAAAGACTATTGTGGGTTTCTCATAGCCCAGAACCAATCAGAGTTTGAATTGGCGGCAGTGAGTGGAATGCGCCAGACGAAGAGTTCTCGTCCGTACGGCGTTTAGTGATCGTACTAAGGCCGTTTGGGTGCAGAGATGCGGTTGCATATTTTTGGAGGAGACTCGAGCGGCAGCAGCGCCTCTCTCCCCAGATGTTTCGATATGTATGCTGAACACATCTTCCTGCGACGACCTGACAAAGACTGCTTTGTTCTGGTTCATTTCGTCATTGTGATATGCCTTTTGCCATTCCCATGAAAATGCTGTGCTGATTTCTCACCGGATGGGCGGGGCGCGATTTCGGTTTTGGTGGGGACAGGCTTGCGTCGCTGGTGCGATCTCGATCCTCGGCACTTCGTTCGGCGTTGAGTCGTCGAAGGGATGGTGGGCTTCTGGTCGCTCGACGTCCTCGAGAAGAGACAGAAAACAGAGAGGTAGTATGAGAGACATGAGGTGAGGTCGTGGTATGTATATCTGTGCGGTTGGCCAACCTATAAACGCGATTGTCGAGTTCGCCGACTTCATCGCGTGCGTGCGTGCTTTCGGGGACCTGGCTTTCACGTGGTCGCCGGCGAGGTCAGCGTGCACGGCCCTTTGTGAAGGCGCCACTGGCGAGCGTTTGTTCGTAATAAGACCCCGCTTTCGTGCTTTGTCTTGAGAATTATGTCCCGCACGTGACAGCCTCGAATCAGTCTTGACCTCCAACATGGCCGACGCAGATCTCGAAGCGATCAAGCAGGCCCGTCTGCAAGAGCTGCAGTCGCAGGGAGGTGGTGGTCAGGGCGGTGGCCAAGGCGGCGGCAAAGAAGAAGATCAAAAGTGCGTAAACCCAGCACCAGAACCCAGGCTCGTGCCTAACAATACAGCAGGAACCGCGAGCAAGAAGCGCGGCAGTCGATATTGTCTCAGATCCTCGAGCCAGATGCGGCAGACAGGATAGGCAGGATCCGGATGGTCAAGGCCTCGCGCGCGGAAGATGTTGAAACCCGGTTGATCATGCTGGCTCGGTCGGGTCAGCTCAGAAATCGAGTGACTGAGGCGCAACTTAAGGACATCCTCAATGCTCTCAGCGAGCAGCAGCAGGAGGCGGAGAAGGTCACGGTGCAAAGGAAGAGAGGCGGGTGGGATGATGATGATCTGGAGGATCTGCTGAATGAGGATACGTGATGTCCAAGGCGTCAGAACGAGGCGCTTGAAACTCAGCGTAACAGTTGGTGGATGAACTGATGTTGTCGAAACAAGCTTCCAGGGGCTGCAACGACATCGAGGGAAGGCACCATGGTGGTAGTCGCTCCTGCCTCATGAACATCCAGCATACCTTAAATCGACCGCACCCATCTATCGCGGCAGGCTTGTGCACCCCACATCGCCAGGCTTCACGACGAAGTCCGATTAACAGAAGATATCACGATTACGAGCAATCTCAGCCTGCTGCTCTTCCACACAATCTGCCCTCGCGCCATCGATCGAACTGTGCAGTCCACGATCTTAGAAAAGGTCTTGCCCAGTCACATGCTTGGACCACGGACGAAGGCATTGGAGAGGTGTCTACAGCTAGCACAGGGCTTCGTCTGCGGAGCCGGTGGCTCGAGAGGATGCACTTTCCAGAGTGCTTGGAGGTTGAGGCAGGATGTAGCTATCTGATGCATCGCTTCAACAAAGGAGTGTGATCTGGCTGAGCCTTGGAATCAGAATTCCCGACTATCAATATGAACCCTCTGCGTGACTGTGCTCACAATGTGAAAGAGAGGCAAGCTGAAGTTTCTCCCAACAAACATCAAAATTTTCTGCACTCGAGCGAGAAGCTTCCGCCACAAGCAAGGCCGTTGAGCTTGTGCCGATGGTACAGCCTTACAGCCTCAGAGCGGATGCTGAGATCTTCTCCTGTGAACAGCCAGTGAAAGTCGCTTGATCGTAGGTAGACTTGCTACATGTTATTCAGTGTTGTATACGTAGTTGTTGTGTAAAGCATGGAATGCCTCCGGTGAAAGCACATTCACATTCACCTGCACCAAGTCTGATTCGCACTTGCCCACGCTGAGTCAACCCGCCAAGACTGCCGCCACCTTTAAACCCCTCCTTCATCACTGCCTTTCACGAACCTACAACAACAAGCAAAATCTCCACTCAGACACATACCACTACCGCGAACAGCCCAACCCGTACACAAACACTTATCACCACAAAGAACACCCCAGACCCCGACACCAGACACTTAATGAGCGCTCAGACGGGCATCCAGAACCTTCAGACGTTCGGTACGTATCGCTGCGCCGCTGAGCCTCCGATAAGCACAGAGCCAGCCTTGCGCGCTTCTTCGCCTTTCGCGATGGCGATGTGTGCTGCGAAGCATGGCTCTATGCCTGTTGCGAGAGCCTCAGCGCGAACTGGCGTGAAAGTTACAGTCGCTGACTGACATGTGACACAGACCCCTTCGCGGAGGCCGATGCTGATACCGGGGAGACCAAGCAGTCCCAGAACTACATCCATATCCGTATTCAGCGTGAGTCACCCCCTCCCTCGAACCACCTCCCTATCCCTTCCTTCGACAGCCCCCACCACACGTATTCACGGCCACACACTAACACCCACGTGCCACAGAGCGCAATGGTCGCAAGACTCTGACCACAGTCCAAGGCCTGCCCAAGAAGTTCGACCAGAAGAAGATCCTCAAGGTGATCAAGAAGAAGTTCGCGTGCAATGGCACCATCGTCGTCGACACCGAGATGGGCGAGGTGATCCAGCTGCAGGGCGACCAGCGCAAGGACGTGCAGGAGTTTTTGATCGATAAGAAGGAAGGTCTGGAGCTCGATGCCAAGACCATCAAGGTCCACGGTTTCTAAAGTCGCTACGATGGCAGTATGATCGCTGCCAACTGCAGGCTGCCGGCCGACGAGCACACAACTATGGCGATAACAGCTGCTCCGCCGAACATCAAACCGGCGCCTCATGATACCCAACGAGAGCAGACGGCAGACGATCACGCCAACGACGAAGACCTATACCTCCGACTTCTTTCAATTCTCCTTTCTGGAATGTTACACACTCATGCTTAGGACTGAGACTGCACCTATGCATTTTCCGGGTTCACGAATGAGACAGTATACTTTATGCTTGTGCTTGCTATGAGTAGGGGCGCGAGGCCGCTGTGGAACTCTCGTTCGAGGAAGCGGCATTGATAAGCTAGTAGCTAGATGTTCTTGTCAATGAGAGCATTTCAACCAATCCTAGACCCTACATTCATGATTACTGATTTGCATATGACGCAGCGGAGATATCTGTACATGCTTTATCTCGTGGTAGGTATACACTCGCTATACATGAAGAGCTAGCTTGCACATTTGTATCTTACATCCTCCCTTCTACACACCTATCAGCTCTTCTCGCCCCTCTCCTTCTTCTCCTCCTTCTCCAACTTCCGCAAACTCGTCTCCTCCGCCGTGCCCCACACCATCCACGGCGCCATCTTACTCCTCCTCAACACACTCTGCAGCACAATGTACTCCACTGTCTCTTTCGCCCTACTCAAGCTCGCTTCCTCGTTATCCGGCCGCGGCGCATTCGGAATCTCCTTTCCACTAGAGTCGACGGCGACTTCCCGCAGAACTGTGACGCCTTGCTCAACCACCTTGACCTTTTTCACCGATTGCAGGGATTGTAGCGAGTGGATCCGGATGATGGCTTGGATGACGCCGTTGCGACTATAGTGCGTTTCTTCCTTGGGGCCGGGGACGAAGGTTGAGCGGAGGGATACCAGCCGCGGGCGCGAGAGGTGGCGGTGGAGCGTCCATTTCAGGTACGTAGTCGGTGGCCTCCGCCCCATCCGCGCCCGCAGCGATGATAGTAGGCCGGGACAGAGGTTTGGAGCGATGGCGTCGAGGTTGCCGGCGGCGAAGTAGGTGTACATTTTGTGGTGGAGGTCTTTGGCGAGCGCTGGGGTGGAGAAGGGCTTAACGCGTGGGCGGGGGCGGACGTAGATGTAGCGCCATGTCGCTAGCCTACAAAGACGCTGGGGTTAGTTGTTGGTGGTGGTGGTGAGGAGGGGGGGATGCGTACGCGAATACTTCATACATCCTGGTCCACCACCTGTGTTTCTCGAGTTTCCACCTCGCTTTCCGGTTGGTGAACCAGCTAGGCCGGTTCTTGCCGTAGGGCATGATGAAGGTTCCTGTGAGGAGGCCCATGTCGTCTGGGAGCTGGCCGGCGCCGAGGGCTTCGCGCTCTTGTTTCTTTTGGAGGAGGGCCATTGAGGGGGTGGATTGGGGTTTGCTTGCTGGCCGGGACTGGCGGATTCCTGAGGCAAGGAGGCATGGTTGGGAGGAGAAGGGGCGGCGGTGGGGTAGAGGGTTATGGTGGTGTGGGAGGAGGGAGTGGGTGTTATCGTTGCGGAACTGGAAGAGGGAGGCGTTTTCGCATCGTAAAAGGCGCTGTTGCGAGGAGCATTGTGTGGTGGCTCGCAGGCTTCTGCGAAGGCTCTGGGACATTGGTGTCGTAATTGGTAGAGGTCTTCATCTCATTGATCGGCCAAACTTTTGGATTGAAGACGCGGAGATGCACCGAAAGAGGCAGGAGCAGATGCGGAAGGTTAGACGACATCCGACGACATGTCTTTCCTGCCAACACGTAGCATGTTCCCTCCATTAAAGATTTAACGTGCTACCAGAGCAGTTTGTTATCTGAGTACGACGACCTTACTAGATCTTGCCCATCTACTTGATCGCTCGAACGATGCTCCATCGCTCAAATGAACTGGATGAGAGCGGTCATCTGCAGCCTGCAGATCGCTGCATAGTGGCTGCGCAAAACAAGGCTGTGGGTGAAGCAGCATATCTTCCCCTTCCTCTCTTCCGCCGTCTCTACCTCGTTCCAGTGGAAGACCGAGCTTGATTTTCTATTGAATAGGGAGGAAGCAGGCCATTTATAGCCTGCGGCTCCCCTATTTGCCTGTTTGCGGGGGATCTGGAGCTTGTCTCTCAATTGTTCCCCAAGAGCTTCACTAGACAGCTATCTCTGGTCACTGGACTCTCTGCTTGTGGCCAAAGCCGCGATGACGAGGTGCCGACAATGCAGCAAAATCTCTGTACAGGGCACTGCTTGACTTGCCTGAACTGGATTCAGAGGATGGAGTCGAGCGGGAATCATACCCATTCTTGCCAATCCACAATTCTGTCGATGAATTGGATCAGTCTGCGAACAATGGATGTGACTTCTGCCAAATGGTGTTGCAGTCACTTCTGGAATATCGGGCGGAATGGTTCCAAGACCATCGCGAGAACATGGCTGAATGGGTTGATAGAAGCGGCAAGCCTTTCGACGCTGTGAGGTCCGGATCGGGATCGATGATTTCTTCCGCGCGACAAACAACTCTAGCGTGTTGGACACTCTCATCGTCCGTATTGGTGCATTCCAGGAAAGAGGTACTGAGCAGAGGGTCCAACGCTCGCCAGAGAACTGGCGAGTGTTGCGCCTAATTAGCAAGACACCTCGGGGTACGCTAAGCTCCATCGTCGGAATTTGTGATGCAAGCACGCTAATAAATCGACACAACGACCAGCCCCATCTATATAGGTAAACTCAGGGTCGGCTGCTACGAGGTAGATCCGGATCTTGGCTTTGAAGAGCACTTCACGGTCATCCGGCAGTGGCTGCATGATTGTCGCCTAGTGCACACGAACTGTGCCTCGAACACCCCTCTTGGGCTTCCCACACGGGTTATCGACGTCGGGCCTTCCGATAGCACTGGTGGCGATGGGTCCGGGTACCCTCGTATCCTCGTGCCACAGGGCTTGAAAGCGCCATATATTGCGCTCAGTCACTGCTGGGGAGGTCCGGTCTCGTCACTACTGACGTCCAAGACGATCGGAGCTTTCCAGGACGAGCTTATATACTCGACACTACCTGCAAATTTCCGGGATGCTATCACTATCACACGAAAACTTAATATTAGATACTTATGGATCGATACCTTGTGTATACTACAAGACTCGAGCGAGGACTGGGCGAAGGAGTCTGCGAACATGGGTCTGGTTTACCGCAAGTCAGCTCTAACAATCTTCGCGATATCCTCCGAAAGAAGTACCTGCGGCATTCTGCAGCCATTCCCGAAAGCGTCTCCAAAACAGAACGTAACTCTGAGGGTCGCCTCGAGCGGCGCTGCTCGCGGTGATGTTACAGTTGTTGCAGAACTCCCCCACTCTAGCCATGAGGTACTTGCAGCGTTGGTCTTCAACAGTCCTCTCAGCAACCGAGGATGGGCCTTGCAAGAACTAACGATGTCGCCACGACGCCTCTACTATGGGAGGGACCAGGCGCACTGGGGGTGCCGCCAAGCGTATAATTCACTAGATGGATGTACATGGCCCATCAACCTCTTGTATGGTTCCAGTCCTGAAACTGAAGCATATTTGCAGTCAGACATCCTTCGCCAACCGCTACTTGGGATCCCCGGGATCCATATCCTTCTTCGTGGTTATTACTTTCTGGTTCAGCAGTATACGAGTTGCCGACTGACGAATCGCAATGACAAACTGCCTGCGTTGTCGGGCCTTAGTGCGAGACTTCATCGAGCACTAGGTGGCCAGCATGTCGCTGGGCTTTGGAGCATCGACCTTGCACGCGGGCTGCTTTGGGATTCAATATCATCGTCGGAACGTCCGCCCTCATCCACCTTCCGTGCACCGTCATGGTCCTGGGCCGCGACCGACGACACTGTTGCTTACGATCGTTGGAATTTTGAGTGCTTCCCCTCTCTTATCAAGCTTACAGACTGCAAAGTTGAGCTAGCCGAGCAGAGCAACCCCTACGGAGAAGTCATTGCCGCCAGGTTACTCGTGGAGGGCCTGGCTGCGCCACTAGTCCGCGGTTCACCGGCTGACCACGTTTGGAGGGGACAGCCCCCAATGTACGTCGGCTACGCCAACTTTGACAAGGAAATGAAACGGTGGGGAGACCATCGACCATTGTGGTTGGAGACCGCCGATAAGGGATGTCAGCTGGTGATCGGCTACTCCAAGCATGGAGTCAAAGGCTCGGATCCGACAGATTTTGAGGATCTCGACATCGACCTTGGACAATCACCTGCTCTGCAATACGTTGCGTTACTAGTCAGTCATGCGCCCAAGGAGTGGGGTAGGAGCCCAGCACGCGGATTGGTATTGCAACCAGACGCATCAGGCCGACTATACAAAAGAGTCGGGCGCTTCGCTATGGATGTACTGCCATACGAGAATGCGTCTATCGATCCAGGGCCCGAGGAAAACAGGTATCGGCGACAGGGGTGGCGCACTCAAGCTATGACTCTAGTATAGGTTGTTGCAAATCCTTCTCAAGCGCTTCCTTAAGAGACACCTTCATGGTCTGCCTTTTTCGTTCCAACGACGATAAGACGTATCAGCGAGATGGTTCAGTCCCTGACAATCGCCGAGGGCAGCATACATGGTCGACTTTGGGAGCGTTTCGACACGGACGAGCCTCAGGTCTTCGCCTTCCCGGTTGAATCTGCTATCCGACTCGACCGACGGCAGGGAGCTCGCCCGTAACCTCCTGCCGCTCAGTGAACGTTCTCTGACGGAAGCTGGTTTCCAACAAGAGAGTTTCGGGCAAGCGAGTAGCTTCTTTCTCCTACGGGCACCTGGAGACACCGAACACCTCGTTCTTCACTCAATACTTCAAGCTGCTTTGAGTCGTTATTTTGACAAGTAATATAGTATCATTGATACACAAACGGAGGAAACGATATCCACTGGATGAGGTCTCAACTGACAGATAAGGATTGCTACGATGTTGCAAGCGAGTGAAATTCATCTGGCAGATGATGAGATGTTGCCTGAGCGTAACATATGTTGAATACGCCATGTAGTACCAACTTCTGGTCAGCTCCGAGACAGAAGTTCTACGCTGTGGGGAGCATCGCCTCGATTCCTCCTCCACGTGAGTACAAACCACACCTCCAAAGCAAAGACCACAATCTTTGTCCCGAGAAATGCAAACAATATGGCCATTGCGAACAAGATCCGATATTGGGCTTCCTCGCTAGCCCCATCGAAGTCCGCTACGTTCAATAAGATGCCGCAGGCAATGGCGCCGAGAAGGCTGGCGAGGTACCAAGCGATCGATGGCCAGGTGCTGACTTGGTCTTCACACGCTTTGACGACTCCGTAAGTCTGAAGGAGTGTGCGTTTGCGCTTGAAAACGGCCATTGAATCAGCCTTCAGCATCATGTCGTTGTCCAGATGGTTGACCTCGCTGCCAAGATAACGACCGATCTGGGCGCGGCGCTCCTGAAATCGATTGCTGATCATGTCCGGTGAACTGTCGGTCTCATCACAACTTGCATCAAAGTGCTGGCTGGACTCAATCTGGTCAAGCAGATTCAGATCAAACACTCCCAAAGAGCCAGTCTCGCTCATTCTGCGCACATAAGTCTCGGATCGCTTGCATCCGGCTTGGTATACTGTTGTTCATCAGTGAGCTGTGCGCGCGCATCTTCACGATATCCTCGACCTACACGAGAGTATCTCGCACAACGAGATGAAGGGCACACAGAGTAGCAAGACCGAGACGATCTGACCATAGCCCCAGACTGCTGTTGGAGGAAGCTCAACCTTCATCCCAAATCTAGACGCCGCCACTTGTGTCGTCCCATAGCAGAAGCTGAACACAATCGGTGGTACTCGTGAAAGAAAAGATCCGCTGTAGTCGAAAGGGGCCATGCGTTGCCACTTAGGTCGCTTGGAACGACACAACAACTGGCGAAGAAGCAAAGCGGAATGTCGTTCGTTATAAATCTCACGGTAAGCCGTAAATGTGGCCCCAGAATGCATAACCCTCCATAGAAGCCAGCTCGGGATAAGGGCAAGTGAGCGACAACCGCAGTAGAAGTCTTGTATGCGGATGAGGTAGCCGAGGACCACAAGACCCAGAACCGAGAGCCAAGATTCCTGCCAGAGGACATTGAACCAACCATGCCAGTTGGAGCACCGCTGGATATGCACGGCACCCGACTCGAAGGCGCTCGATACATTTGCTGTTGGTGTTATACCGGACATGGCGATGAGTGCACGAATTACAATCGCGGCGACGAGTAATGCCACGAAAACAAGAATGCCAACAACTCTTGTGTGGCGGGGCACTTTGTGTGAGCGGAAGTATTCGCGTAAGCAATCAAGGGTTGCTAAATGGGTAGTGGAAGAGAACCAGGCCTGCGATCAACGTGTCAGCATACGTACGAAGCAAGGTATAGTTTACTAACCAGGCTGTGAACGGCAATGAACTCGAAGCGAGTTAAACTTTTTACATTGGCAACGCCCACAATAAGTATGGCCAGGCCAGTCACGAGCTGTTGATCGCTTAGGCTGAGAATGAATCCCACTACGGCTTCCTTCCTCAGGCGGCGAGCTTCGATAGCGTTGAGCCGTGTGTATCTCTCCGGCAAGCCACTGTCCATGTTCGAGGGCGCGACCGTCTGCCAGAGTCGGTAAACCGTATGAATGACTCTCCGGTCGAGGTAGTTTAAAGAGTCCTCGTCCAGGGACTGAGAAAGGTATGCGTATATCACGGCCACTATACTGATCAGGGCCGTGAAGAAGAATGCTGCAAGGACCTGTTTGCATTAGTTGGCATGATCTCAGCCTCGAACGATGAGCAGTGGGCAGCTCACTCCATAGCCCACAAGATCCAACGTCGTCTCCACAACAGTAGTCTCATTTCTCGTACTGCAGAGCACCGCAACATCGTTTACATTCGAGGCCATGGCCTCGAGAATAAGGGACGACGCTTGCATGAAACTCGCGCTGGTGTCCCCGGTCGACAGATGAGGTCCGATGCGATGTGGAATCGGTTCATAGTGGTCGTGTTTCGAGAGGCGTCGCAACTTTAAGAATGTTGGCAGCTCAGTATAGCCCAAGGCCAAGGCAACTGCGAGCTCATTGCACGGCAACTTCCGACCAAAAGCAGATGAATGAGAGACGCGATTCGACAGCCTCATCTGAAGGCGGGCTGGATCATCGGTCCTTGGCCGTCACAAGTCGTTACATGCGAATTGGCAGAGCTTGAAGAGCTTGCACAGCCCCAACACCATCAAGCAACCAAAATGCAAGTTGATCGTCGATTTTGCTCAGTACTCGCGCTCGACTGATGCTTGAATTGCCGATGGTCTGATCGTCCTTCGGACCGCATGCTGGCTCAGCGCTCTTGGGAAACATGAGATTCACTACCCACGCTTCTCAATCTGCACAGAGGGGTCCGGGAGCGTCTTCCATTGCTGCAATTCGTTCAAAGTCTTTCTTTCGTGAGATGATACCGTTCGCAGTCCCGGTCTTCCGAAGCTTTGGACTCGCTGCTCATTCGACGGTATCAGCTGGATAGGGTGAAGGGGTACAGAGAGGCATGTATCGCAGAATGGTATGGTGGACTTCTTGGTGGGCAGAAAGGGATATGTCAATGTTCTAATACCTTCCTCTCTATCGCAAATCGCTCGCTTGTCTGTCATATATCCGCTGTGCAGTGAACAGTCCTCCAGCTCGCATCTTAGTAGAAGTACTTTTGGTGCTCATGCAAGAGCACTATCGCTAGGCTTGATCCTCCGCTCAGGTACCACGAACTCCGTTGAGATCTCCCAATGTTTAGAAGGACACTGGTCACTAGAGCCGACATGAACACGGCCTCGATGAAATGCTGATGAAAGGATGGAAGAAGTCCCTACATCGAGAAGTTTAATGGTGACGTCTAAAGCTTTGGCCACCTACATGCGAATCACCAAGACCGCGATCGATCATCAATTCTCTCTACAATCGAGACAGAATCACAGTATGCAGTGACGGGCCGCTTCTCAGCACAACCGCCTCCCAGACTCACCACGGAACAGGATATGCCTGCCCTGTCGGCTTCGGCATACAGACTCGGCAGCGACCGCTTCCAAGTCCATCAAACGGGAGCCGTACATGCACTCGAGCAACAGTCAAGACGATATAGAGCGTTGGACTCTGGACCTCAGAACCTCGAAAGGAACCTGAAACCTGGTACCGGGAACCTAGAACGAACCGGTGAACGCTTGTTCCCATTGCGAACTGCTAAGCGCAAGGCGTCAAGCATCTAGAACCCGTAGCCTTGCAACAAAAAAGACAGCCAGTAAACGCTGTCCTCTATTTCCGTAACCCCGCTCAAGATAGAACATCGAGCATTGAGCAGACACGGGAAGTACACCATAGCCAGATTCATGACGATGCTGTCTAATTGGATCAACAAGCTGGGACCGGTCAAGTCTTCGCCACCACCAACTCTTCGACTTCGCAGCCTTGCAGACCTCCTCGATGCTAGCGGGGAAGCGAGGCTGCGAGTCTCGCAAGGCTCGCAAGGACGGGTTATCGAGGTAGCTCCCAGGCTGTGCTACGAGATCTTTTAAACCCACTCCATGCGCGCGGTCCTTCTCGTAGCCCTTTCAGCAGTCAGCATCCAGCGGTCTCTTGTCCTTCCATCGAGACTGCCATTGACATTGCCATTCTCCCAAGATGTCCCAAGACCGAGCACACCGCATGGTCGAAAATCTCCACTAGCACGCCACCGCAGTCCACGACGCCCGCAAACAAAAACACCAGCACAAACAAGCCTTCGAACACCACAAGCACAGGGTGACGCAGTGCCACGAGAGCCTGAAAAGACACAACGCTCTTGATGCTCGTGTCAAGACGCAGCATGGCTGGGTGCAGAAGTGTAGGTATTGAGCCATAAGGCATCTTGGTCCGACCATTGATTGACCTTTGGTGTAGTGCACGAACTGCGACTGAACCTGGACGATGCGCAGAAGAATCAGAATAGAGAGTATGAAGGGATGTCTCGTTCCAACGCGCGAATCTCCAGTGCTCTCACCGAGTTCGGCAAACAGCAGTCACGGGTTGAGAACGAGTTTCATAAGGTGTTGAAGTAAGAAATGGCCCGTTGGTTGTATAGAGATATAGTATGCTTACGTGTTGTTTCAGGACCCATATACCACCGAACGTCCAGCAGATGATCCACAATGTCCACAATCCAAAGTAGATTGTGGCATTGTGCTATTGAGCAAATGTTCTTTCAGGCGGAGGGAAGGTTCCTTGAGGATTATGTGTAAGGCTATATCACTGGTCGCGTTGAATCGAATGAAGATATCCCAAAGTTGCTGTGCCTGCTAGTTTCTGACATGCATCCATATCGTCGTGTCGAGATCTGCTGAACAAAGTCTGTGTCGATGGAGATGCCGTCAAGTTGTCGTGCTCGCAAGGATACCTGTGTCGGACATGGCGCTCCGAACGCTTCCTGGGATCGACCGTGGACGAAGACAGCACCGCCGATGGCCCCACGAGACATTCAAGGCCATTTAAGCTCAGCCTGTCTATGTCTACGATCCCGAACGGAACTACCGTGGAGGAAACTTGGGCTCACGATGACAGCCTCACGCACAGAAAATGCTGCTCAGAATTGGCTCAATACGCGGAGATATATAACGCTTTTATAATTATACTTCTACGTACGGCTGTAGGTGCGAGAATATAGAGCTTCCGTATTATCTAGGGAAGTTCTAGCCCTAGGTACGAGGGAGTAGGGTACTTTTAAGTCGTCTACAGGGTGACTTAAGTCATGGCGGACAAAAGTCTCAGCTGAACTCAAGCTCGCAACCGGCTGATTAGTACTACCGTGGGAATACCGGCTGCTGTACGTTTTGCATTTTTTGTCGACCAAGTTCTCAGTAACTCTGCATGTGGTGTGGTTGCTCCGGGTGTTTTTTTGTTCCTCAGACTGCGGTGGAGTCGTCCACAAATCGGCGGCAATTCCAAGTGTCGTGACGAGCAAGGACCATAGACTTTCCGGACGTTTCTTTTTAGCCTCCCACGTGGATGATCGAGAATGCGGTCATTGGGCGGCTAGTATCGCCATGATATTTACTGTTCTATAGAGCACTACCAGCTAAAGACGAGCTCCACGTTGGGCCTGCTCAATAACCTTCCAGCTTTTGAAGCGTCAGGACGGGAGTGGAAATCTGCTGCCGGCCAACCTACGCTTTCTTAACAACATAACCCTGCCGCGGGAAATGCAGGTGAATTCCATTCTCCAGCTCAAGCACGACCTCATGCTTGCTCGCTCCAATCAACTTCCCAGCCTGCGGATGGCTGTTCGGCGCCGCACTGTCACACGCGTCAGCACACCATCCCATCTCCCTTCCTTCCCCCTCATTTCAAGGAAAAGTAAAACTTACTCCAAACTCTCAACAACAACCTTCGTCCCCTTCCCCAACCCCAACGGATCACCCCCATCCACCCCAGCCTCTTTAGCCCAATACTCCCCTCCCTCAACAATCTTCTTCGCCTCTTCTCCCCCAATATCACTGGCATCCTTCGAAACGTCTGGCAACGCCTCAATAGCCCCCCAAACCCTCGGAAAATCCTCCTTCCCCAACCCCTTCTCCTTCCCCGCTCCCAAATCATTCAGCGCCCAGCGGACAGCCCAGAGGATATGCATATCCGCCACTGAAACCTCCTTCCCTCCCAAGAAAGGCCCCGCGGAGCTTTGTCCAAGGACCGAGTCCTCGAGAAAGGCCATTCGGCTGCGCAGCTCTGCGAGGCCGGAAGCCTTCAACAGCCCAATATCACTCCGCGCCAGAATTGGGAACACGGTTTGGCGGTCTTTAACAAATGTCTCGCTCAATACGCTTGGCGGGATGATCGTCAACACGTCCTGGAAGGTTTCTGCGCCCCATGATTCCCACGCCTTGTCCGCTGGCCCTGCGCGCTGGACTTGTTTGTTGGATAGTCCGTGGTTAAGCAAAACGTCGAAGATCAGACTGCTGTCGCAGTAGACGTCCTTGCCCACGGCCAGCACGGGAATACGGCGGAAGGTAATGCCCAGGGCTTCGAGGTCGGGGCGGGGGATGAGGGGGGGTTGGTCGACGCGCTGATATTGGATGCCGAGGGTGTGGAGGAGGAGTTTGGTTTTTTGGGCGTAGGGGGAGAAGACTGGGAGTTCGAGGTTAGTTGGGGTGAGGAAGCAGTGGTGTGGGAGGCTTGCCGTAGTCGTAGTGGATGATTTGGGGCGCCATGGTGGGTTGATGTATGCGTGTCTATTCAAATGCTTGTCGTGAAATGCTTCTGCTTTTTGTGTTGTTGTTGGATGTCGAGAGTAGTTATTTGGAAACAGAGAGCTCGGCGTCCATTTCAATAATAAGCGGTCAGTTCGCACGACATCAGGTCCAAAGTGACATCAATGGAGCCATTGCCCGCGATTGCAGCACTAAGCAAAGTCAAGATCTGAGCTAAACCGGAGCAATGGAGCTGGGAATGCGAGCTCTTGAGCTCTAGACCATCGAGCGTCATAGCAGCTGTGGGTGTTCTCGAGCTCTGGATATTTTGTCGTTCGGTCTTGTAATTCTTCTTCAACATCGGCATTCGATGGACAAATGAAGGTCCAGCTCGACATGAGTTCCATATGATTTTTTGGGTCGCAAGTTTTAGTGAAGAAATCGGGACATCGCAACTGCCGCTGAGAACATGCGTCGAATGAGTCGCTCGTTCGTTAGAGACTTCGTGGGTCGATAACAGCTTCCCGTGCCCGCGTCTACAGAGATGTGCCTGTCCATGAGGTGGCCCAGTGGCAGCAGTCCAGTTGTGAACTGCACTGTACTTCTTTTCGAGCTTCATCCGGTAGCCTCCCCATTGCGCTCCGCAGCCCTCCCCTCGGCCTCCCTCACCCCCCTCTCCCTCTTCCTCTCCTCCCTCTCCCTCTTCCTAATCCCCCTCAGATCCGGCGGCACCTCAATCCCCAACCTCCCCCTCAGCACCCCCACATCC
>JAABUL010005176.1_pt1 | contig 16590 bp, 21 predicted proteins | sample 5559151 | NCBI WGS metagenome assembly JAABUL01 (sample SAMN10711876, study PRJNA513368) | rock metagenome | isolation source: Antarctica rocks | place: Antarctica: Victoria Land, Pudding Butte sud | reverse complement strand
GGCCTCCGGGTCCGTGACCCCACTCAGATCCACATCGTCCAGCATCCTGGCCCTACCCTACGGCACGCTTACTTTGTGACCCCAGTATACTGCCCCTGAGTTTTTAGAGTGATACTACGGTTCGCGCAGGGTGTAGCCGACCCCACGAACGGTCTGGATGAGTCCCGCGCCGAAGGGGGTGTCAACCTTTTGGCGCAGGTAGCGCACGTAGACGTCGATGACGTTGCTCTCCACCTCGGCGTCGCTCCAGACGTGCGCGGCCAACTGCTCACGCGTGATCGTCTGACTGGCGTGGTGCACGAGGTACTCCAGCAAGGCGTACTCGCGCGCCGAGAGCGCGATGTCCCGACCGGCGCGCCGCACGCGCCGCGCCACGGTATCGAGTTCCAGGTCGCCGACGCGCATGACACCGGCGCGCGTGAGCGTGTCACGCCGCAGCAGGGCGCGCATGCGGGCCAGAAACTCACCGAACGAGAACGGCTTGGTCAGGTAGTCGTCGGCGCCGATGTCCAGCCCCTGTATCTTGTCCCGCTCACTATCGCGGGCGGTCAGCATCAGGATAGGCGTGGCCTTGCGCGCGGCGCGCAGCCGGCGGGCCACCTCGAAGCCGTCCAGCTTGGGCAGCATCACGTCGAGCACGATCAGGTCGTAGTCGTTCAGGCGCGCATCGAGGAAGCCCTCTTCGCCGTCGCGCGCCACGGCCACGGTGTAGCCGGATTCCTCGAGGCCTTTCTCGATGAACGCGGCGATGCGCGCGTCGTCTTCCACCACGAGGATGTGCATGAGCGGCTTTCCTATTTGTACAGTCGATAGTCGGAAGTCGTGAGTTGAGTCTATCAGATGCGGTAGCGACCGCGGCTGGTATGACGGAGGAGGTACAGCACACACAGCGCCCCGGCCACGCCAAGGATGACCGAGCCCAGGAAGCTCGACGGGCCGGCGCCGAACAGCAGCGCCCAGGCACGCCCTCCGAGCACGGCGCCCACGACGCCCACCCCGACCACGCCCAGCAGGCCACCGGGCGTGCGCCCCGGAACCAACGCGCTGGCTAGCCCACCGGCGATCAGCCCGACAATGATCCAATATAAAATGTCATGCATCGCTTCACGTATACCCTCAGACTGTAGCGGTCCTCTATACCTGCATCATCGCCTGGCTACATGAGAGGGGCATGAGAGTTTCAGTTCTCATGGCCATCTCATCAAACGGCGATAGAGTGGATGGTGTCGCGGGACATCCGCGGATAATAGACCGCCGAAGGATAGCTACCATGTACAACTACAACCAGTCGTATTACCGCCTCAATACCCTGGCGCGCGGCGCCGCGCGCAACACGGTCATGGGCCAGGTGCTGGGCTTGCTCGGCTTCAGCTTCCTATTTACCGCCGCCGGCGCCTGGCTAGGCGTCAACCTGGGACCCGGGGCGTTCTTGCCCGCTCTGATAGCCAGCTTCGGCGCGCTCATCGCGCTGTACTTTGTGCGCGACCGCGCGCCGCTCAACCTGGGCCTGCTCTACCTGTTCGCCACCGGCGAGGGCGTCACGCTGGGCCTGCTGCTGCAGAGCTACCTCACGCGTGGACTGGGCGGCGTCGTGATCGACGCCGCGGCCACAACCGCCGCCATCACGCTCGCGGCCGGCGCCTACGGCACGACGACGCGGCGCGATCTCTCAGGGTTGGGCGGCATCCTGTTCGTCGGGCTTATCGGCGTGGTCGTGGCCTCGTTGCTGGGCATTTTCATCCACCTGCCCCTACTGCACCTGGGCATCTCGCTCGTCGCGGCCGTCATCTTCACGGGCTTGCTGATCTACGACTTCAACCGCGTGTCCAACACGGCCGCTGCCTCGACGGGCGACGCAATCATGATGGCGGTGGCGATCTACCTCGACATCACTCGCCCCTCGCCCATTCAGTGCTTGCTTGTCAGGTAGAGCGCCACGCCGATGAGCGCGATGCCGATGGCGAGGTAGAGCAAGTCCAGCGCGCCGGTAGGGGGCTTGTTAAGGGCGCTCTGCAGGAACTCGACGATGAGCACGAGGAGCACGACCTTGGCCAGACGGTCCTTGAGGTCGTCGATGCTGCGGATGAGCAGCAGGCGGGGCGCGATCTCGTCGCGCTCGGCCGCGTCAATCTTGCCGATAAAGAGTTCATACAGCCCCAGCGCGACGATGAGCAGGATCGCGGCGAGCAGATACACGTCTACCGCCTTGATGATACTGGTCAGCAGCTTGACCCGCATCAGGGCATGGGCGTTCGCCGACACGTTAGGGTCGGCGTAGGACGCCAGGTGCGTGACAAGATAGACGACGTCGACCGTGCCGAGGTAGAAGGCGGCGACGGCCATCACGACGCTGGCGATCACCGGGACGACCACGACCAGCCGGCTGGACCACAGGATACGCTCGAATAGGCGTTCTAGGAACACCTGTCCCCCTCTCCATCAAACGACTATCGTAAGGCTACTGTACAACCGTACCATGCCGGGGCGCTCGATGCCCCTGACGGTGCTCGGAGTGCTCTCATCATGCTCTCACCTGGGCCTGGCATAGTGTCGATAGGGGCAAACGGGCCCCACGACATGTTGAAATGAGGCATAAACATGACAGCTATCAAACGAGCGCATCGGGGCCGTCGCCTGCTGGGCGTGTGCGGCGGCATCGCGCACACCTACGGCTGGGACCCGACCATGGTGCGAGCGGCGACCGTGATCCTGGCGATTATCATACCGGGGCCGAGCGTCGTCCTCACAGGGCTGGCCTACCTGGCCCTGGGTTTGATCCTGCCCAAGAGCGACACGTTTTAACGAGTGACGAGTGGCGAGTGGCGAGTGATCTAGCGGAAGGGGAGGAACGTGAGCGCTCCTCCCCTTCCTGTCATCTCATCGCCACTGGCCCCAACCTTGCTGCTTGATGGACGGTAACGATTAACGGCTACTTGTCGGAGGAGACCCGTTGGTGAACGTCGTGGAGGGACAAAAGCAGGGCGTCGAAGCCGCTCGACGCCCCCGATTGGGGGCGGAGGGCCGCGCCGCGCGAGAGGCTGGCGTGTGCACCCGCTTGATCCACTGCTGCTGGCGGCGCCGCTGGCGGTCGCCGCCGAGGTCCTGCATTGGGGCTCCGTGGCGCTGTTCTTCCTGAGCGGCCTCGCCATCGTGCCGCTGGCCCGCTACATCGGCGAGGCCACCGAGGAGTTGGCCGAACGGCTCGGCTCCGCCGCCGGCGGCCTGCTCAACGCGACCTTCGGCAACGCCACCGAGCTCATCATCGCGGTCATCGCGCTGCAAGCCGGGCGCGCCGACCTGGTCAAAGCCTCGCTCATCGGCTCGGTGCTGGGCAACCTCCTGCCCGTGCTGGGCATGGCGTTCCTGTGCGGTGGCTGGGGCCGCGAGCGCCAGCGCTTCGACCGCACCGCCGCCAGCGCCGGTGGCGCGCAGGCGGCCGTGGCCGGCAGCGCCCTGCTCATCCCCGCCCTGCTGGCCGCGACGACGCGGGTGACGCCGGCGCGATTGCACGGCCTCAGCGTGGCCGTCGCGGTTGTATTGCTGCTGGCCTACGGCGCGGGGCTGTTTTTCTCGCTGCGCACGCACAGGCGCCTCTACACCGAGGAGCAGGAAGAGACGTTGCACGGGACGCCACGCTGGAGCGTACGCCACGCCGTCATCGTGCTGTTGCTGGCCACGGTCGGTGTGGCGATCCTCTCGGAACTGTTGGTGCGAAGCGTCACAGGCGTGACCGAGGGGCTGCGTTGGTCGCCGGTGTTCGTCGGCGTGATCCTGGTGGCGATCCTTGGCAACGCGGCCGAACACGCCAGCGCCGTGACCGCGGCGATGCGCGACCGGATGGACCTCGCGCTCTCCATCGCACTGGGCAGTGCGGCGCAGATCGCGCTGTTCGTGGCGCCGGTGTTGGTGCTGCTGGGCCTCGCGACGGGCCGCTCCATGGACCTGTTGTTCGATCCATTCGAGGTGGCGGCGGTGGTCGGGGCCGTGGCGTTGGTCAACCTCGTCATCCAGGATGGTGAGAGCACCTGGCTGGAGGGCGTGCAGCTCATCGCGGCCTACGCCGTGCTGGCGGCTGCTTTCTTCGCGCATCCATAGCTGACTGACCCACTCTATAGCCGTGGCTCGCACAACGGCAGGCCACGCGTCGAATAGGGCCCGTGAAAAGTCCTGGGACCGCCGGCGGGACGCCGGCAAGCCATTGCGGGCGAGCGCGTCGGTGATGAGGCCGGCCTCGGTCGCGATCGTGTGCCGGCGGGACGCCAGCGGTCCCAGGGGCAGCAGTTGCCAACTTTTCACAGACCCTCACGCGTCGAAAGCGGAACTTGTCGTACGACGTTGGTTTGTGGTACCGTGACCTCAACCCACCTCGATGGGACAGGAGCTAGGGTCAGTGACGGGAAGGACGACGATCATGGGAGTTGCCGCGTTTTGTTCTGCGTGCGGGACCCCGCTAACGGCGGGGTCCGGGTTCTGCGGCTCGTGCGGTGCGCCGGCGCCGACGGCGTTGGTTGCGCCGGGAACATCGCCCGTCCCGGCGCAACCGACGCACCAAACGGTGACGGTTGGTCCGTCGGCCAATCCCCTCGCTTGCCCGCGCTGCATGGAGGTGGATCAGTCCGCAAAAGTCTCATCGGTGGTGCGAAAGGAAGTAACCAGCGGTACCATCGGCGGGTCATTCGTCGGTGGGGCCTACCAGTTCGGAAAATACGGTGGCCCGTCGATCATGGGTGGTGGCATCCATTTATCGACGCAGTCGCTGAGCGCGCTGGGTCAGATGCTCGCTCCGCCGGCGCCGCCCGTCTATCGGTCACCGTGGGGCGCTGGTCCCATCATTGGCATCCTGATTCTGGGCATCGCTGGATATCGTTCATCGGGAACGGATCGAGCGTGCCGTTGGGCATCATATGCCTGGCGGTGGTTGCAGCCATCGTCGTCGGCCGCATGCGCTCCGCCGCGCGGCGCAAGAAAGCCTACGTCGACGCGCTACCATACTGGGAACGCGCCGCGCGGCGCTGGGACGAGATGTACGTGTGTCTCCGATGCGACGCCATCTATACGCCCGGATCAAGCGATATTTACCGCACCGAACATCTGCAACAGGTCATCTACGGCACGTAGCCCCAGGCTAGCCCAGCAGCAGTGGCCGGGTCACGCCCGGCCACTCATGGCTCAGCTATGGTCCCCGTTGATCAGCGGACGGAGTATGGTGGTTCGGGGGATTAGGCGCTATCTCGGCGCAACTCGCGCGGCTCGAACAGGAGCGGGGATTGGCCGTTGTGGATGGACGGGTGATCGCCGTCCAGAAGGATAAAGCAACCGTCACGCGGGTCGTGGGAGACCTCCTGGAACGTGCCCGCGCTGCACTGGGGTTACGGGACGCCTGAACGCGCCCTCGCCGCCACGCGATGTTGATTGTACATATAACGCAAATAGCACCCCTTCTCGCATTTTGTTGCGAGAAGGGGTGCTATTTGCGCGAGAACCGAAGGAGCGGGTGATCGGGTTCGAACCGACGACATCTTGCTTGGGAAGAAACGAAAACCGTAACGCAGCCTATCATATCGGCTCATCTCACGCGCCAATTACCCCCACAATCCCCCATCGCATCTCACATAATCTCATGTCGTAGCATGTAGAGCGGCCACTTTTGGGCCACTTTTGGGCCACCCCATCACCCTGCCCTTGTGAGCACTTGACACCCTCAACGCCGTACTAGTTTCTAAAACCATAAGGTTGATGATATGGTGAAGGTACAGCACTTTTGCTGTGTAGGAAACGTAAAGTGGAGGAGAGAATAATGCAACATAATGAGCCACGACTACAACGAAAAGAGCCGAAAGACCAAAGAATCACAATTAACCTGACAAAAACGCAGTTAGAGCAATTATACGATGCGGCAGAACGGGAAAACTGTCATTCTTTGGCTTCCCATATTCGTAAAGGTCTTGGTTTTGACGATGATTAAGAGCCGCACCACAGCGCCAGAAGCGCCCGCGCCAGAGCCTCTTTTATTACGCGTGCCCGACGTGGCTCGGCTTTTAAGCATCGGAGAGACACGTACACGCGATTTAATCAGAGAACGGCAGTTAGAAGCCTTCAAGATAAATAACTGCCTGGTAATCCCGCGCACGAGCGTAGAACACTTCATACAGCGCCGTTTGGAGGAGAGACAACAATGATTGTGTTAGAAGAGACAACAGCCGACCTACTCCGCTCATGGCTTGACGCCAAGCGCCACGACATTAAGCCCACCACGCTGGAAAGTTACACGCGCACGATAGAGAAAGAGATAATTCCCGCGTTGGGGGAAGTGCCCGTACAGGCGTTGAAGCCTGCGACGTTGAAAGACTTCTACACAAAGAAACTGACAGAGAAGCACGCTACGGGCCGCGACGGCGCACGCTGCGTGCAGTTGTGCCACATGCGCTTGTCACAAGCGCTTGCGGCAGGAACAGGCAGCAAGGCACTATGTCCAGAACGGTTTGACGATTAGATAGCATCCTCACTCAAAGAGCCCGTGCAGCGCCAAAACTGCACGGCTCTTTGTTATCATACAAAACTTATATTTATTGAAAGTTAGACACCACAATGAACAGAATAGAATCACTCTTACATATCAAAGAAACAAGTTGGCTCACCTTATCAGCACGATTATTCAGTAGAACCGCTACAGCGCCATGGAACGCCTGTTTACCGTTCCAGGGGCAGCATAACCGCGATGGCTATGGCGTTATCCGCGTCACTGACAGCGATGGCAGGTTGAGACAAATGCTTGCCCACCGGGCCGCGTTTATAACCGCACATGGAGCAATCGAAGATGATCATATTGTTCATCACAAATGTTTTCGACGGGATTGTGTTCGAGTCTCCCATTTACAGGCCGTAACCCATGCCGAACATGGAAAACTCCACGCCGCACACAATAAGAAGCTCAAAAGAGCGTTACCGCGCTATTGGAGCCGTAAGCGCCTTGACGAGATTGAGATTGTCACGATAGCGGAATTAACCCGGATTGGCCGCTCAACCAACTGGATTAGTCGCGCTATGAAACTGGATCGGGCCACGGTACGCCGCTATCGCCGCAACTTCGAGCAGTCCATAGCCGCATAGTGCATATGTTCTAAACACTAAAGTTTCACATCAATTGTAAAAGGAAAGAGCCGTGCGCGTTATGACCGCACGGCTCTCAGGAAAACTATGTCTACTAAAAGTATAGCACAACAAAGGGTTATTTGTGTCAATGATACACAAAGTAGGGGTGGGCGGGTTGGTGGGGGCGGCTCTCATATATATACTTCCATATCTCTTGTGCCCCCCCCCATCCCGCGAGCCTCAAAAGCACGTCAAAATCTCCAAACAACTCCGAGCAACAGCAGGCCGCTTGCTCTATGTGGAAGCCGTGCGGCAATCGCAGGAACGAGCGGCGTACCTGCCCGACGTGCGCTATCGCTCCAGGCTCTTTACATGTGAGCGGCGCGCCATTCCAGGAAAGAAACTGATTGCAAAGCGGTCGAAGTGGGGCGGTGAGTATCTTATCAATGTGAAAACGTGTGAGCATCCCTACTGCCCTGTGTGCGCGGGCCGTCGTGCGCGGGCTCTTCGACGTGACATAGAGCAGGCTATCGAAGCCCACGAGCAGGCGGGCGGGCTAGTCGTGCTGGGAACGTTTACGATACGTGATGTCGATGTAGCGCTTGTAGAGCAAGCAGCGCGCTGGGAGATTGCACGAGCGGCGCTACACAACTCCAAGCCCTGGCGGGCTATGGCGGCACGCTACGGTCTTACAAGCTCTCTGAGAGTTACAGAATCAACGTATATGCTCAAAGCGCATCACTTCCATATGCACGACCACGTTTTACTTTTCGTGGCTGGCAGCGTCGATGTAAGTAAGCTCCATGCCGACCTTAATGGCGCGTGGCAGCGGTCTTGTAATAGTCGCGGACTGGAAGCACGGTCGGTCGATGTAACGCGGGCCGATGGTGGGGCAGGCTCATATCTTACAAAGCAAGCCAACATGTGCTGTATCAAAGACGATGCGAAAAGTTGCGGGCCGCTGCAACTGTTGCGGCACTTCCACGACACGGGCGACTCCGAGTATGCAAAGCTCTATGTTGAGTTTGCGCGGTCGATGAAACGCGATGGTAAGCGTGACCGTGCGCCGGTCTACTGGCACGGTAAACAGGCGCTAAAGACGGCCCTCATCCACGGAGCGTAATGTCGTGGTGCTACCCACGCGCTATCATCTCATGATAGATTTCAATCAACTTGATTACTCCGTTCGATACTGCGCTGTCGCTCCGACTATTGAAGATGGGCAGGGCGTTCAGGAAGCCTTGGTAAGCTTGCGCCACTGACAGGTGCGTCGCTGACCCTGGAATCACGTAGATGCTCTTTGGATTGATATGCACGCCAATAGTAATTTGCCCTGAGTTGCCCGCGTGCGAGTGTAGCCAGGAGCGCCATGCGTCGATTGAGGAGAATTGCTGGCTGCTGGTGATGAGAAGCACGTTTATATTCGCCTGTTCGGCGGCCTGCGCAATACGAGCCTTGCCAACTGAGGTAAACAGTCCCGCATTGTCTTGTATCGTCGCGGAACTTAGCATCTTCCGCAAGTAGGAACTAGCCAGAGGACGAGTACGGATACGTGTTATTACGTTGGTTTGCCCCTGCGGAGGCAAACCGTAGAGGTCAAGAATGTTTGTCTGCTCATTCAATGTTTCAATCATCAGAATAGTTTGGGTACCACCGTTTCCATAGCTGCGATAGCGACGCTGGATGGCATCCATCATCCGCGCTGGGTGATTCTGTAGGACCGCAAACTCATCCGCAGTAGCCCCAAGTAGTGCACTGTCAGACAACGCTGCTGAACCCGTAGCATTCATCACAGGGCCGATCAGCGTTCTAGCGTCGATAGCAGTTCCAATAACATCCTGAACTGCCAGATACTCTTGGTCTTCGCTTCCTGTTACTGCAATAGGCTGAGTGGATGCAGAAATAGTTGTTTGACCAAGGGATAGTCCTACCATGACCAGAATGAGAACAAAGAATATGTGGCGCATTGGTCCTACTTCCTTTATCTGATGTAGCCTCCGGCAGCTTGCCAGAATTGCCAACGTGTTATGACGGCGTTATTGGTGTTTGCATGGCTGTATTCAGCATCAGTCGTTCAATATGCAATACCCAACGCAATGTATTGGTGCAGTATGGTTGCCCAGGCTGATTGTCCCCCGTGGAGGAAATAACTGTTCCCATTTCAACGTTACGGTACACCATACCGCTCTTCATTATGCAGTCTCTCGGCAAGTCGGCGGCCCGTACCCATTCAGTACTGTTTGCTGGATGCGCCAACGGGAGAAGAGCCATCGCGTTGGGTCCCCCAGCGCCTATGGGGAGGTAGGTGTTGGCCTTTTGTTGTGCATTGATAGTCATAGCGTTAGCATGCGTATTGAATGTACTTACGGTGTAAAAGGCTTGGTCGCCGCCTTGCAAGAATCCTTTCCCGCTACCGACGCCGATAGGATTAACTCCATAGAAAAAGAAATCGTATACGATACCATTTTGGGATGAGTAATAGCGATAATCGGCGGGCGGCAATGGGTTCGGTATAGTGCCAGCTTCCTGAAAGTACTCAGGCTTGCCGACCATACTGGCAGCATATTTGAACGAGTCAAAGCTTGGGTAGACGTTATCGTTCGCTGCGCTGGCATGGTTATACCCCGTGAAGGGCGCAAAGCCCACTGCAAACGCGACTGTTGCCCCCAGAAACATACGCTTCATATCATAATCCCCTGTCCTAAACCTTGAACGTCAATGGTTGCATGTGGGAAAAGCTTAATGCTACTAGCTGACTGGGTAATATACACTCTGCGGCCATAAGCGGCAAGGGATGCGTGACCGTACGCCGGTCTACTTGGCGCGCTAAACAGTCTATACAGCTAACGCCAGCGCACGACCACGAGGAGCAGCACGAGCATGAGCAGGCCGTACACGTCGTATCAGCGCCCTACGCGCACGAGCAGCACGAGCACCCTGCAATTGTTGCGCATGTATTCAGGAAAACTCACGTAACACATGCGCAAGGTTTGCTATCTCACGCAGGCGGTCTACTGGATAGCTGCTGACTTGATACATGCGGGACGGTTCCCCCTCGGTCCTCTTAGCTTGAGGAATATCGGTTGGTTCCACCTTTGTCCTCTTGCACTCACTGTCAATAAAAACAAAAGCCTTTGGGGCGCGGTCTTTAAGAATCTGAACAGGCACGTTATACGTACTGTCTTTTGTTCGTTCGTCCAACAGTGCCAGTAGTTCGGTACGTCCTTCGACAAATCGCCGCCAATTGCTCATTTGGGGGTATTTAAGCATGAATCTCTCTGCCCCTTCACGCTTAACCTCATCAAGTCTCACTATGACACACATCTTTTCCAGTAGGCCCACTCCCTTAGTTACAATAACCTCCCAATAGTCGCGCCCCTCTTGTTCGTTAAGTGCCATTACAATCTCATCTCTTGTTATTGGCCCTGATTCCTGTATTTGTGCTGCAACCGTATCTAATAGAGCAAAGTAATCGTGCTGTCTCCCGTCGCCCAGAGCAAAGTAATCATCAAGAGTCTGCATGGCTCAATCCTCCCACGGCGTCGCGGGGCAAATACCGTGCCTTCTCAATTGAGCGCTTTACTATCTAATTGCATAGCGATGGGTCTCCCCCATAGGTCGCCCTGTTTGGGCCAGTCTCCCCATTCCACCATTTTGGACGTTGCCAGTATCAAAATCGGGTGAATAGGCGCATCTCAGGTGCGATTAGTGACAAAATATTGTAGAAAATTGTGAGCCCGACACCAAAGGCATGTGAGGCGATACCCCACAATTATTGTAGAAAGTGAGTATGACAATGCAATTCATCGTTACACGACCCATTAAACGCCGCGAACTGGCGTTTCTATTAAACATCTCTGAGAAAACAATCCAGCGGCACATAAAAGCGCACGGCCATTGTTACGGCTGGCATGAACTCCGCTACAGCCCTCGCACAATCCGCTATGCTCTAGCGAATTAGCAGTTATTTTCATCATTTAATGGGGTGCTAAAGGGACACAGGGGGCACAACTTGTGATAGAAAACGTTGGAGATTTACCTATTGTGCACCATGAAATGTCCAAAATTGTCTGTTATTATTAAGATGTACAATTATAACTATGATTATTTGAACGGAACAAAGAATGAAACAAAAGTACGATATTCGGCCAGTTTTGGAGGATTCGGGGGAAGCATATTTTAGCCAAGCTGACGTAGCATCTAACATTGGCGTCAGTTCGAGGACGGTAGCCCGGTGGGACGCTGACAACAGTCTTGTAGCTACAGGATATGAACGTGCCGACCGCGATGGTAAGCGTGTGCAGTATCGTTGGAGCGGCGGATCAGGCTACACAAGCCCACTACTCGGCAGTGATTACGTACGAGAATCAGCCAACGACTCAACAGCGCCGACACAGCGGTATGCGGCTGTATCGCCGCATCCTTTCATTCACTGCAAAGTGAACGATGATGGCCGTGTGTCTGGCGGGCCGCTGGATAAATTGCATGTCCGCGATGTCGCGGGCATGGGCGCAAATGTCGTGCTGCATCACAACAAAGTAGAGCCCACCAAAGAGCCGAAAACGAGCGATATGTTTGGTCTTGATAGAACCGCTCCCAAGCGCGATAAGACGCCCGAACAGGCACTAGGGCATGGTTTTCAGCTAGCGCAAGCAAGGCAAAATGGACGCGAAAGCCATACCGGCGAAATTGTTGGGCTCGGAGATTCTGACGACGACACGGCCTTCCCGCAGTGGTCGGGCGATTAAGATTTGGAGATTAACAATGAGTGACTTTGGACGACCACGCCCCATCGACGGGCAGCAGTACGACGAGCTAGATTATGCACATGAAAGCGAACAAAGCGCAGCGGCACGCGCCTATTATTCGAGAATCAGCAATTTGACCGACCACAATGGAAAGCTTGTTAAGCAAGTGAACACAGCGCCCAAAAGGTACGAAAAGCGTACTACCGCCGTGGATGGGCCAGAAACAAAGTTTCAGCGCGTCTATTGGTTGGGCTGGCGGTCGGGCTCCATGCAGACGTTAGCGCGGCAAGGTGAGAGTGTGTCGATACTATCCGTGCAACGTGGAGATGATTACACATTTTCAGTTGGTCGGGCTGGATATATTCGTTCGTTCGACCTTGAAAGATTGAAGCAGAGGTACATTTTCCAGATGGCCCCTCTTGAAAACGAATGACCTGCTATCTCTTCTTAAGGCAGCGTCGCGCCACATCCCTGACATTCTTTTGTACGATGAAACGATATATGTCCACATTGCGGACAGGGAGCAATGGGCTGCCTCTTGGATGAATTGTAAGCTTTGTTTACATCTTGGGGCAAAGGGATAACAGATATGGCATTACCGCAATGACCACAAAATGATGCTCCATTTGCTGTTATCTCATAGCATAATGGACACTTTCTTGGAATATAATTCCATTGCTCTTGTGTCACATTGGGGTTAAGCTTTGGCTTCATCCATATGACAATCAGGGCGAAGATACCAAAAAGAATCCCGTAAATAAACCATTTATTCTCATCGTACCCTCTCTTTCTTGCGGCGCGACTTGTCGCTTTTGCCCAGAAATACCAGACGAGTCCGATTAAAATTAACTCGACCATAATACTACTCCCCTACGCTACCTGCATATCGGTGTAACCACTATTAAAGCGCAGACATGCGCAACTTGTCTACTGTGTCTTTCAGTAGCGCCCCATTATCATCTTTTAATCGCAGTTATCGGGCAGTAATACCCGTTTTGGCATCTAAATAGCCATAATGACATCTTGACATTAAAACACTACGGTAGTATTATTGTAGTAGATAGGTTTTTTGGCTTTTTGAGGAGGGTAGGGTTATGGCAGCGACGGTGATTCACAAGATTGTGAACGGGGACGGCACGCGCTATTGGTTCCGCGCTGATACGGGCATCAATGCCGCGACGGGCAAGCGCCAGCGCCAGAAGATGACGTTCAAGACGCGCAAAGACGCGGAAAAGACGTTACGGGAGTTGCAGACAGCGGTAGCCAGCGGCGCGCACGTAGAGAAGCGCCGCGACACGGTAGCTGATTTACTCCGAGCATGGCTTGACGCCAAACGCCACGACATCAAGCCCACCTCGCTGGAAGGCTACACGCGCACGATAGAGAAAGAGATAATTCCGTCGCTTGGCGCGGTGCTTGTGCAGTCCTTGAAGCCTGCGACGCTCAAAGACTTCTACACGCGGAAGCTGACAGAGAAGCGCGCCAGTGGCCGCAACGGCGCACGCTGCGTGCAACTCTGTCACTTGCGTCTATCACAAGCTCTTGACGATGCGGTGAACATGGATTTGATACCGCGCAACGTCTGCGACTCCGTAAAGCCGCCGCGTGTTGTGAGCAAAGAGAAAAGTGTCTGGGAGCCGGAACAGACGCGCAAGTTTCTTGATGTGGCGCGCACTAGCGGTGATGGCGCGGTGTGGGTGGTGCTGGCCGCAACGGGCATGCGGCGCGGGGAAGCCCTGGGGCTACGTTGGGCCGACGTTGCCGAGAACGACAACACTCTTCGCGTGTCGCAGCAAGTAAACGTGGTGGGTGGTGCGCCGTACGTGCAGAAAACAGCCAAGACCGATGACTCAGCGCGCCTTGTCCCCGTTGATACTGCTGTTATCGCAGCACTCAAGCAGCATCGCATCAAGCAGAACGAAAAGCGCCTACAGGCTGGGCCAGCCTGGCAGGGTAACGATTTGGTTTTCTGCACGCGGGACGGGAAGCCCCTGAACCCATCTAATGTATTGGCCGACTTTTACGCGCTGTGCAAAAAAGCAGGTCTTGACCGGATCAACATTCATGGCTTACGACACAGTTACGCCACGCTGGCAATCAAGCGCGGTGATGATATTAAAGCCGTGTCGGAAGTGCTCGGACATCGCAGCATAGATATCACCCTGCGGACTTACCATCACGTCGGCGTGAAGGAACATCGCGCCGTCGCGGCCACTATCGGCGCGGCTCTTTTCGGGGCGCAAGGGACGATATAAAACAGCCTGCGGCCACTTTTCGGCCACTTTTAGAAAAGACGAAAAGCGCCACTTACGATTGTCGTAAGATAAAACGAAATAATCCGAGGCGAAAACCTCGGATTATTTATTTTGTTGGAGCGGGTGATGGGATTCGAACCCACGACATCTTGCTTGGGAAGCAAGCACTCTGCCAACTGAGTTACACCCGCGCTGTTTCGATAGTATACAGCACGACGACGAGCGTTGGCAACGTCTGTTTGGACCGCGCGGCGCAAGTCCCACAGGCGCGGGACCCGCATATGAAGGGTTACAGCGTGTCTATCGTCACCAGACGGTCGATTCGTTCGATGGCGCGCGCGTGGCCGCTGGCGTCGTCGATGTCGGCTAGCACGGCGTTGAACTGGATCGTGGCGCCCGTGGCTGTGCCGGCTTTGCGCGGCAGCGCCGTCAGGTAGCGTTGCACCACGGGTTCTACCTCCGTACCGATCACTGAGTGCAGTGGGCCGACCATGCCAATGTCGGTGACGTAGGCCGTCCCACCCGGCAGTATCTGCGCGTCGGCGGTGGGGACGTGCGTGTGTGTGCCCACGACGAGGCTGGCGCGTCCGTCCAGGTGGAACCCCAGAGCGCGTTTCTCGCTCGTGGCTTCGGCATGGATGTCGACGACGATCACGCGCGCGTCGCCCGCGTATCGCACCAGCACCGCGTCGAGCGCGCGGAAAGGGTCGTCCATGGGCGCCATGAAGACACGCCCGAGCGCGTTGGTCAGCAGTACCGGCGCGCCGCCGATGTCCAGGAGCGTGGCGTCCAGCCCCGGCGCGCCTGGTGGCAGGTTGGCCGGGCGCACTATTTTGGTCGTGGTGGGCAGGTAGGTCAGGGCCTCGCGTTGCCGCCATACATGGTTGCCGGTCGTCAGCAGGTCGACGCCGGCAGCGAACAGGCTCGTTGCCGCGCCGCGCGTGATACCGACGCCTCCCGCGCTGTTCTCGCCGTTGGCGATGATCAGGTCGATCTCCAACTCCGCGCGCAACGCGGGCAGCAGCGCGGCGACGGCGAGTCGTCCCGGCTTGGCAATCACGTCGCCGATGAAAAGTATCTTCATAGTCGTGAGTCGGAAGTCGGAAGTCGGAAGTCGTGAGTCGGAAGTCGTGAGAAAGGTCATTGAGCGCGATCGATAGCTGCTATATCAGAAGTGTTTGCTCCAAGAGAACTGACGACTCACGACTTCCGACTTCCGACTAATCGTTGATGCCCAAGACAATCGTCGGCTCGGGGATGGGGTGGTCGACGGCGCGTGGAATAACAGCCGTGCCGACAGCGAAGTACTCGATGACGTGGCTGCCCCAGCCGTGGCTCTGTTCTTTGATTTGCACGCCGACGATGCCCTCGGCCTGCGCCTCCTCGGCCTCCATTTGCATGCGCTCCATGGCTAATTCGCGCGCGTCATAGAGCGCCTGCGTGTAATTCGACATCTCCATGTTGTTGCCGACGGTCTTGAAGGACTGCCGCAGCCCCTGGTGCGCCACATGGTAGACGCAGCTGCCCATGACCAGGCCGCGTGGGATGTAGCCCATCGAGAGCAGCACGTAGAAGTCTTGCCCCGAGAGGTCGCTGGTGAAGGGCTTGCCCTGCGGGGTGCGGTGGCTCTGCCCATCGCGACTGCGCACGGCCGTCCCGATGGCGATGAACTCGGCCAGGTGCTCGCCCCACTCGTAGCGGCCTACGTCGAGCCGCACGCCCACGATGCCGTCGGCGCCGAGCGCATCGGCCTCCTCTTCCATGCGCGACATCGCCAGCTCGCGGGCGTGGTACATCGCCTGCGAGAGCACGCCCATCTCTTGGTTCTGGTTCCAGCTCGACTGCTGGTAGCCGATGTGGTAGATCGAGGAGCCTATGACCAGCCCGACGGGGTCGAAGCCCGCTTTCTTGACTAGCAGGAACTCGTTGACGCTCAGGTCACTCGTGAACAGTCCCTTCTTGCCGCCCCCGCCGCGCATCTCGCGCAACCGCTCGATGGCGTGCTGCGGCAGGTCACTGCCCGCCACGCCCGTCGCGTCTTGCGCCTGCGGCGGATTGTTGTTCCCTCCGAATAGTGGCATCTCTAACCTCCCTCACCCCTCACCCCCGACCCCTCTCCCTCAAGGGGCGAGGGGAGAAAGTCGTCCCTTGTGTCAAAAGGCGCCTCCCCTTCTCCCGCGCACAGGGAGAGGGGTCGAGGGTGAGGGCGTCTAACTGCTAAGACATGGTTCAATCGGGCTTGACAGTTTTTAATTGGCAGTAGCTGCGAAATGGCCCTCCGTAGGCGTGAAATGGCCGCTGTCGATTTGTTTTCGACTGTTCAGACTGTCAAGCTGAAACACGCCTGTGCTGAACCATGTCTAAGATCTAGTATCAGCGCGGCATTGGCCGCCTCGTGTCCTCGGCCGATGGCGGCGACCGCCGTGCCGACGACGGTGAATTCGACGACGTGGTCTTCGACATCCTCGGTCTCGTTGCTGTATGGTCTGGTGCGG
>JAABUL010005175.1_pt1 | contig 16591 bp, 22 predicted proteins | sample 5559151 | NCBI WGS metagenome assembly JAABUL01 (sample SAMN10711876, study PRJNA513368) | rock metagenome | isolation source: Antarctica rocks | place: Antarctica: Victoria Land, Pudding Butte sud | reverse complement strand
GCATTCAAGATTCAATTGAAGAGGAGAGCTGACCGCCCCCATTCTATCTTAATTAACAGACTCCGCACTTCATCAGCTCAGCCTGACCCCTGAGAACGTTCAACATACAAAGAACATCGACGCGGCCTGCTAAACCCTTAATATCTCCCAAAACAAATCCCATCACACAGACATGGCCCTTCTCGAAATCCTCGTCCTTGGTCTTCGTGGACTGCAGTTTCTGTTCGCGATCATAGAACTCGGCATCACAGGTCATGGTACGTCGCGCTCCTGCTCTCTTACGAGCTTCTCATGCTGACAGCCCGCAGTCGCATCCTATGGCCTCACGCCCTCTCAGTACGTATTCAAACCCGCCTCATCTCTCTACACTGCCAATTCGCTGGCAAGACTTGTCTCCACAGCATCGCACCCTCCCCACACCCACAAAGAATACATCCACTGACATCCCCTCTCCTTCTCATAGGGATTCCTTCCTCGTCTTCGTCTCCATTTGGACCATCCTCGTCGTCCTCTTCCTCGCCCTCGCCCCCAAATTCATGTCCTCCATCGCCCACCCTTTCGCTCTTCTAGCCCTCGACCTCCTCACCACGCTCTTCTGGTTTGCAGGTTTCATCGCGCTCGCCGTCTTCGACAATAGCTTGCATAACGTGGCATTCGGGGACATCTATGGGGATGTGTACAGGGGTTGCAGCGTGTTTGGGAATTTCTGCGCCTTGATCACTGCGGCGGTGGTATTTGGAGCTTTTGAGTGGTGAGTTGCTATTCGTGGCTGTACTTTCCAACGAGCGACAGATGGGCGGAGAGGGGGAGTCGTCCCAGAAGCCATACACAGTCGATGCGTCGAGTCGATAGTATTACGCTAACAGTGATGCTATTACTTCTCAGGGTCCTCTTCCTCACCACCACCATCCTCTCCGGCATCGAAGCAATGCGACACCGTAGCAGCGGAAGATCCGGCGCTACCCATACACCTGCAACAGTTTAGTAGCACTCAGCACGGGAATCCTTCGGAGCGCCTATGGGCCACAGCGAAGCCACCAAAATTAGTCCCCCAACTACCATGGATGTGCATAATCACCAGTAATATCTTCTCAAAGCGCTTGAATTGAGCCTGGAGCTAACCGGTTCATACTTTTGGTTTCGCCGGCGAGCGAGAGGAATACCCGCTCTGTAACCTTATGCCTGAATGCTATCCTTTCGCACCCGAATTCGAGACATTACGTTGGCACTAGGTACTTACAGTATCCTACATACCTTCCCTCAACCGCTGAACCATCCTCAACCAACGTGTATCAACAATACCCCATAAGCCAGACCCTTAATTCGCACAGCGTCCGCATCTCCTACACAATCTAATCATACTATACCAAGCCTCAACCTCCCATCATCTAGCCACTCATCAAACCTATCCCCCCTCGCAAAACGTCCAACTGACTACCACACCTCCAAATCAAGCCAAAGCCGCGCGCGACGAAGATGCCGCCACCATCGAGACATATACGCATCCAACCCTCACAAAACAACTCCCCTTGTACAATCCAAGGCCAAAGATACAAAGACACCAACCACCGTTTCCCACATTCATTATCCTTATCCAACGTCCTAGCAAGGCACTCGTTTCTGTCAAGACCCTGCTCCAAAATCACCGGCACATTGATTCCTTACAAGATACCTTTCGTACACCACTTACACCACACCTACTTTCTCGTCCCACTCTTTCTATCTTCTCCTCCTACTCTTCTCCCGCCACTCTTCCCATAAAACTCTAATAACTCTAATAACTACTAAATAATTAATCACTATAATTACCCTATCTTATCTAGCTCTACACCCTGAAACAAAACCCCGAGCTGAATTGGAATGATAGATGGATGGATATGATATAAAAAAGCGGTTATATGGTGATGTAGTAACGCATTCTTATTCCCACATGTTCAATCCACTCCACATCCACTGACAGTCCCCCCAACACCTAACCCCCAGTATCCATTTCCCCTCCCAGCTAATCTTAAGAACGAGGGGGTAATACAGCGACAGGATAACAATATCGCGTGAGCTGTGATGAGACTTAACAAAGCGAATCTCGTAATCATTTCTACCAATCGAAAATTTACATACGCATATATAGTCCACGTCGCTCTGAAATTCTTTATTCGTTTCATGACTAGCTCATAATGCTCTGGATTAGCTACACGACCTATCAAGACAACCATAAAAAACAACGCTAAATTGCAAATCCATACAGATGCCATGCTTTTTTCCCTTCTCTTCCCTAGCCAACCACCAAATGCCATACATTCACTATCTGTCAACGATGTTTTTGGTGAAGCTGATTTCACCTAGAAGTGGAGATGAAGAAAGCGCTAGATGCGAAATAAAGCCAAATGGGGTATTCCTGCCTATGAAAATCCGTCGTCGTCGTGGGGGTACAAGTACAATTCGCTCGCTATTCCTACAGTCTGCCCCGGTTTTCATATCATATCTGTCATCTCGATGGAAGTATCGCTGCATATTTCTACAGTCTTCCCCGGTTCTCTTTCATATTCCTCGATTGGTCTGGGGTTGTAGTTTTCTAAAGCGCAACATAAGGAGATGCTCAGACGTCGTCGTTGGTAAAGTGTCATGACACGTCGTCGCTAAAGTATCTCTGACTCCTGCCCCCAATGCCTGGTCGACCACCTGCCCCTCCGGCCGGCACGGGGATATGATGCACCACATGTGGCCGATATACGGCATCAACGGGTTTCTGCCAGTCGTCGGCAGCGAGCGGAAAATATTCGTAGAGCATGTCCGCCATGTCTGAGCCTTCTCTCCTTGGACCCTGGATTTGCGGTTGGCCGCTGCTCGACAGTAGTGACCTGGGTGAGGGTAGCGACGGGTGTTTGTATGGGTGCGGACGGCTGTTGGTGCGGGGAAGCTTACTTGGTCGCTGGGATGCGGGAGGGTCGGACGTTATCGAGAGGGGTTGCGGGAGGGATGGTGGGGAGACGGAGCTGGTGGATGTGGAGGAGGGAAGTGTGGGCGTTTTGAATGTTGGTGTTGGTAATGCTGGAGTAGTTGAGGATTCATGGGTCTGCCTGGGCCAGTTGTTGCTGAAAGCGTTGGGACCTTGGGCTTGGGAGCCCTTGACGTTGAAGGAGAAGGAAGCAAATGCGTTCTCGCCACTACGCTCGCGTTTGAGTGGTGATCGAGTGGATTCTGTCGTTGCTCTTCGAGTTGGGATTGCAGGGCTACTTGGACCTTTGCGAACGGTACTCTTGTCGCCGCCAACGGCGGTGTCTTTTCTCTGCTGGAAGTTTCTGGGGCTGCGGCCACGAACGACAATGGCTGCGGATTTGGCTTCGGCGATCGGGACCTTACTCCCGTTGGATAGTGTGGCTACAAGCTTCAGCCTGGCGACGAAATGCTGCTGAAGCTCCTTGCGACGTCCGTTGTTGGCTGTAGCTATCCGAAATTGCAGCCGCTTCCATGCAATGGGGAAGGTCGCATAATCTGCATCCATGTCTTGATTGGACATGATGTCGAGGGGTATGCTAGTTGGCTCTTTCTCCGTTTTGTCTTCAGGCACTGGCGGTACATTGTTGACAGGCGTCTTCCAAGGGACCGAGATCAGCTTCACAGGGTGACCCTCGACGGACTCTGTGGCTGTGATCTGAAGTTCTTGGCAGACTATCGGAATCCGAATGCCATCATCCATCAAGATGTAGCGAAGGCTGCGAGGCAATCTTATCGACCCGTTGACTTGAAACAGGTTGCGACGGTAGCACGTAAGCTCTGGAGGTGTCATGTGCGGGTGAAGCCCAGGGGTCGAAGGGGGATCGGCCATGAAGAACATGCCATGCAGGCGTGCATTCAGTGACACTGATGTTCGGTGAAGGGAATAGTCGAGGAGGGTGAAATTGTAGGTGGGTGGGTTGAAGCTGAGGAGGGCATCATCTCGATCGATCGAGGTGTTCGCGTCCAGAGCCGGCTGCTCCAGAGCTTCGTGGGCTTCTGGTGGAATGGGATCGTAGTGAAAGTCATCATAAGGGTTGTTGAAGGCTCGTTCGGTCTCGGGCGGGACGGCAAGAGGGAGGTTGGGAATGCTGTTGCTAGACCTCTGTTAGCCGTCACTGATGCGCTATTGGAGAGATGCGAGACATGCCCTCCAAAATCTTGGGTCGAGTATCTGGATGGCTGTTGTCGTTGGTATGCTTGATTATCAAGCCCCAAGGTTGGAAGGGTGTTCAGGTATTGATCATCGGCCACGGCATTATCGAATGACAGTTGATTGCTCAAATACGGCATGCCCGTACCGTCGTAGCCGTCCATGGTTGCAGCGGGAGGATATGCGTTCGGTGTTGCAGCAGACGGAGCCAACAGGGTGTCTCCGAGAAGAAAAGAATGTTGGATATAAATGAAAACGCAACGAGGTGGGATCCAGTTGCTAACGAGGGTGTGCAAGGCTGGTGGCTATGCTGCGGGAATTGAGAATGGGTGACTCCTCAGCTCAGGACGGAGAGACCGAGTCTTGTACGAATGGCTGAACCATGACTGGGCAACGTTCGAATGTCGAGGCGAAGGAGCATCGGCAGGACATGATAGACGATCAATGATGGAGGGGATCTGGGAATAGGATGATGGGAGAGAGATGGATATGTATGTGCATGGGTCGGGAACATAGGTTGGCCTCGAGGAAGAAGTGGTCGGATCTGCAAGTGATCGTCAGGTCAAGATATGTTTTGGGCGGTGCTCAGCACATGGGCGCAGGGATGCTCACGCTGTGTCCGCGTGCTGGACTGTGGGAAAGTGGGTACTCCCAGGGATCTGCTGACACTACGGGGTTGGATGAGTGTGAAAGTGTGGTGTCTTGGTCTCGTTCGGTCTAATAGTAGGGTAGGTAAGTATGCCTGCTTATCTTACCATGGAGGCTTTCTCAGCTGCAGCGAAAGGGCCAAGTTGATTGGAGTGAGGCTGCGTCCGAGGTACGAGGGCAGCCGTGAGTGGTCACCGTTGGGAGGAGGGGTCGCTTGGCTTACTCTGTTTGTGCAAGGGACAAGGGTCCTCATGGTAGGGCTACGGACTGCTAGTCGTAGAACTACTGGGAACGCCGCCGGCCGGGGGGAATGACGATGATCATCTCCCGCAACGGGCACTCGAGCGATATCGGGAAAAGTGGGAGACTAGGAGTGGGACAACATCGCGCATAAGATCATCCCACCGGTCCCGCCATGGTTGCTCTTTACGATCTACGGAATCATTCCGAGCCAGGACATGCACCCTCAACCCTGCACACGGAGACTTGTGTTTCAAGCGCGCAGAAAGATCAGAAGGATTCGCAGCATGAAACAGATCTCCCCTCGTTTCAAATCACCAACTACCCTACTAGTTCTATCTCGTGCGGCGTGTTGACAGAGCAGTTTAGCAGCGGCGGACATCAGCGGACACCCTGCGGATAGATATGCTGCCCGTTCCTAGCCTCTGATGGGCTGACGCCTCAACACGAAGTGACCAAGCATGCACGCCGCTGATCGTCAGCGAGAGCCACGTTTTCCCGCTGTTGATCCCATGTTTCATACCCGACCGGACCCAAAGCTCGTGCCCAGATCATCATCCTGCCTCGCAACAATTGCACTCTTCAACAACAACAATGCGCCTGCAGAGCGCGGGAACGAGGGCGCACCTCCCGCCGCGCTCGACAAGGGGTATCCAACTCCGCCGACCAAACAGACCCCCACATCAATGTCTCGGCATCCAACAAATGCTGACGACCCATCTAAAGTACAAGTATAGCCGCTTCTCCCCGAGATAGAACGTGAATCAGGTTGTCACTGCATATGTTCGTCATGGCAGTCTAAATGTCGTGGCGTCGCAGGAGATTTCGTCGAAATTATGTAACACACTGAATCCCATCGCCACAAGGCTGTCGATGTTTCCGTCGCCGTCCACCTGTACGCGCACAATTAGCCTTGAGCCCAGAAGTGGCTATGTTCGCGAGGTACCCACGCAGTCTAAGAGGACCGCCGTCGCGTGTTGGCTCTGGTGCTGTTTGATACCTAGCAGTATCAGCCCCTGCAGAAGGGTCGAGTATTCGCCAACGCTTGGCGATATCACTGGGCTTGAGATGCCTCCGATTACTTCCCTTGTGTCCTTCAATGCCGGCACTGCCTTGGACCAGCTAGATGCCTTGTTGTATACCACCACGGTGCCTAGTAGTGCTCCGTCGCCTAATCTTTTCGCGCGAATGATGGCAGACCCAGCCGAGTCCGCCAATGCAAGCTGGTATACCTCGGCGATGCCTTGTCGAGAGCTGGTATTGGCGACATCCAGGACGCTCTCTGCGTGGTCCACACCATAGACCAAGTCAAACTCCATATCTGCGTTTTGAAGGCTGCTCAACAGTGTCTCTCGTGGGGACCACGAATCCAATCCATTCAAAAGCATGCTGCAGATTGGCCTGGACATGCTCACGTCCCAGCCCAAAGTGTTGAACCAGTCGTGTAGCCGTTTTCGTTCCATACTATTGTTACTTGGAACTCCGAGGAAGACGCTCGGCAGTCGGGTCCCAAGTTGGCATCGTCTTACGCCTTCCTTCTGGAGCAGAGCCTTCATTGCCCTGCTATGTAGAGACCTGCCAATCGATAGCCTTCTGCGATCGGGGTCGACAAGGATACATCCCACAGCGCCGATGCCAGTCGATGGGAAGAAGTATGTAGAGCAAAACCCATAGAGCGCTCGAGTGGTACTGTTACGTACAACGAAGTGAGCTTCCTCCGTCGCCGCGTTGTGTAACAAAAAAGCATTAGAGGTGCAGCTGGTCAGAATTGAAGTAACATTGACCGGTGTTTCATGCTGCAGTCTGCTCAGCAAGCCGTCGAGTGCATTTGCGTCTCGCGCTTCGTCCCACGCCTCCACAAGCCAATGTTGCCTCGACTGATGAACCTTATGATTTTGGCGTAGGCTTCCCGGCAGTGCGCCCGTAGGAGAGAGCTCGCCAACAAGGATGTTGACCAACGCTTGCAGAGCGGTCTCCGTGTAGTCGTAGGTGCAGATGTAGGTCCCAAGAGAAGCGTCAGTGGCAAAGTCATATGGGGAGCTGACCGAGACGACCACTAATGGCTTCCCACGTTTATCTGTACTCTGCGTCAGCTTGCAAATAGTGGCTACATGCTTGGTGAACCCATGCTGATAGAGGTTTTGATTCGCATTAGCTGTGATGACGACGACTGCGCTTGCCCGATCAATAAGATTTTCGTGCACTGGTCTCACACCATTAGATGTGTAAGAGGTATGGAGGACGCGGCCACCACGTTGACTGGCAAGGGATCTGCCAAGCTCTCTGAATACGCTCTCACCACCCATTAGCGATTCAGATGGGATATATCCTGGCGAATCGCCCTGAGTAGCAAGAGCTTGTGAGGCCGCTGACGCCGGCAGTGGCTTGAGCAAGGGAGAGAGCAATAGCAGTTCCTCATCTGGCTCGAGCATGTTGGATATTGGAAGCAACTGGTCTTTGTCCCGCACAACCGTGATTGAATTGTTGTAGGCTTTGGTAGACAGCTGCTCGTGTGTTTCTCGTACCGTTGTCAAATTGCCAATACCTTCCGGCGCCAAAGCTTTCTCCCAGCTCATATGTCTGGCCTTTAGATCCAGCATCCGCTTGAGTGACTGCCGCAACCTTGCTTGGCTGATCACACCCTCTTCGAGACCGACTTTCAGACCGTTGAATGCTTCCTGTTGCCCAGTCCAGGATCTGCAGACTAAAACAAGGTCGCAGCCTGCATTGATTGCCATGACCGTGCCTCCAGCAACTCCAATGTTGTGGCTCAGTGCCTCCATCTCGAGACACTCCGAAATGACGACTCCATCAAAGCCAAGTTTTTGGCGAAGTAATTGCTCTACGACTTGTTCTGACAAGCATGCGTGCATTGCATTGACTCCAGCTGATGACATGGCGCAGCCACCAACCATCATCGAATCGACGCCTTGGATTATAGCGTTGCGGAAAGGTATCAGAGCACTCAAGCTCAATTGTTCTAGGGATTCAGTGATCACTGGTACATCCAAAGAGGATCCCAAAAACTCGAGGTTACCGTAAGACGGGAAGTGTTTCCCGCAATTCGCGATGCCAGCATCCTTGAAGCCTTTCATAAAAGCTTCCCCATATTTGGAGACTTCCTCTGGATCGTCTCCGGTGCTTCGCACTCCTAGAGGCTGGTTCTTCACATTGGTTAGTACATCCAAACATGGGCCCATGATCCAATTGATTCCCACAGAGCGCAGCTCTTCTGCGGTTGCCTTCGCCACCTCGTATGCGGTGTCAATGGAGCCTGTGGCTGCCACACCCATGGCGCTAGGAAACTGCCGTATGAATCTGTCATCGAACAAGCTATTGACCCCTCCATTCTCTTGATCGAGAGCAATAGCTAATGGAACAGGGTGGCCCGCCTTATGGGCAATGCTCTGCAAATCCTGGACCAATTTGGTGGTCTGCTCAGCAGCTGCGGGTTTTAGTGAGCAAAAGAAACCTATTTGGAATAGCGGGAAGGTATTACACCTGAGATTTTTGGCAGTCAACAATATCGTTCCTAGGTGATGCACCTCAATGAGTTGTTTGATCTGAGGTGTGACCTCAGGACCGTCAAAGCCCATCATAAACATCTGACCGTAAACTCGGTCAAGATCGTCCCATGCGGAAGGCGACTCCATGCTGACGGGAGTCAGCGATGGATTGTCGTTCATCTCGAAGTGCCGTTCCACCACACCTCAAGGGTTCTTCCTTCTCTCTAGTTGATAGTTCCGCAGCGATTGTCCTAGACATTGAATTTGAGATACACTAGCAGGCGCCTAAACAACCAAATCAGTTGGCTCAAGGTTAGGGTCTTCTCCGTAAAGCAGCTGGGTTCTGCACCAATCAAAAGATCACGAATACGTCCAGAAGCAGACAGACAAAGGGCATGTTGGCAGGACCCTCGAAATCAACAACGTCCTATCGCCGGAGATACTCACCGCTTTCATAGGGCAGTGCGTATTCTGGCAGCCAGCCTTGACCCGGAATGGAACCTCCTTGCGAGTCGATGGATTCTGTGTGGCAATTGCATGGACCTCGGAAGCTGGAAGATGGTGTTGCATGCGCTCAGGACTCCGGGGCCGTCGGTGCATGATTCGGAACAAATGTTTCGCGAGCTACCAGAGACGTCGCGTGCTGAAAAGATCCAGAGTCAGCAGCAACATAGCCGCCTTGATTGAGACAGACGGTGTACAGGGAGGTACCTCCAACAATAGATACGAGGGTACATAAGTAGCTCTTGCTGCCCGTATTGGAGAGGACGTAGATCGGCTGGTGAAACTACGCTGCGCTAACCTCATCTGTACATCTAAGAGCTGAAAGGCAAATACGATCAGTGCTCATTATTAAGATGCCCATTGAATCCGAGCCTCGAAGAATGAATGAGGCTGAGGCTTATGCAAGCTACCCGACAGCCATGTGCATAGAATGGCCACATATCGGGCTACACCGATGATCAGCGTTTGGCTGTTTCCAACCAAACACGCCCAGCGCCAGCCCTGACACTCCACGCCGGCTCTTGCCAGCAGCGCCTTTTGACATGCAGAAATGTAAGCCCCTCGACGCCATTTCCACAGTTTAGATCATTGACCACCTCCAACACCCACACTACCGGCGCTCTCACCCACATTGACTGCATCTTCTAGGTCCTCGGCTGTGGGACGTGGACCGTGCGGAGGTACGCTTGCATTCGTGCTGATTGACTCACGCCGAGACAAGCCAGTTACTGATTCTCTACGGTTGCTGAGGCTCCGCTCTAGTTCGCGTATGCGCCTTCTTAGAGCTTCGTTCTCCCTCTTCACAATCTCGAGCTCTGACCGCTGGTGTGTTGCCTCTTCATAGCGCTGAGTAGATGGTATGTAAGATGGGCGAGTACTTCCGACGTTTGAAGGCTGCTGAGATTGCGACGGAAATTGCTGCTGTGATGCCGAGCTCGTATGTCGATGTCCATAGAGGCTGGGAAAATGTTCACCCTGGTAGAGTGAGGAGGAAAGAGATGGCGACGAGGCTTCGGACCGCCTTGATGCAACTGAGCTTTGCCTGCTCAACGGATCCCGCGCGTGCGAATATGGTGCCATAGTGTCTCGCGCTGGAGCGATGCCTGAGACCGTGCTCCCCGCTATTCCCGCCGCGGTTCCAACTGTAGTCCCGCTTATCCCGCTGGCCCCAGTCGCTGTAGTCGCTGCAGTGGTGGTACTTCGAGTACTCAAATTGGATGATGATCGATGCCGTCGTGAAGGTGTGGGATGACTAGCACCGGATATGAGATGGTTCGAATTATGATCGGTGGCATCTGGAAGACCGGCAGAGGCAGAAGACGTCGTGGAGGCCACGGAGTTTGTCTGTTGCCGAAGGAGAGAAAGCTCCCGAGTGAGGCGATTCACCACAGCTTCCTGCTCCTTTTCCAGCTGCATATGTAGATCCGCTGCTGTGAGAGGTCTTGGATGACGAAGCGGGCCTGCCGCGAACGATATCAGTCATAGCATCTACATCGGGAAAGGCATGGATTGCTCACCCGGCCCAACGCCCACTCCTGTATTGTCCCCAGCAGGCATAATTGTTGTAGTAGGCTCTCTAGCGGCCAATGACGGTGACTGAGTTGGTGGTGACATCGGAGCTGGCGGAGGAGCCATGGCGTCTGGAGGCCTTCGAGAGGGAGCTGAGGATATTTGTCGTGGGCTGTAGGGCGAGGGGGGTAGGGAGTTGAGATCAGGGGCCATGTTTGCCAGTGGGGGGAGTCCGCCTAGGTGTTTGTATAATGTGGATGTGGAGCTCAAAGAGCGATGAGTGAGGGTGTAAAAATATCTCCGCTTCCGTACGCAGAAAGCGAAGTCGTGCTGTGACGGCGACGGGAGAAAGCTCTTTGACAGCGTGCGAAGCGCCGTCCTGAGACACGCGTTCTCAGTTATTTTACCTTGGATGAAGGCACGAAGGGTGAAAGCGGGGAATGTCCTGTTCGTACGAAGAGATAAGGCGGAGTTCTCAGGGATCTGCCGTAGTACTGCTCTTGTAGGGTAGATCGGTACGACGGAGGGATATCACCAACAACTGGGTGGTGTTCCGAGGTGTGTAACAACTGCGAAGTGGCTTGCATGGCCGGGAAGCAAGCTTGACTCCACCTTCATCATGATCCCGGACACCTTGAAACAAATTTCACAGCAACACACTACAGTAAGTACCACCAAATGATCTAGGAATTTTGCTGACAGTCTAGATTACTTGATTCCTGGAGAAAGTCGCACGTCTTGTCTGATAGGATTGATAGAGCTGTCCTGTTAATCGCTGATCCGACTCTATCCTGCCCACCCATGCTTTCCGCAGAGGATGCTGACTACTATTCATCGACATCCAAAGCGATGAAACAAGACTGGGGCATCTACATTGTGGGCTGAAGGTAATCGCCCGACCGGCATACAAGGCCAGCAATTACGACCAAAGTTGCTCATCCTGCCTCCTCGGAGTGGCCATTAATAGCTGAACCCGTGACCATGGGCAACTCTGCTACCAAAGAACAGAGGTCCTCAGCATCTCGTCTCCAGCCAGGTGATGCTGCGCAATTATCGTCTCCAGCAGGGTCTGGGCCCGATCCATCATTGTTTTCGCCGCCTTCAGATCGCAACCCTTCACACCCAGTCTACAATGTGCGGACAGGTAGGGGAAGCCGGCCAGACATCTCGACAATTTTGGACATACGCAGTGGTCCGCCACCGGAAATGCCCACCCTTGAGAACCGTAGGGCCAGCAAGCAGGAGAGGGAGGCGAGAAAGCTGGATGCAGAGCGAGCTGCACGTGAGAAAGAACGTGAGAAGAGCATGAAGAAAGAGCACGTCGATGGGGGTTATCTAGTCACGCAAGGGGTCTACACCGGAACAGAAGACTACAACAAGGGAGTTGTGAGACAGCTAATGGTATGATGGAGTGAACATCCCAAGAGTTGAGTACTGACTGTTGCCTCAGATTGAGCGAAGGATAGCACCATTTTGGAGAGGGCTCAACGATCATTCAGACTCGTGGACGGAGAACCAGCTAGTAGCTTCTGCACGAGGGAAGCCTGTTCCTGCTCCTGATGCAATTCCGGAAGAAGATACCAGAATGGCTGTTGTTGGGCGCTCCGAGACGGGAATGTCCGACACCAGCTTCAACAGCCTAACAGTTCCCATCACCTCTCGATCACAATCTTTCAACTCTGATATCTCTTCCAATACGTCGCCATCTCAGGCATCTTTTCCCCACGCAGCTTCTACCATACCGCCACTTTCCTCAACCTCTGGCTCGGCCTTGTTCCGAGGGCGTGCCAAGACTTTGGCGGCTCTCACAACGTCGCCGAAAAGTGCACAAGCCGACATGACGGCTCGTGAGATGCAATTGCCAAAAGACCCATTTGTCAGTGGTCAACCCATCGAGGCCTATCTCTATAAAGACGCCGCCGAATGTCCAATCTGCTTCCTATATTATCCTCCATATCTGAACAATACCCGATGTTGCGATCAGGCAATCTGCTCAGAATGCTTCGTCCAGATCAAGCGCCCTGACCCTCATCCTCCCGAACATGCTGACCCAACCGCTCCACCACCACCTCCGACTGAAGACGGCGTAGACCCTGATGAATTGATTTCGGAGCCTGCCGCCTGCCCGTTCTGTGTCCAACCTGAGTTCGGTATTACCTACGACCCGCCACCATTTCGCAGAGGCTTGACTTATGTCAATCATACTTCAACCCATCCATTGGCCACTGCATCTTCCGCCACGTCTTCTGCTTCCTCCTTGGCTTCTGCTATGAGTGGACGGCTTTCCCTGACAGGCTCTGGCCGTCGGAGAACCACCTCCGTATCTGTGACGTCTCCTGCAGTCATCACAACAGATAGGGTGCGACCGGATTGGCATCAAAGGTTGGCTACTGCCAGGGCTCATACCGCTCGCCGATCTGCTGCCGCCACAGCTCTCCATACTGCTGCTTACCTGATGGGCAGCCGCCAGGAGCCCGACAGAGCACTTGGCGCTTTTGGAAGACGGGGGATTTTAAGGCGGACAAGCGGTGCTGATTTTCCAGCCGGACCTAACACGACTCAAATCAATATGTTGGCTCTGATGTCTGAAAGGTATGCAGCGGCTAATGCGACCCGAGCAGAAGAGGGCGGATCTTCTATGGTGCCTGGGCCCAGGGGTAGCTCTAGAAGGAATCGAGTCGATGATCTAGAAGATATGATGATGATGGAAGCCATTCGACTTAGCCTTGCGTCAGAAGAAGATCGGAGGAAACGAGAGGAGAAAGATGCGAAGAAAGAGGTAAAGAAAAAGGAAAAAGAAAACAAGAAGGCCGATAAAATAGCGGAGAAAGCGGCTAGGAAGGCTGGAGTATATCCAAGTAGCGCTAACGGAAGCACTACAGGGATTAACACTACCTCCAGTGAAGCGTTCGCCTCGCAGGGTGATCTCTCTTCGTTCATTGGAAAAGGGAAAGCTGTCCGGCAAGAAAATGCCAATAATTCGATTGACGGGCATTCGACCGCCTTTACTCAGGCTTCAGTGACAGGTGATCCCCAGGAACATCTGGAGCGTGCTCGAGCACAGTTAGTTCCTGGCGATACAGCCTTCTCTTCCCCGTATTCATCATCAGCATACAGACCATCTCATCTTAGGACACTATCGAACGCTTCCTCGTCCGCATCATCCATCGAAGGGTCTAATCCCGGCTCATTGAAGAGCGACAATCACGGTCAGACTTCCTCTTATGACGTGTCTCCAAGTGCCAGTGGAATCAATATACCATCCACAGTTTCGGCGCAAGACACCTACATTTCAGGAACCCCTCCTGGTGGTGAAGCAGGAACTGAGCCAATGTTTAACTTCCGTAGCCTTGCTGCAATGGTTGGAGATGACGACAAGGCTAAGAGTACCAAGCATGAAGAGAACTCGAGTGGAGCGGACATTCACGGTCGTCGGAGAGGCGAGAGCTCCGCTAGCACCACGCTTCGAGAAGAATCCGTGGACCAAGGAAAGATGACGAGCATTGCGCAGGACGATCACCGAGTCCAACTGGATAGAGCAGCTCAGGACAGCTTGCGCGCTGGTACAATAAATCTGCCAGATTTCAAGATCACGTCTTCATCCAGAGTCAATTCGGACTTGGCGAAACAGAGCGGAGATAGGAAACATCCTTCTGTGGGAGTCGAAAATGCATCGCAGGAAGCTTCATCCTAACGAACTAGAGAAATGATATATGACAACGATTTGATAGGCTTCATGCTTTGCAATCTGTATCCCTACGAAGCAGGTGTCAAGGCTGGTCATAGGGAGCATTATCTTATTTGGGTAGAATCGGGGTGCATCAGTATGCGTTGGAGTCTGACCTTGAGGCGTTGCGACCTTTTGACGATCTGACTTCATGCGGTGGCAATACGAATGCTCATGAAATCAACCTTTGACAATAGATATTTTGTCATTACTTCCTCACTTCAACCACTTTGAACCATTTTTGGACGGCATGGTCAAGGCTAGCTTTGAGACAAGGTGGCAGCATTCAAAACATTTTCGAATTTCGAACAAAGCTGGAGCTGGCGTAGTTCTGTTTGGCCAGAATATCTGGATTTCATCTAGTAAGGTAGACTGTGAAAGGAGCATTTCTACCGACCAATCGAGGCACTGAAATTCTCTCCAGGGGTACTATCTTGTCCAACACGTTGCAGCATTTGTAAGTCTCTGTTCTTAGCTCCCACCTTTTGTGCCCGCGGGCCTAGCGCGCAGTTGGACTATAAGATGTCCTTAGAACACCATCATTGAATTGCTTGCCGCTATCTGCTGTTGTATCTCACAGTTCGTCCTTCGAACTCCACCGTCGTTGATACCACGGGCCATCACATTGCCAAAACGACTATCATTCGAATAAGCATTGGCGCTGTAACGGTCATTATTATCATTGCACGCACGCTACTTTGCTTCGTTCCAAAATGTCTGCGCTTCAGTGCGAAGCAGAAGATGCCCTCCAAAGTAGGCATTTGAGCCTCCGCCTCTCTCCAACATCCCACCTCAAGAAATGCCCAACAGCAGCCTCAGGAACATCCCTCAAGAACTTGTCGACAATGGGGAGCTGGATCTGCAGAACGAGCACATCAACGGACTTCTCAGTCCCGGAGAGGGCGCTTACATCAACTCCCGCCCCCAACTCAGTGGTGACACAATATCTCAGATTGAGGGAACGACATACCATCCCTATCCACCCACCCATCTCCGTCACGAGCTCAAGGAGTGGCCTCGAAACGGCGGGGATTCGCAGGCCTCCCATCAGATCACCGAAGATTATATCAAAGTACTCCTCGCGATCTTATCTCAATGAGGACCTACTACCAATACCGATCTCAATCCCCAAACTAGCCAAGCTGCATTGACCAAAACCTAGGTCAATCCCTACTAGCGTCTCGGTCATCAACGTCCCTCGAACAAGAAGAGTCAGCTTAGGGAGAAAGCAAGTCCCAGCCACACCTCCTCCTCAAAACCCATTTCAGAATTCGTGCAGGTCTCGCCGCTTATCCTAGGACTGCGCGGAGATAATTATCGTGCGAGACAGCCGCTGAGATCGGAGCCAAGTATGCCTGTCACTGTTGCATCTACTTATACGACCAGATGCGATTACGATATATACAAGGACAGCAATGGATTTGTAGGGAGAGTGTGACTGGGTTTTGATAGGATGGCGGCGTTGGAGGGTAATGTGAAAAGCGGAAGTCTACTGTCAGTTACATTAGCGCGAATGTTCTCAATCTGTTGTAGTTTTTTGCTTGCGTGGCAATCAGCATATTTTTCAATGCTCGCTCGGAGCCTGCAAGTGCACCTAGGACGCAGTTTGTGCGTTGTCAGAGCGGTTGAAGAGCCAGAGGGGAACGGCTTTGAGATAGAGTTAGGAGAAAGCCATCTTGAATGCAAGTATCGTGGCGAGAAGGATGATTCAGGCGAGTTTTAATGTATGTTGGATTGATGGGAAAGCGATGATTCAAATGGTACAGAATATGGCATACAACACGGGATCAACGTAGTGAGATAGCGAAATGCATGGCGATTACAGATGAATAAGCTCATTAGGAGCTTGAACGAAGACGTTTTTAACATGATTGAGTATTCTTTAATTTATTCACGGCCGTCGCTCGTTCGTCCGACGCAGTATAATAGCATCGTCCGTCATGAAGAAAGCGCATACTAGGCTTTCTCCACGTATCTTCATCACAGCATCAATCCTCATATCCAGTGTTACCACCATCCTCATCATCATCCGTCACCTATTATACCTCCACTTGGGTGGATAGATACCACCCTTGCGACCAAATCTCCCATGCGCACGCATATACATCGTTTCCCAGTCCTGCTTATAACCCCACCACTGCTCCGAGCCCTCTTCTTGCTTTTGTCCTCGTATTATGAGTCTATGGTAGAAGGTCGTTGCGAGGTGGGCGGGATGCACCTTGAGGATTCCTTTGAAGTTATGGGCATAGATTTTTGCAGGCTCATAGGACGCGTCGACTACGTTGACGTAGCCTGGTATGAGATGTTCTG
>JAABUL010005174.1_pt1 | contig 16592 bp, 15 predicted proteins | sample 5559151 | NCBI WGS metagenome assembly JAABUL01 (sample SAMN10711876, study PRJNA513368) | rock metagenome | isolation source: Antarctica rocks | place: Antarctica: Victoria Land, Pudding Butte sud | reverse complement strand
ACAATTCTAATATAAGCCCTTTACAAGAATTTTTATTTAATGGAGAAATGATGGGTTATATTTGTTTAGGTACAATATATATACTTCTAGTGGAACTAGTAGTATTTAAACTATACTTTAAAGATAAAGTTAACTTAAACTTATCTAGACTTCTAGGCAATAATGCTAATAATAAATTAGAATTTTATTTAAACAAAATAATCAAGTTAAACAAACAAATGAGTGTTGTATGAATCTGATTTGGTTTTGTAACAATAATGTTTGGACTAAGTATTTCTGCGTATGCCCTTTATAATATATGCGTCAATATAGATAGCTTTATTAATGTACATATTTCATTTAATCCTAATCTTAGCCATAATAGTGTATATCTTCCTGATAAGTCAATAAAAGATATATTACTAAATTTAAGAATAATTAATTATATATCTATAACTGCTATGATTTCTTTAATGTTACAAGTAATGTTAAAATTTCATTTTAATAAAAATATAAACAATATCTATATTTGATTAGCCTTATCTGTATTAATATTTGCTTTAGCTTTTTCCGCTTATACCTTTGGGGATTTGTACACCCAGATAGATAGTTATGTTAATATCTACATTAATTTAAGAAATAAATAAAAAAAAAAGAAAATGAAAACAATGAAAACAATAATGAAAAATAATAGTAATAAAATTATATTTAACTCATATTTAGCTGGTTTATTTGAAGAAGATGGTCATGTTTGATTACCGAAAGAAAATACAAAAAAGATACACAATCCTAGATTTTGTATAACTTTTGGTATAAAAAATGAATTCCTAGCTAAAAAATTGCTTAAGATGATAGGTTTTGGGTTTATAAGATATAAACCCCAAGATAATGCTTGCGTTTTAGTGACTTCTCCTGTAAAAGGACTTAAAAAAATAATTGAATGTATTAATGGTGAGTTAAGAACACCAAGAATTATTCAGTTATATAATCTAATAGATTGAATTAATAAAAATCATAGTACTGATATTGCAAAACTTCCTTTAAAAAAGGGAAACTTAGATAAAGACAGTTGATTAGCAGGATTTATAGATGCTGACGGTAGTTTTTCTATTCAACATACTAAATTAGAAAATAATGCCAAAAAGAGAAAGATTTCCTGTAGATTAAGAATAGAACAAACAATGTGTGAACCTATAACTAAAAATAGTTCTTTTGAAGTCTTAACTGAAGTAGTTGAATATTTAGGTTGTAGTCTAAATACTAGGAAACAAATTTCTACTGGTAATGAATACTTTAATATAACCGCATCTAATCGTAAATCTTTATCAATAATTATAACTTATTTTAAATCTTTTCCATTATATTCATCTAAATATTTAGATTATAAAGACTGAGAAGAAGCAGCTATTTTAATATTAGAAAACCATCATTATACTGAGCAAGGAGTTGTTAGAATAGATATTGTTAAAAACAAAATGAATTTAAAAAGAACATATTTTAACTGATATCACTTAGATAATTTATATTAAAATATCATATGTATATTTTCTAACAAAAAAAAAAAGGAAATGCCGTGTAAGAATGTGAATTCTTATATTATAACTTCGCTATATGCATGGAATCTCTCGAACTAGAAGTAAATTATTCTTCAGTTAACAGATATATATACACTTAATTGGATTCATAAGATCATAAGGTTGTTATTATAACCGAATTAATCGTAATAATTATATATACATGGGAAGAATATGCAGGAAACCAACGAATATATTAAAAGTTAATCTAAAACACTTATTATATGTTATAGGCATATGTTTTATTTTGGAAATATTTATTCTAGTAGGATCCTCAGAGACTACACGCGAAGCCCATTATTTTAATAATAATGGTGAAGACATAGTCCGTCCGGGTAGGAAACTACTTAGGAGTTATAGATTTCCTAGATTAAATAATATAAGTTTCTGATTATTACCACCTAGCTTATTGTTATTTCTATTTGCTAGTGGTATAGAAAATGGAGCAGGTACAGGATGAACTCTTAAAGGAATTAGGGAGTTATTTTATGGTGACATAAAAAAAAGTAAACTCTTCTCGATGCGTGAACATCTTCTAGTAGTCTATATATTTATAGGACTACATGTAATACACTACTCATGTCTAATTTTAATTATTATATTAAATAGTACGTATGTCAAAATGTGTATGTCATGGAGACAATGCGCCTGAATAGTAAATAGACGTCTATTTACTAGTCATCAGAGACTTAACGAAGAGCATCTTAAAGACAAAAATTCAAATGTGATTTCGTTTGAACAATGATTAGTTGGTTTCACTGATGGGGATGGAAATTTCCATATTACACATCAAGGAGATAAGTGAGGTTTAAGTTATAAATTAAGTCAATCTAGATATAACTTAAGAGTATTGTATTACATAAAAAAACAGCTAGGTGTAGGTTCTATTACAAAAGATGGTACAAAAGGACAATATTTTATAAGGGATAGAAAGACTATAGAAACAGTTATAATACCCATCTTTGATAAATATCCTCTTTTAACCACTAAATATTTTGATTATGTAAAATTTAAAAAAGCTTTAGTAATACTAAATAATGCTAATTTAAGTAAACAGGACAAAAATATAGAGCTTTTGGCTATTAAAAGTACGGAAGCTAATAGTGATTACCTATCACCTGCTTGAAATAATACAATTTTACCTTTTACTGACGTAAACTGTGTTAAGAATGTAATGACTAAAAGCTGATTGGTTGGTTTTATTGAAGCTGAAGGTAGCTTTTATTTAACAAATAAGGACTCAAATAGAATAGTACATGGCTTTGGTTTAAGTCAGAAACTAGATAAAATTGTTTTAGATGGAATAGCCCTTATGCTTCATATAAGCAATCCTGTCATATTTAAAGAATTACATAATTATTATATTTTAGATACTACTAATTCTAGAGCTGTTGAAAATATCATACTTTTCTTTAGGGATACAATGAAAGGAGTAAAGTCTTTAGAGTATCGAATATGAGCTAGATCATATTATAAAAATAAAGGTGATTATAATAAATTATTTAATATAAGAAATTTAGTTAGAAAACTACGAAAAAATCTGTTAGAAATAACATAACTGTTTCAGGTTATCATTTAAATACAATCTTTAAGATGAAGGTATAGTCCGAACAGTAAAGAGATTTACTGCGTGTAACGATAGTTTTATTACAGGTATATTTTATTTACTATATTAGTTTATAAATACCATTAAAATGAGGTTACCAACACAATTGCTACCCACCTTTATCAGGAATACAAAGTCATAGTGGACCAAGTGTAGATTTGGCTATTTTCGCTCTACATTTATCGGGTATAAGTAGTTTACTGGGGGCTATAAACTTTATTACAACTATACTTAATATGAGAGCTCCTGGTATAAGACTACATAAGTTAGCTTTATTTGGATGAGCAGTAGTAGTAACTGCTGTATTATTATTGTTATCTTTACCAGTTTTAGCCGGTATAAAAATATCAACTAGTATAGATTTTAATAATACTAACGTTCTATCTATATTAACAATGCAATGTTTAATTATTTTATGCTATCTTAATTTATCTAAATAAATTATAATAAAAACATACAATATCAATTTATCAATTAAAAAGACCCTTTTCTTTTTAATTTATTTTATATTAATTTACTGAATTATTATAGATTTAATTATTTTAATTCACAAAGTAAAATAATGTATATTACAATTACATGATTTAAACGGGTTAGATCTATCTATATATATAAATGATACAGACTCATCTAAGGTTGTTGTGGATAGACCAGATTCAAAGTGACCAGCTGGTTCAACACAAGTAGCCAGTATAACTACTAGTGCATATTTGGCAGCCAGAAGAATGCCTGGTGGACCTCTACAAAAAGGTATTGCTGCTGTGAGTGCGGGAGCAGTAGTGAGTGGTATAGTCGGTTACTTTCATGCTGCTGAACATCCTAACGGGTTTAATAATATTGTAAACAAGGTTATAACTAAAAATAATAAGGTAACACCAACATCTACATCTAACAAATCTGATACTATTTCTAAGTTTATTCCTGGAGATAATGATGGCGATAAGTTAGGGGATATGTTAGCTAGTGTGATAAAAGCATTTGGTATGGAGCCTAAACCAACAGATATGCCTTTAGAAGATTTAGTTAACCAACATGCAGTTATTATATATTTACTGTTTTTTATTACAGTGGGTATTATAATACTTACTATTTTACTAATGATTACCTTATATATATATTATTATAGAGACTATTTTTTGAAAAATTTTTCAAATTATTATATAAACTTGTACATAAGATATCAAATTTTTTTAGCAAAAATTTCTTTTGTAGTGTATCCTATTATTATTTTATCCGGTATGTTTGTTTTGTGCCATGGTCTATATTATTTAGCTACTCATCCTGTTATACTCAACTAATGATGTATATAATTAATTATATAAAAAACGCATTGTTTTCAAAAATTGTGCCGGCTTTAAATTGGGCTAAATGCTGGAAAATGTTATATATAACACCATCAGCAGTAAACCATCTATCTTTAAAGACCGATGGCTTATTCAGAGACTATACGCCCTCGTCTACCCATTATATTAGTTATATATCAAATAAAAATGTTTTTTCATGTAAAAAAAGTAATATTTACATCAGACAATTTAGTAGTTCATCATGTAAAAATACATTGTGTATTAATAAACCAAATCAGAGTAGCCTTATATTACCGGACTATGCTTTACTAAATATGGATAAATTTTCGTATTATCTAACAGGTCTTATTGAAGGAGATGGTACTATTATAGTACCAAAAAGTAAGAGATCTGAAAAAGGCCGTGTTAATTACCCTTCTATACAAATAGCATTTCAGTTACATGATTTGCCTTTAGCTCTTTTAATTATGAAGGAGTTAAATTTTGGATCCTTGGCGAGAAAAAAAGGAGTAAATGCATATATATTAACCATAAATGATCATGCTGGTTTATTACATTTAATTCACATAATTAATGGTAAAATGAGAACACCCAAAATACATTCTTTTTATGATTTAATAGATTGATATAATTTAAAAGACTCAGGTTTTAACATAGAAAAAAAAAGGATTAAATGAATTGAGTCTTGACTCTACTCCTTGGTTATCTGGTTTCATTGAAGCTGATGGGCATTTTTCTATAAGGACTACCTTAATATCAAAAAACAACTACCCTAGAATAGAATGCAAATTTGAATTAAGCCAGAGGCAAGTTGACCACAAAGGGCTTGATAACGGGGAATTTTTACAATTTATCGCTACGTACCTAGGTACACAGGTAAAAAAAATTAGAATGGATAGACAACACCCGCAATATAGAATTAGAACTTTTAGTTTACAAGGAAATATTAAACTAGAAAATTATTTGAATGCCTTTCCTTTGTTTGGTGTAAAATATTTAAATAGTTTAGATTGGTTCAAGGTGCTATATTTATTTAAGTTGGGTAAATTTGATCATAGTGTGAATATAGAAAATGTTAAAAAGATAAAACTAAATATGAATGATAAAAGAAAAACATTTACATGAAATCATTTAAATAACTTTTATAAATTAGGTGGATAATAAATAGTCCAACCATATGTGTGAACATATGAGCATCTACTTTAAATATTAAACTATGTAATTTTACAATATTTAAAAGACCAAATATACATAGATTTGTGTCATGGGACTTAGTCCAGTAGGTCAATAATTTGGCAATTACTATGATACTTACTGATAGAAACTTTAATACATCATTCTTTGAAACAGCTGGTGGTGGTGACCCTATACTTTACCAACATCTTTTTTGATTCTTTGGTCATCCAGAAGTTTATATACTTATAATACCAGGGTTTGGTGTAATTAGTACCACTATTGCAGCCAGTTCCAATAAAACTGTATTTGGTTATTTAGGTATGGTATATGCTATGATGTCTATAGGTGTTTTAGGGTTTGTTGTTTGAAGTCACCACATGTATACTGTTGGATTAGATGTAGATACACGTGCTTATTTTACAGCTGCTACATTAATAATAGCAGTACCTACTGGTATTAAAATATTCAGCTGGTTGGCTACATGTTATGGTGGATCACTACAATTAACACCATCAATGCTATTTGCATTGGGATTTGTGTTTATGTTTACTATAGGGGGATTAAGTGGAGTTGTTTTAGCAAATGCTTCACTTGATATTGCATTTCACGATACGGTTTTGATTGTTTTATTCGGTATTTTTATACCAAGTTTCTTAAGTATGGCTACTACAGGATCATTTCTGTCTAGTTTTAGTCTTAATCTTAATAATGACGACAATGTAAGTGATTTATTTGATAATAATAATTATAATGAATATATAAAAATGTTTTGAGTTGGTTTAATGGACGGTGATGGAAGTATTCAAGTAAACCATTGGCGGGAAAAATCACTGCAATACAGATTAATTATTAAATTATCTAATCTTAAATCTAATTATAATATGTTAATTGAAGTTGCCAAGGTAGTAGGAGGAACGGTAAGAATCACAGGTAAAGGCGCAGATGTTATATGAGTAGTTAATAAAAAGGAGGAACTAGACAAAATAATAAAAATTTATGATACTTACCCGCCTTTAACTTCAGTAAAAATCTGTCAACTTGCATTCTTAAAAACATGTTTAACTGAAACCTCGGTAGATATTTATTTATTAAATAGAAAGCTTAAATATGATAAACAGTTAACTATTATAAAATCAAATATTAATTTAAATATTCCTAGTTATTTTAAAGGATGATTATCTGGTTTTATAGAAGCTGAAGGTTGTTTTTCAATAAGAAAAGCTAATAACCATTCTTTTTCAATAGGGCAAAATTATGATATTTACTTAATAGATGCTATTAAACAGTATTTTAAAGTAACTAACAAAGTTAGAAATCCTCATGGTAAATTCTATTCTATAGAGATATATAAGAAACAAGTATTATTAAAAATAATCACTCATTGTACTCACTATCCTTTATTAGGTGAAAAGTCAGAGTCCTTAAAAAAATTCAGTCAAAAGCTTATTTAGTAAGTGTTGTGTTGTCTTGTCACCATGAAAAAATTCATACATTTTTCGGTAATAATTAAGTAAAATATTAACTATTGCTAACGGTGAAGTCTTATATGTTTTCTTAATGCGGAAAATACAACTAAAAAGTATAAGATAATACCGTGGAAACCAAAGCTAATATTGATGTTAGCTTATTCTCGTGCTTTATTTTACTAAAAAAAAAAGTAAAATACCTGCAAAAGCAGATCTAGCCCGTTATAGTTTAACAAATTTGTTAGTAAGTAGGATCTGTAGAGACTAAACGTGACAATCGAAAGTTTATTAAGTTAAATAATTAGATAAGTTATAGTCCGATCCACTGCGTGAGCAGTGTTGTATGTACAAATATAATTTGTAATGTAAGTGTGTAAAATCGACTTACTACGTAGTAGCCCATTTCCATTATGTATTAAGTATGGGTGCAGTATTTGCTCTATTTAGCGCATGATACTTCTGAATTCCTAAAATACTAGGTCTAGATTATAATAGACTTTTAGGTAAAGTACATTTCTGAATAATGTTTATAGGAGTAAATGTAACATTTTTTCCTCAACATTTCTTAGGTCAATTGTAGGCCCTTTATAGTGGTAACACTGTTTTTTGCATGTCACTGTTTGCTGGAATCACCTAGGTAAGTAGAAAATTATTTTAAGGTCCATCAGCAGGAAACCAACGGATATATTATTATCTTAGTTGGATCTTCAGAGACTATGCGTGACAGATCCTTATTAAATAAGGATCAAGATATAGTCCATATAAATACAGAAATGTATTTATTATCATGATTACTCGTTTACCACTACACGTTTTGTATAAAACCAAAATTAAATAGTAGGTATTAAGTGAATGAATATTTCACAACGGAGAAGCGAACGCTGTAATCTAAATGATTTATTTTATGTATAACCACAAAACTACACATGGTTGTATATATTTTGTTACATACAAAATTAGGCTCCGTTTTTTATACAGTTAATGATAATTCTGCATCAAGTATGGATAGTATAAACACGGTAAATGCAGAATCCTTCAGTTCTCCTGAAGAGCCGCCTAAAAAAGAACCTAACCAAAAACCTAAACAAGATTTAAAAAATAAAACCCCTATTTTGCCTTCTACGTATATTAAACTTTACAATGATGCTCAAGAATCCAAGTTAGATATAATTAAGACTTTTAAGAATAAAACTATTATTTACATGTGATTTAATAAAATTACAGGTAAAGTATATATAGGTAGTGCTGTTGATGGAGCTAAACGTATGTCTACTTACTACCAGGCTTCTATCTTAAGTAAAAATAGTTTAATATATAATAATATCTTAAAGTATGGTCATCATAATTTTAGCGTTATTATACTAGAGGTTTGTGGTGAAAGAGGAACTGTACCTAAAGATATTTACATAGAGAGAGAACAATTCTTTATTGATTGAGCTTTAAAATCGTACGGATTAGACGTTTTAAATATTCTTCATGTAGCAGGTTCCAGTTTAGACTATAGACATACTAAGCAAGATCTTTTAAAAATGAGTGCTCTTAAATTAAAAGATAAAAATCCTATGTTTGGTAAACCTAAGTCTCTTGAATTTATGCTACATGCTACTAGAAGTAAAGAAGGTTCAAATAATCCACAATTTGGCCGTACTAAAACTGAAAACTTTTTAGCTAAAACCAGAAAAATGATTTATGTTTACCATGTTACTGATAAATACAAGCTATTAGGTGTTTATCATACTGTAGTGTGTACCCGTACATTTAATATAAGTTATTCTGTTCTAATTAAAAGGGTTAATGATGGTTTAATCTATAAAGATAAATACTTTTTTAGTAGAGAACCTTTTAATGGTTAAATTCTTGGTTGGGTTTAAATATAGTCCTTATTTAAGGGGGTATGTAATTTATAGTATAAATTAATTTTAGACTATACTTAGTAAGAAAGCTACAGGGAATGCCGCGTCGTATAAGTGATTATCCTGATGCATTTGCAGGTTGAAATCTCATAAGTAGTTTTGGATCTATAATCAGTGTAATAGCTACATGGTTATTCTTATACATACTTTATATACAATTAATTGAAGGTAAAGCAACATCAAGATATCTGTGATTAACACCACAGTTTTATAGTGATGCTTTACAAACGCTCCTAAACAGAGCTTACAATTCTTTAGAGTGGTGTTTAAATAGTCCAGTTAAACCCCATGCCTTTGTAAGTTTACCTTTACAAAGTGGTTTTTCTTTTAATTGAAGTCTCTTTAAGACTAAGTTAAAAGAAAAATGCACAATACAAAATTTTTTAATACTTTTTATTACTACGCTTTTGGGTTATTCGCTTAAGCTTTATGCTAGTAACAGATGGGGTGTAGAATTAAATGATTTCTGCGTCTATATGTCTGCTTATGGAGTAATAGGTGGATCTGTTAAGCTTGTAAAATCTTTTTTAGAGGGTTTCGAATTTGTCAAAGATTCAAATACTCTTAAAATGACCTCTTCTGGTGTAGGTGAAAATATTCTTAAAATGACCTCTTCTGGTGTAGGTGGAAATATTCCCACACAATCAGGCTCAGGTTCAGGTTTAGCTTCAGGTTCAGGTTCAGGTTCAGGTTCAGGTTCAGGTTCAGGTTTAGCTTCAGGTTCAGGTTCAGGTTCAGGTTTAGGTTCAGGTTCAAGTTCAGGTTCAGTGGACGAGTCAGGTTCAGGTTCAGATCACAATCATATTTTTGAAAATATTGATAGACTTCTGAGTACAAATAAAGAGCATATGGATGCAGCCAAGGCACTTTTGGGAGAAAAAAACCATGAAAAATATCTGAATAATTCAGAAAAGATTAAAACTTTAAATTTATCATATCTGGATGAAGTGAGTAAAGATCTTAATGTGTTACCAAAACTTAGTAATACACATAGAAAGATGGTAAAAAGTTTATTACATAGATTAAAGTCGGAGATAACGTCATATAACGAAGATCTGAAAAAATTTTCAGACTCAAATGTTGAAGTTAGAGTTGATACGATACTATCCCGTAAAGCTGAATTTCTTGAAAAAGAAAAAGATATTATGGACGGTTTTGATGATTTAGTAGCTAAATCTATGAGAAAGGAGTTTGAAAAAGATGTAGAAACAGATAAATCTTTATCTAAATACAGAAGAGGCATGGAAAATGCTTTAAAAGAAAAACAAGAACATCGTAACTCCATATATCTTCAAATAAAAAAACTACAAGAATATAACAGAAAATTAATACAAAAACCTGAAGAAAAAGAATAGATCCTTTCTCTTTTTTTTTTTACATTATTAGGGTATTTATTTTTACTGCTTTGATTACTTACAATTTCTTCTTTAATGAGTACTACATATCCGTTATTTTGGTTTTTATCTGAACTAGTTAGTGGTTTTATGATTTCAGGATATTTCTATAAAAAAGATATTGACTATATAAAATCTGGTATAGATGAGATCAAAAACATGGAAAAATCTAAATTACAATCTTATACTGATGAGTTAGCTAAAAAAAAAATAAGAGAACATCCCGATATTAATAAGAAATAACATATATTAATATTTTACCATATGAACACAGAATTATATAATCTATAGGCTTGTTTTTACTAAAAAGTTAACGGAAGGTATATTATTTTTTACCTCTACCTTGGGTAAAAAAATGGTTGATACCTACTAACCTCGCGATGGATTGGGGCGAGGGGGCAGATCGTAAATATTTTTTATAAATTTAACTAAAAAAACATCTGTTATAAGTATAAAAATGTTAGTATTTTATATTAGTATGTTTTTATATATTTTAAGTACTATACCTAGATTTTACTCTTCAAAGAAAGATCACGACTTAGTATATAGTTTAGTTAAAGATAACCCTTTTTATCGTAAACACATAGTTAAGCTTATTGGCCAAGATTTAGCAAGAACTATCCGCTATGTTTATAAGGGTCCTGTTGACAGGGGTTTAATGGATCACTTAGAAAGCAAAACAAATTAATATATTATGCATAAGGTCTAAATTCTTTTCCTTGCAGAACATAGCAAGCTTGGGTATTTTATTCCTTTTATCTGTAGTAGTAAGATTACTGTTTAAACAATATGATATAGAGTTGTTTTTAATAGATGACAACTTATATTATGCTTGTAGCAGTACAACTATTACACTAGGATCTTTATTAAGAAAATTTCTCGGTACTTTTACTATGCCAAATTGATCTTATTTTAAATTTTCTTTACCTACTTTTAAATTTAATTGTTTGTTAGAATTCTTTAATACTTCACACTCAGATAAGCTAAACAAAATTAAAAAATTCTTAAGTTTTATTGATTCAAACTTAAAAAAATAAAAATTTTTTTATTGATATAAACAGTAGACCTGTAAATATATCAGATAATATCCCTAAAGACCCTACTATCAGGGCTGACACAATAACGCTTAAAATGGAAAAAGGTAATTTAAGTCCTGAAAAAATAAATTAATGAGGCTCTACAAATTTAACTAATGAATTTTTAAATCCTGAAAAGGAAAAAAGAAGTTCAGTAGTTCTACAGAGGGAGTAATAAAGACTAAATACCTAGGTGTTACGGAACATATTGAAGCTTGTCGTAAGGAAGGATCCTTTACTGATGAACAAATTAAAAAAATGGAAGAAATTGGCCTTAAGAGACACCTTTAGATAACACTTACTAAAGAAGGATCAAAAGGTGCTGCAGAGAGAAGATCTGGTCTAAACCTCACAGGTAGATTATATAAAATACGTGAATTTTCAGCTTTTGACATAATGGATAAAGATACTTTTGATGACTCTGATGTTGAAAGTAGTTCTAAAATAGAGAGTACTACACCCAAAGATTCAAAAGGTAAATCTGTAGAATATTTAACTAGTGATAAGTATTCTAAAGAGGAGAGTTCTAAAAATAAATAGTTAATATTAAAGATTAGCATAATCTTTAATTAGATTACAAACTTTTTATTTTTTTTTATCTTTTCCACTTATATCTGTTTTATATATTTTTACCTCTTTTCTTAAATTAGCTCTAATACTAAAACCCACCCAAATATTATATATTTTAAAAACTATGACAAATTTAATTAATTTTTTCCTTTTAAAGGAGTATTGTGATACTCCTAGACCATGAGGTCTATATTTTAAAGATAGCGCAACACCCCAAATGGAAGGTTTAGTTGAACTTCATGACAATATTTTATTTTACTTGGTTATAATATTATTTGGTGTTGGTTGAATATTAGTATCAATAATTAAAAATTACACACGTACTGAGTCACCAATATCGCATAAATATTTAAATCATGGTACATTAATAGGATTGATTTGAACAATAACACCTGCCTTAATTTTGATACTTATTGCATTCCCGTCTTTTAAATTACTATATTTAATGGATGAAGTAAGTGACCCTGCTATGTCTGTATTAGCAGAAGGTCACCAATGATACTGAAGTTACCAATATCCAGATTTCTTAGACAGTGAGGAAGAATTCATTGAATTTGATTCTTACTTAGTACCTGAGTCAGATTTAGAAGATGGTGCGTTAAGAATGTTGGAAGTGGACAATAGAGTTATTGTTCCGGAATTAACTCATGTTAGATTTATTGTTACAGGTGCTGATGTTATTCACTCCTTTGCTTGTCCTGTTCTAGCTATCATCTTAACTTTAAGTTTTTTTACATATCTATGTAAAACTTACTTTAAAACTATTGGTACCATTATTAATGGTATACTTATTAGTCCACCTAAACCGCATGCCTTTGTAAGTTTACCTTTACAAAGCAGTATATTACTATATTATGCTCAAAAAATATGAAGCACTCTTAAGAGTATTTTAACAAGAACTCTTAAATCATACACTTTTTGAAAAATAAGTATAACTGTTACTAGTTTACTATCTATTTGACTTTTAAGAACAAAAATAGGTTTAGATCTAAATAATATATGTGATTTCTTATTATCAGGTGCTATGGTTTCTACGATAAACTCATTCTTCTCATCTGTACTACAAGAATTCTTTCCTAATCATGTGATGATGTCTGTTAAAGGATCAGATAGCGATACAGATTCACGTTCTGGTAGCCCTAAACCTGAGTCTTCGGTATCTGGTAACCCTAAACCTGAGACTTCGGTATCTGGTAGCCCTAAACCTGAAACTTCGGTACCTGGTAGCCCTAAACCTGAAACTTCGGTATCTGTAGATAATCTTCCAGAAAATACAACTACAGGTTCTGAAGACCCACTAGATTCTCCTAGGCCTAAATACGAGGGTAGTCTAAGGGAAGACCTCGAAGAATATGAAGACAAAATAGAAGAAAAAGATAAAACATCAGATCCTGCCTTGGCCGATTCTTTATTCAAACAAGCTAAACAACATTACGAAAATTTAGTAGATCAACATTCTAAGTACGGCGATGAAAGTGATAGCGAAAAAGAAAGAGAAATGGAGCCAGAATTGGATAAAGCCTTAGAAAGAAGAAAAGCATTACAATTACAAAAAATGAAGCTTGAGGAGCTTGCTAAGTCGGCAAATAATGGTGATGTACCAAAAGATGAAAGTCAATCTTCTTAATATACTGTAAGGGGCTATGATAATGATTTACCTTATACTGATCAATATACTGGCTGTCGATAGCTCGCAGTCTGCTGGTAAAAACGGGGATGGCTCGGAGTCTGCTCGTGAAAACGGGCGTTGTCTACATTCCTGAAAAGATATAGGTTCAAATCAACCCAATTTAGTTCATTGACGGTGTAGTGGTTGTAACTCTGGCCCCCATATAGCTATCTTGGAATGTGTTTTCTGTAAAATAAAAAGATGTAGAAACTGTACTCTAAAGAGATAGTTTACATCTTTTTATATTTTATATACACTGGTTATAATAACAGCTATATAATACAAAAAGGTTAGGGAAATCTCTAATAGGTACCATAATTTTATTTATACAAAAAAAAAGATAGTTACTGCAGTATAAGAGAATATTTGGAAAATACCTATCATTAGAATAACGAGGAGTTAGGCAGTACTAACTTATTACTTATCCCCTACCTATTTTTTTAGGTATGTTAGCTAGAAGTCCTATTTAAAGGTGAGGGCTAATTATGAATCCTAGCTTGCCTGTTTACGTAAACAATAAATACTGTGTTATATTATAAGTAGTCTTATAATGTTATTCTATTTTATTAGAATATATTTAAATTAAATAAAATGATAAACACAGAAAAACGATTCGCTAATTATATAATAAAATAAAAAATATGACAAATTTAATTAATTTTTTTAGAAAACCTTACCTTTCTATTAAACCTTGAGAATTTTTAAAAGAAAAAAATGATTATATTAAATTATCTAAAATAGATGATGGATGCTTTAGTGATCTTCATTCAGAACTAAAAATACTAGAATCTATAAATCGATGAGATAATGCTGATTATGATTCTTTAGATTATACTAAAGAACACAATAACCTTAAGGAGTCTCTTAATATATACGGGCCCTATATTTTACTTCTAGAAAAAGCAATAGAATATATAAATCAAATAGATAAAAAATTTAAACCATCTAAGGATTTAAAAGAAGCTTATAAAAAGATAAAAAAAGAACTTTTAGTTAAAGAATGATTTGGGCCTCCTATTGATTTTAATAATAATTTAGAGGTAAAAAAGACCCTTTTAGATCTTTTAAATTGTGCTAAAATAACAGCAGAAATGTCTAAAAAACGCTTTCAATCTTTAGACAATAAAGAGCTTTTATTTGATAGAAAAAAATATAAAGCTGCTTTAAAGGAGTTACATATAAAACAAAAAGAAGATTATAAGGAGTATTTTGAAATGGAGTCTAAAAAAAGAGAGGATATTATATATAATTATATATCTAAACAACAATTACTAGGTGGTTTAAGTTCTTTTTGAAAAGAAAAAAGATCTTTAATACAGTTTGCTTTAGATAATTTAAAAGAAATTGATCCTGAAAATTATCAAAAAGCTGATAATGCCTTTAAAGAAGTGTGTGAAAAATATGACATATATCTGAATTAATGCAACTAAAGATGTAACATTAATTAACATATTTACTTTTTATTAACTAATATTTAATTTACTTAATATTATTTATATCTATTTTATCTCTATAAATAAAACCTTTTACCTAATTCAGTTTTAATACTAAAACCCACCCATATATTATATATTTTAAAAACTATGACAAATTTAATTAATTTTTTTCTTTTAAAGGAGTATTGTGATACTCCTAGACCATGAGGTCTATATTTTCAAGATAGCGCAACACCCCAAATGGAAGGTTTAGTTGAACTTCATGACAATATTTTATTTTACTTAGTTATAATATTATTTAGTGTTAGTTGAATATTAGTATCAATAATTAAAAATTATACGTATACTGAGTCACCAATATCACATAAATATTTAAACCATGGTACCTTAATAGAATTGATTTGAACAATAACACCTGCCTTAATTTTAATACTTATTGCATTCCCGTCTTTTAAATTACTATATTTAATGGATGAAGTAAGTGACCCTGCTATGTCTGTATTAGCAGAAGGTCACCAATGATACTGAAGTTACCAATATCCAGATTTTTTAAACAGTGAGGAAGAATTCATTGAATTTGACTCTTACTTAGTACCTGAATCAGATTTAGAAGATGGTGCGTTAAGAATGTTGGAAGTGGACAATAGAGTTATTATTCCAGAATTAACTCATGTTAGATTTATTGTTACAGGTGCTGACGTTATTCACTCCTTTGCTTGTCCTGCTTTAGGTATAAAATGTGACGCCTATCCTGGTAGATTAAGCCAGGTTTCTGTACTTGTTAATAGAGAAGGTACTTTCTATGGTCAATGTAGCGAGATATGTGGTATTTTACACAGCTCTATGCCTATTGTTGTAGAATCAGTGTCAATCGAGAAATTCTTGGCATGATTAGAAGAACAATAATATAATAAACTCAAAAAAATATGAATAATAACAATAACAATAGCAATAACAATAACAATAGTGAGAGTAATAACACTATTATAGTTATAGACCGTCAATTCGAGCTACTTACTTTTTTAATTACTATGTTCCATACAGGTAATCCTTCTGAAGAGGACGAATTGGAACTTAAGACTTTATTGAAGGACTATTCTTATGAAGAAACACTGTATGCGTTTAATTCTACAATTAGCATATTTAAAGCGGATCATTATAATCGTAAACAAGACTTAAAAGAGTCTTATGGCTATACCTTACGTAGTAACAGATTTGGTAGTTCTTGTGATGCAGCCAGAGCCAGAGCCAGAGACACAGAGTATCACAAATCTATTTATACTGAAGATAATCGTATAATTTTGGTTCTAGCTGTAATTAACCAATTTAAATCTGTTTATTGTGGCATTTAATGATTAATGGTAAAAAAAATTAATTTTTTTTTATCCTCAGAGCTGGAAATAAAGGATAAATAGACTTTAGGATAACA
>JAABUL010005173.1_pt1 | contig 16596 bp, 24 predicted proteins | sample 5559151 | NCBI WGS metagenome assembly JAABUL01 (sample SAMN10711876, study PRJNA513368) | rock metagenome | isolation source: Antarctica rocks | place: Antarctica: Victoria Land, Pudding Butte sud | reverse complement strand
GGTGCTGCCGAGCGCCGGATTCAAGCAGTTCCTGCTGTCCAGTGAGTGCTGCAATGCCTTATCCGATTTTTGCAACATTCGAGCATAAGTCTCGGGTTCTTACTCCGGCGGCCGGCTGCTGCACTGCTCTGGCCCTGAAAACAGCAGCTGTGTACGGCGGCAGTACACGTCCCTTTCTTGCATCTGCGCAACAAACATGCCAATGCAGCAGCTGTGACCATGCCCCGTCTGCTGTTCGCAGACGCCGTGCAGTTGTGGGTGCTGCAAGCGCTGGCGTGGACGCTGTACGGGGGAGGCCACGCCGTGCTGCCCTATGCAGCATGGACGCACAGGCAGCCGAAGGACGCCACGTGGCAGGACCGGGCATCGGCGCCGGGCCTCGGCTTGATTGCCTCCGCGCTCGTCTCCGGCGTGCAGGTGAGAGCGCGTCAGCAAACGTGCCATGGCATGTACTACTACTGGCCTGTTGCACTGGATTCTGGGTCACTTGCAATCGTAGAGAAAGTTGGTGGGCCCAGCGCCTCCCAAGATGAAATCGCCTCAGCCTTTGCGCAGCCCAATCGACAGCGGAGTTATGACCTTGAAGGCCGCCCACAGTGTGATACCAGCTGGCCGGCGCAAGCACTCATCTCCAGAATAGATTGTGCTCATAATGATTTCACTCTCGTGCAGGCGCTGGAGAAGGCCCACTCTGAGGGGTCGCTCCTCCACGCCCTGACGCTGACGCTGTACGTCGTGTACGTTGCCATCGTCGCCGTCGTGCAGCTCGTCAAGCTGCTAATCTTCCTCGCCACCTACGTCTATGCGTTCGTGTGCACGCGGTTCAGCGGCGGCCGCAACGTTGCGGCGGCCGTCGGCGGCGGCTTTGATGGTCTCAGCGCGGCGGCTGACGGCGGCGGCGGCGGCGGCGCCACGGCAGCTGACGGCGACAGCAGCACGCAGCCCCGCGCGCCCCACATCGCCATCACTGTGCGAGACTTCGCGGCGGCTGGCGCCGACAGCGCCGCTCTTGAGGCTTTGGCTGCAGGCGGCGGCGGCGGCAGCGGCAGCAGTGGCATCGAGCACTATGGATGCGCTGGCGACGTCGCCAGCAGCCCCGCGCGCGGCCGTGGCAGCGAGCGCGCGCCGGTCGTGACGCGGCTGCGCGGCGACAGCCACGGCTGCACGGCCACCGCTGTCGATGCCGTTTGCGGCCCGCCGGCGGCCAAGCGGCTGCAGCGCCTGTCGGCATCCAGGCCGCCGCTGCCGCACAGCATGGCGACGCCGGGCGGTGCCTTCGCGTGCGCCTCAGGCAGCCTCAGCACGGCGGCTGGCGCACTGGCTGCTGGCTCGGCGGTGCAGCGGCGTGGCGGCGGCAGCCCGCCGGCGGCTGCGAAGCTGTCAAACGAGCCGCTGACGCCGACAGCGCAGCTGCACAGCAGCCCGGGGACCGCAGGGGCGGCCGCCACGCCGGTGGCGCAGTCGCCAAACAGCAATGTCGGCGACGTCCCCGGCACCGGAGGCTCCGGCTCCTCCGGCAGAGAGGCGCACGAGAAGGCGGAGTGAGGGCCCCGGGCTCTGCAGCGGGCAGCCGGCGCATCATTAGATAGGCAGTGGCAAACGTCACGAAAAATCGTGACAATCGTGTACTCGCTTCATTCATTCATAAGTTGAGGCGCTGTGGCGGTTTGACTCGTGTCAATCAGGCCATAGGTCGTGCGCCACCAGCATCAGCAGCAGCAGCGCCGACGGCCTGTCCAGTGACCTGCGCACGCCATCTGGTTCAATCTAGAGTGCGTGTTTCGTTCCGGTCTGTCTGTATATACAGACAGACATATATGGTGCCGCCAGGGCCGCAACGGCAGTGTCGCTGACCGCCTATTTGATGCCAGTCGCGCTCGCCGCGGCCTCCAATCCCACAGTCTCAAGAATCAAGGGGCCATGAGAATCTGCCTTCAGTATAATATTGTACGACACTGCCTTCTACCCGTGGCTACATGCCCAACAGGGACAGAATGCTAGGTTTTCCGTAATGCTTCTTGGAAAGCCTGCCTTTGCTGGCAGCTGGTCTCTGTCACCGCAGAGCTATCCGCCGCAATGGGCGCCGCCCATCGCAGAGCCTCTAGAATCCTCTGATGCATCAGCTGCCAACCCGAGGACATTGACTGGCTACAGGCGAGGCGCTGTTGGGCAGCTGCCAGCTGTGCTAGCGCTGGCGTCATCAAGTACCACCGTTCGAGGTTCTCTAGTTGGGTCAAGCGTGACAGCGCTGCCCCTAGGCGGTGCACATCCTCCAGACGTGTGTATCGCTGGCTCCTGCCTGAGTGGCGTGCAGGAACAGCGTGTGCGTCGCCTCGCTTGACGAGCCAGGTGAGTCACAAGCCGAACATTCTGCTGCAGGCATTTCTCGTGGGAGGTGTCGCACGATACATAATGAGCAAGGCTTGTGTGCATACTGACCATTCTGCTGGCGCTGCACAGGCCACGTCCCTCGCAACGACGTCTGCAACTGCTTGACATCCGAGCTTCAACAAGCTTCAAAGGTGCGCCGCAGCAGCAGCATCAGCAGCAGCAGTAGCTGCAAGCTGCCTGCGTGCATCAAAATCTCCGACTTGAACAGCATCCAGCTGACACCATTTATGTGCAGTCGGACACGCTGCAGAATCAAAACACATGATGAAATGCGCGCTCTTTAGTTGCAAGGCAGTTTCTTGGTTCCATTCACGGCTTTTGATGCAGAGATTGGTGTCGCTCGCCCTGAGTTTGGTGCCATGCGCGCAGGTGCAGCCCATGCCTCCCATACGCGCCGTCCATATCAGCTTCGAAGGCAAAATCCGCAAGGTCGACACTACTCAAGCAGGCGAAGTACCGCTCGCCAGCGCGGCGTGGGTGGCCGATTCGGTGTCAAACTACCGAGGCCCTCCGCTTGATCCATCCAGCATCGTGCTCGCAGGCAAGCGTTGCGAAACCATGCGCGACCGCCGGCTCGGTTTCCAGATCCTGCCAGAGGATGACTGCGGGCTTCTCGGCCGCTCCAGCCACCCCCTCATCATGTATGGTCAGCGAACAGGTGACGCCGCCGTCTGTCCAACAGCACGATCAGGAGCATCTTGCGGAACCTGACAGTCTTTCAGAGCCTGTCAACATGTGTTTCCTGCGCAGAATAAAAGTTTCATTGGTCTGCACACTTTCACTGTCTTGGCCACTGTACCTCACAGCCTGCTCACGCCCAAGTGACAAATTGAAAGACAATCGCAGGGCAGCAGCACAGGCTGCCGGACCCGATCCTCGCGATCGACTTCTACTGCCGGCAAGGCGGCAAGTACCTAGGTACCGCACGTTGCAAGATATCAGTGGAGACATGTTCTTCTGGTTGCGGGTACAGCTGACCCACACACCAGGTGTTGATGTGGTGCAGAAAAGTGTCAATCGGTCTGTGCGAAATGCAGGGCACTTGGCCAGGCTGCTGATGCCAGTCTCATGACTTAGGTACCGCCATTTTGGAAATTGACACCAGCGCCCTGGGTGAGTTGTACGAACTTTTGTCAGCCCTGCTCTACACAAATGCAGGCCTTGCTGCGTCGACTTGTCTCCGACAACAGAATGCGTGCTCATTCGAGTCGGTGCCATGTCCTGCAGGCTGGCAAGATCTGCCATAACATGCTTCGGCTCTACGCCAGCGGGATCGCATCAGCTGCATTTGTTGGCTCCTGCAATTGGGATGACCGCGGACGACGAACTTGCTTCTGGATGATGACATGTGTGCCTCGTGACATGAGCACGCATGTGGTGCGTGTGTCGGTGCAAAACATAGCATGGAACCAGCTCACCAATTGCGGCTCAGCCACAGGCTGTGAAGACAACATTATTTTGGAATTTCCGTGGTATGAAGCGTTTGCGCGACATGACGATGCATATAGATACCTATCAGACAGCGTGTGCCTAGACCTAGAGACTGGATTACAGTATTACCTCGCACATGGCTTGTTCCACTCTTCAACATGGTGTCGTCTCACATTTGCAGTTTGAAGGTCGACCTGAAAATTCGACTTAAACAGTCATACACCCTCTGGACATCGCATAAGTATATACCGTAGTCACGGGCATGAATCGCGGACAACAATAAAATACCATTTTACTGGGTTGCTCGCGGATCGAAAAAACCATTTCCTGAAGCGGTCGCGGGGCTGCCGCTGGATATATCGCCGAGTCAAAAAAAGGCCCATTCTGGCTCTTTTAAACAGCACATGACATCGGAAACGTAGCAATCAATCCATTGCACACAATTCGCACGCTTCGAGAACAGTTGGCGAAAGCATTGGCTACGGATATTGGCCGAGCATACTATGCGAATTTCTACAAGCAGGGCAGCGGCAGCCCCGCTTGGTTGGAGGCTTGACCCGCATCGCACTGACTCGCTTGATTTCACAATTACAAGCGCGGCGATTTGTTGAGCAGGACGCATTGCAACAACCCGCGGGCAGAACAAGATGTCGCCCGGGTGCATGTCGACATCGGTGATGCATGCATGAATGCCTCCTGACATGTGTTTCCTGGTTCTGTAATGGTGCCAGCGCTTTTGTTCACTTGCTTTGTACTCGAGTCCCCACCTGACACGTGCGCCCCTCGTCAGTGAGTACCTACCTACCTACTCCAGCTACTCTGCTTTCACTTGCTGTTCTTCTATCCCTTTTGACATGTGTGCCGTCCCTCTGACGGTTCCAGCGATTCTGTTTGCTTTGTACGCCAACAGCAGCGTGTCCTCCTTACGCAACGGCTCCAGCTTTTCTGATTCTCTTGCTGTGAACGTCACTCTGGCGCAGCGATGGCACGTAATGCAGGTGCGGTCCATGCGCCAAGACGAGCTGCCTCGTCACACGGCCTCAGAACTCGCCATCCGAGCAGCTACCCATGAATACCTACATACTGCAGGCCCTGAGGGGGTCGCAGGAATGCCACGCCAAACAGGAGCTGATCAGCTGATCATTCATGAAAGATGGCATTCGCACGAGGTGTCGCGGCGCGAGATGCCGGCGCCCATGATGTGCTGCCCTCTCCGTCGCCTCGGAGGCATGGGATTGCCAGGTCCACCGCCCGCACCGAAGTTGCCAGGCTTGCCACCTCCGCACAAGGAATTGACACATGCGCAAAGAGCTGCGACGAGTCACACAGCGTCTAGACTGTCCGAGTCGGACAGTTATTCAGCTGTCACAGTTATTCAGCTGTCACAGTTATTCGGCTGTCACAGTTATTCAGCTGTCGGACAGTTATTCGTGTATGCAGTAAGAAAGAAGTTAGAAAAGGTAGCGCTTGCTTCCAGATAGTATGTCGTGTGCAGACCGTCTCACCTACAGCTGTCTCGAGAACTGAGTTCTCGAGGCTGAGAACTGCCTATAGCGGCCGGCTCCATAGCTCTTGAACAAGGGGGTTGGCCGGAGCCGGTCAGTGACTTACAAGATGTATGGCAGCGTCTCAGCTTTTTACTTTTCTCGACGCTAGCCGAATCCGTGCGATGCGGGTCAAACTCTGCACGCTGTCCCGCCGCTGCCCTGCTCTCGCAACCCCCTCATGCATGCACCAGCTTGTGGCGGATGTGATATCGCTCAGCCAGGTGCGCCGATGCCTTTGCTGCCTCTAGTGGCATCAGCCCCAATGACAGCCGCACTGTGGAGGGCCCCGGGTGGCGTCCGTCGTCCCACGCGCAGGTCATGGCGTCGTACGTGATGGCCGCCAGCCTGAACAAAGGAACGGTATCAGTTGTTGAATTGCTTAAATGTGTCAATCATTGATCTTACCGCTCTAAACCTTGAAATTGGCCTCGCGCACAGGCTCGAACACCAGCAATGCGCAGCAGGACCCTGCACAGGGCAGCCGGCCAGCCAGGCTGCTGTGCTCACACATGCACAGCGCAATTGCCGGCAATGCTGCAGCGTGCCAGCGGCCTCACTTCTTGATGGTCTCGGTGTCAGGGTTCCATTGCATGACGCTGGCGAGCTCCGACATGATTGGCCGACTGCGCGGTTCGCCCGCCGCAGCCTCCCACTCTGCCTCAAAATCGCCGCGAGATCTGGCGAGCAGAGCGCCCTCGCTCAGCATGTCCAGCACGAGGTGGTCTGCAAGAGGGCACCACACCGAGTCGGGCGTGCCGTGGGTTTTCATTTCTTTCGCACTGCGTGACTCCATTGCATGACGGCAGCGGGTGGGAAGCAGGGCGCAGTGCGCAGTCCAGCAGCTCAGCGAATCAGACTCACCCCAAAGGCCGCTAACAGCGACTGCGCCGCGCAGCCGCAGCAGCCGCATGGTGGCCGCCTGCAGCAGGCGCTCCATAGGCTGCGCTGTGAGCAGCTGGGCCAGGCCCTTGAAGAGTGAGCGGGGCATGTCCTGCACTCCCCCAAGCCAGCCAGCGCATCAGGCAAGTGCTCGAGGCTTGCATGAGCCGTCACATGGGTGCGGCAGCTGGAGCCTGGTCGGCGCAACACGGTGGTGCTGCAGCAGCTGGAGCCTGGTCGGCGCAACACGGTGGTGCTGCAGCAGCTGGAGCCTGGTCGGCGCAACATGTGCAAGGGTGGACTGGAATGGTGAGGCAACAGGGTGCTGCTCGCACCTTCAAAGCCTGGGGGCCGATGCAGATGTTGCACCGCAGGGCAAGGGTCTGCATGAACAGCCTCTCCTGGCGGCTGAGCACAGGCGGCAGGCCTCGCATCGCGTCGGATATCTGCCGGGACTCAGCGTCCAGGCTGGCTTGGTGCTCGTCAAGCTTGTCAGCGATGACGGCGGCCCTATGGCAGCATCAGGAGTCGCCGCTGAGCGCGTCGCCTGGGTGGAAGGCGGGCAGCGGCGAGCTGCTGCATGCAGACTTGATGCGGACAGATGCAAAAGTGGCAGGCTGACAACAGGTGGGAATCATCCTGCTGGGAGAGCAGTGTGTGACGCACATGCTGGGGATGCGGTCCAGCGGCTCGCCCATCGAGTCTGCCAGCAGCGCGGCCAGCAAAGGGTTGTTGGCGATGAAGTGCTGCCACACATCCAGCTGGGCGCTGGCACAGCCGGCGCCGGCGGGCGCACCGCGAGCAGGCGACTCGCTGAGGTGCCCGCGCATGATCTCATCCTCCACGTGACCTGTGCAAAGCTACTCGGGCTTCAGAACCAACTGGAGAAGTTTGGCATCTTCCAGCACGTAGCATGCTGCGATGCCGAGGGGTGACGCAGGCACAACCACAGGTGCTGCATGCGCAAGTCACAGCAGGGCCGCACGAACGTAGTACGCCGAGCGGTGTGCCTCTGTCCAGCTGGTCGAGCACGAGGTCGTTGATGTATCTCAGCTCGTAGAGCAAAGCATTTCTGCGGCTCGGCATGTCGACGCCGCCGTAGACGGTCGTGAAGGTCGGGCCGCTGGTGGGCATGCTGAAGTGCCGGTGCGACAGCGTGGCGCATGCTGCAGCAGAACTGCCGTCGCAGGTCTGGCGTCCAGCCGTCGCCTGCAGGCCAGCATGGCTGTGAAGGTCATGGCACGCAGTGGCAGCAGCACAGCCCTGAACAATGCTGTGGCACTGTGTGGCACCGGTGATGGGCACCTGGGGAACGGAGCCCAGGCAGCTGCCAGTGGCCGGATGCATAAGCGCCGATCGGCCAATGCGCAGCAGGCTCGTCATCCGGCTGTGCATGGTGGCGCTCTGCTGCTGTGTGGCGCGTCACTTACTTTCGAGATGCGTTTCCTGAAGCAACAGCGGTCTGTGCAGGCGCGGTACCGCCGGCAGAAGAGGCCTGTGCGCTCGAGAAGGTGAAATTTGGCGAAAATTGAAAATTAAAATTTCGACGCCTCCTGCACCAGAAGCAGTGGCACAAACTGACGGCTCCTTTTGGTGCAGGAGGCGTCAAAATTTCAGCTTTCGATTTTCGCCCAAGTCTCACCTTCTCGTGCGAACAGGCCTCTTCTGCCGGCGGTACCGAGCCTGCACAGACCGCTGTTGTTTCAGGAGACGCATCTCGAAGCGTGCAAAAGAACTGAACCCACGGCACGCCCGACTCGATGTGGTGTTCCCTTGCAGACCACATCGTGCTGGACATGCTGAGCAAGGGCGCTCTGGATGCCACATCTCGCGGCGAATTTGAGGCAGAGTGGGAGGCTGCCGCGGGCGAACCGCGCAGTCGGCCAATCATGTCGGAGCTCGCCAGCGTCATGCAATGGAACCCTGACACTGAGACCATCAAGAAGTGAGGCCGCTGGCACGCTGCAGCATTGCCGGCAATTGCGCTGTGCATGTGTGAGCACAGCAGCCTGGCTGACCGGCTGCCCTGCGCAGTGTCCTGCTGCACATTGCTGGTGTACGAGCCTGTGCGCGAGGCCATTTTCAAGGTTCAGAGCGGTAAGATCAATGATCGACACATTTAAACAATTCAACAACTGATACCGTTTCTTTTGTTCAGGCTGGCGGCCATCTCGTACGACGCCATGACCTGCGAGTGGGACGACGGACGCCACCCGGGGCCCTCCACAGTGCGGCTGTCATTGGGGCTGATGCCAAGAGAGGCAGCAAAGGCGTCGGCGCACCTGGCTGAGCGATACCACATCCGCCACAAGCTGGTGCATGCATGAGGGGGTTGTGAGAGCAGGGCAGCGGCAGGACAGCGTGCGGAGTTTGACCCGCATTGCACGGACTCGCTTGATTGAACCGTCACAGGCTCTACGTGTATACAGGTGTATACAGGCTCTACGTGTATACAGGTGAATGGTGGATAGAGCTTCTCCAGCTATTCGCGGTCATCCTCGTTGCTCCACAAACATCCTCACAAGCGCCCAAATGCACTATTATATCCACCGCCTATGGAGATATATCTTCAGGATATTTTGAACGGTCCTGGCTTGTGCAGATATATCCTCGATGCTGGATGTATCTTTTACAGCACAGAAGATATATCCATGCACTTGCAAATACATGTTGCCGCTGCCAGAATATATTGCCGCTGCCGGATATATCCGACTCTCTGACTGTCCTTTGATCAATCAGACATTCTGACTGTCCTTTTATTTTAATCCGACTCTCTGACTGTCCTTTGATTAACAATATTGATCAATTCGTTTGCGCGTGTACACGGCGGAGGCATCAGCGGCATAGTGTCGACGCTGTGCCACCACCCCAGTTGCATGTCGTCGATGCCGTGGCACGGCATCGACGACACGTTTCCACGTGAATGACCTCCGCGGGATTCCGTTCTGGTATTCTCATAAGGCAGTGGCTATCTATTTGTGACGCACGAGGCACGCATCCTCACATTTCGACCTGTCATGTGCCGCACGAAAGCCACGTCCCTGCGAATATGCTAGACACTACGCTGCATGCATTCATGTTGGCCAGCGTCCAGCCTCGTGACCCGCCCCGCATGCTAGCTTTCGTCTCTATTTTCTGAAGCATGAGAGTCAATCGTCCAAGACGTACGCCCCCCGGCTGTCCACCCGCACGATGGTTGCAAAATTGACCTCCAGCGGGCCGTGTTGCTGGAAAGCGGCTGCCATCGCGTCCGCCACCTTCTGGCCCGATGCCTGCATGTCAGACACTAGACGCTCAGTCTCAGAGGTAGCGGCAATCAGGTTCCTCAGGGCCACTGCTGCATGCTGCACGTGACGCACGAGCTGCCGTGCATGCGCTCCGCGGCCAGTGCCTTTTCAGGCGAGACAATGTGTCTGCAGAAGGCTTGTAAAGTGACAACGGGAGAAAGCACCTGGTCCGCGACAACGGCGACGCAGGTCGGCCCTGCGCCGCTGATAGTGCAGCCGTAGGCGCCCGCCGCCTTGGCCGCCGCCTTCACTTCCCTGCAAAAGCACCCATCCACTTTCATGCCTTGCAGCGCCACGCATGCGATGCACAAGCCTCATGTGCTTTGACGACTCGAGGATCCAGGCGGGCTCACGCTCGGCACTGAGCAGCTGGGACGATGGCCTGCGTCACTGACAGGATCGCGTCGCTCACAGAATCTACCAAAGAACCAGGCTTTTGCACCGGAAGCCGGGAATGAGGGCGCCGCGAACGGGCTCCACGATGACGTCCGAGTCCAGCGCTCGCCCCAGGAGTGCTGCGTCGCCGCTGCAGATGGCCGCCACCTGCGCCGGGGCGGTTGATCTCTCAGATGTTTCCACTGGCTGCAACGCCGGGCACAGAAGGGCTGGGAGCAGGGCAGAAGGAGCAGGGCAGACCGGAAGGCAGCTGTCGAGCGGGACGCTGCCGTGCTGTCTACTGTTCTGCTGTCGTCGAAGCTGCCGCGCCTGAGAACGAGATGGGCTCGCTGTTTGGCAAGCGCGCCGCCTTTCGACGCACCAGGGAGCCTCCCATGGCCGCGTTGTGGATCTGGCTACTCATGGGCACCATCTTGGGCAGCGCCGCCCGCATCTCTGCCGTGGGCGCCTCGAACAGCGGGTTCACGAGCGCAAGCCACAGCGGCGCGCCCGCGAACTCCAGCCGCTGCAGGTCCAGCGGGTCCGCGCTCCTGCCGGAGCCGATGCGACATGTGGGTTTGATGATGTTTTTCTCTGAGCGAGTTGACCAGCGGCTCAGAAAGCGGCGGCCCCGCTCCAGCAGGTGGCCAGCAAGTCATGTTGGGGGATGCCCGCACCGCATCTGCACATGCCTTTACAGCAACTGGCCCGCCGGCCGCACCCCGCCCAGAGTGATGCCGCGGACTCATGGACGAAAAGGACGGCGGACCGGCAGCAGAACAGCAGAGCTGTGCCTCAGCTGTACCTGACGAGCCTGAAGCCGCCGAGCAGCGCCGGCGCAATGTTGTCTATGCAGCACAGAAGGTTGAAAGCAAACCAAAGTTGAGGCGCTTCACCTGACGAGGGTGAAACCGCCGAGCAGCGCCGGCGCGATGTTGTCGGCGTGGTAGCCGCTGACAGCCGCCTCGGATTTGAGGCCCGCCAGCACCAGCGTCTCCTTGGGCAGCACGCCGCCGAACAGCCCGTTGACTGCCGCGGCGGCCGCCGCCGCGCTGGCCGCCGAGCTGCCAAGGCCGCTGCCCAGCGGCAGGCCCTGTAGCAGGCGATTGCACAAGGGTTTTGCAGCAGGAGATGGGAGGCTGCTGCACATGTCCTTTAGGCAGGTGAGGGTGTATGCGAGAATGAGCGGTGAAAGAAATGCTGAAATTGGCATCAAGCCACACCTTTTGAAGCTGCAGCGCAACGCCGCATGCGAGCGGCGACCCGAGCGCCGCGGCGAGCAGCGCCAGCGTCTCCGCCGCGGCGATGCCCACGCAGTTCTTCTCCGCATCCAGCGACAGCCGGCCGCCGTCGCCGGTGATGCTGTCGATGCGCACGACGCCTGGCTGCCCTGGCAGCGCCGTCGCCGTCACGATGTCCCCGTCCCCCTGCGCGATTACGATCTGGCTTTCAGGCCTTGCCGTTTCGGACGCAAGCAGCCAGAAATGGAGGAAGTACCACATGCTATTGGGAGATGTGCAGATCAGACGTGCAGATGCAAGCTGCGATGATTTCCGTGACGAAGCATGTGCCAGCAACACCGCTCGCTGGCCGGTGTGACGCGGTGAGCATCCTACCTCGACGGCACAGCCCAGCCAGTCGAAGCCGACGCCCAGGTTGGCCACCGTTGCCGGCGCGAACGCGCGGACCTGCTGCCTGGTGGGGTGCACGGACCCCTGCGCTGCGTGCTGCTGCTCAGCTCGCACGAGTATGCGGCACCGGCGGCTGCGCGGCTGCGATGGCAGCCGTTGCCATCGCTGCCGCGCAGCGAGCGGCAGACGCCGGTCACCAGCTCTTCGCCGAGGCTGGGACGGTGTCAAATGTGAAGCGAAACTCAGCGTTTGCCTGGGCTGCAGAGCAGCATCTGGGGATGCAACTTGGCGCATGGCGCCGTAAAACACGGTTTCAGCTCGTTGGATGCAGCTGATAGATTCTAAAGAGCAGCAATACAGCAGCGCTGATAGAATGCTGCAGCTGTCCACCAATTCGGGCTCTTCGATTTGCCGGAGTTGAGCAATCCTGCAACGTTGACACTGCGATCGCTGACAACGTGCAAAATTGCTACCCAGGTGTGACAATCGCAAACTGCAAGTGAGCATACATGTGATGTGCTGTACTCGATTCGGCATCCGGTCAGCTCGGGGGAAGGCCAGGAAGGCAGGGAAGCTCCAAAATGCCATTTTGGACCTCATTGCAATTACACTTGCGCATATCTATCACAGGCTTTGTGATATAACTCGATCAAAACCAAAATCATATACTTGTAGACTCTGCACAAAATCATTTGGCACAAATAACTATCTCGAATGTGCGTCCCGCCACAAAACAAATTGCTCAAGACGCCTACTATCACACAAGCCGCTGGCAGTCAAGGAGTTCGGCAGCCACTGCTGACGCCTCGCAGCGCCTGCAGGTTGAAGCTGCAAAGGGAAGATGAAAAATCGGAGAAGCAAAGCGGCGGATCCGAATTCTGCCACACTTGCAGTCCCGTCATGGCGTCTTGCCTACATGGTCCGTTTCGCTCGGTGGACCCGGCAACACATCCGAAGGAGTGGCGAAGCTGAGCAAAAGTTGCAGAACTTGCGGCTGAAGTGACGTAGTTGGATGTGATGCCCGCACACAATCATCCTTGAGCTACACAGCACAAGAGACGGACGTCAGCCTTTGGCCTTGTCGAATTGGACGAGCTAGTCGGTTCACTGGAAGACTGAGCAGGGGCTCGACGCAGACATCAGTGTCACGTATCTGGCGCGCACAACGAGCACGACGCACCTGCGATGCTCACCGCACCATGCGGTGGGTCGTCACAATGTCGCAGTCGCTGTTGCTGGAGTTCCGCTGCGACTGCTACATGGGCACGCGCGCCTGTGGCAGAGCAAGACAATAAGCGTGTTAAAAGTCGGCTGCACCATCACCGCCGGTCCAAGCAAGGTGGCACGCTGGTCCGATGCACGCAATATGTCACGTCATTGCCGAGTACCTTGAGCTGCCGCGGCTTGAACGCCGGGCCGATCTTCCAGGATGGGTTGAACTGGAACCGGTCCCAGCAGCAGGACAGTCTGCACGAGTGACAGCAAGGAAAATAAGTTGGCAGCATACAGCGGCGATGCATCCCGAAGTACAAGGTGCACAGCATGCATAGTGCTGCCTCTCTAAACGTCAGACCTCATCATGACCAGGCCGCCACCAGTCCTCTGCACAACGACGTTTACCTGGGCCCACGCGCGTGCACGCCGTGGTCAAGTGCGTGGCCTACGCGCTTGATAGGATGCGTGATGATGAACGCCTTATAGCAGGCTGCTAGGGCCATGACGACCAGTGACGCAGCGCTGACATCATCAGCCTTGACCATGCTTCTGCTGCAGCTATTGCTGTTCGCAGTGCCAAACACGGCCGAACACGGCAGCAACGTTGCGACGGCGCTTCAGCACGGGAAGGAATACGAGCTGAACCTGATTGAGGACGCAAGGTGGGTGAAATTGCAGACCGGCAACTGGGACGGCCTGCGGCTCGCGCCTGCTTGCAGCGCCAAGCTGCTAAACCCTGGGCGGTTTCCGTGTTTCGCCAAGTTGTGCAGTACCTGCGTGTTGCACCGCAGGCCAGGGCCAGATGTGTGAACGAGAGCGGAAGATGGATGCAGGTTTGCCGTAGAGAGCCGTCGAGGCAAGTCCAGAGGGAGGCTCATTTGAAGTATTCAGCGAGGTGTTTTCTTCGAATGACCCTGTGAATGCGACTCGACAATGCCACTGGCGTTGTTTATCAAACAAGGCCTGACGTGATTAGGGTGTGATAGCAACACTGTAAGTTGTCCTGCCAGCCACATGTAGGACATGTGTCACGGCTCGCTACGCGTGCACAGCAGATCGTAGTGCTTCGTCGTGTTATCATGGCAGGCGAGTGTCAGGCAGAGTTGCTTCAGCCTGCGCAAGCTCACATCACTCGTCTTCACTCCCTCCGCTTACGCCTCGGCCTGGCTGCTGCATATCCGGGTCGCCGAACGTCCGCGGCGCAGCCGGCATGTACGGCTCGATCTTCGTCGTCATGAACGAGTTCAACATCGTGCTCAACCTGCTGCTGATGTCCAGCAGCGAATCCTGGCGGGAGGTCACACCAGCGCTCCAGGCGCTCGACGCCCAGGTGCGGCGGCGGCGCGTCGTAGATTGGCAACATGGTCTTTGGTCGCTGCCACAGGAGCTGCGGGCGGCGACGTGGCTGCTGGGGAGTTTATCAGCACTCCGGAGGCCGCCAGTCTGCTTCCCTGACATTGCCTGCCGAGATTGTGTCTGATTGACATCGCAGGTGCTGCGCGCGGGCACGGGGCTGCTGGGGCGGTTCACCAGCATGCGGGAGCCCAACATCAAGTACCTGGGCCCGTAGTCGCTCATGCGCTTGGCCGAGGTGCCCGCCGTGGTGGAGACCATCGACAAGTGGGTCCCCACTTCTCCTCCTGAAGCATGGCCGATGAACGCGGCGTGACCCTTTTCCAGCTGTACAGCGACAAATGCATGCCGCTGGCAGAAACGAGCGGACCCTTCGCACTGGACAGGCCCCAGAAGTCGATCATGGGCGCGCTGCAGGCGGCGGACATCGGCATGGGGTGGTATCTGCAGGTGACTCCGCCGCTGTGCTTCTCGCAAACCACGGTGTTGCAAACATCCGCAGGCACCAGAAGTCGATCATGGGGGCGCTGAAGGAGGCGGACATCAGCGTGCGGCGGCGAGCGCTGGATTTGCTGTCTGCGATGGCGAAGCCCGCCAACGCGCCCGACATCGTCCGCGAGCTGCTGACCCACCTCACCGTTGCCGACTTTTCCATGTGCGAGGAGCGGGTGCTCAAAACCGCGGTGCTCGCGAAAAAAAAGAGTTGATCGAAAGCTCGAAAACTGCGAATTCCTGATGTTTTGCTACCTATCACGGATCGCCTCTATGCCAGGAGCAGTGCTGGCAGAGAAGTGAGCTGGACTCATCTGTCGACACAGTGATACGTTTGGCAGCGTTCATGGGACTGCTGATCTGGGCCTTCAGCCATGTGACACTTCTCTGCTGGCCTGCAGGTTTCTCCCGGACTTGGTGTGGTCTGCGGACACGATGATCACGCTGATCGAGCGCGCAGGCGAGTTCGCCACCAAGGGCGTGTGGCACTCCACCGTGCAGCTGGTGCGGGTTGGAACCCTGAACCCTCAACCCTAAACCCTCCCTGGTGCCCCTTCCGTTTGCCGCTCCCCAAGCCCGGGGCATCTTTTGGCGAAACAGCTCCAAAATGTGTCAAATGGCCACCGAAGTTGCACCCAATGGCCGCGCTTTCGTCGGCCGCCCAGTGGTGATGCACATGTGATGCACCATGACAAATCCGTTCGTCGTAATGCAGGTGACGAACCACCCAGAGCTGCACGCGTACGCAGCGGCGCAGACGGTGGAGGCGCTCAAGCGGGGCGCCAACCACAACGCCATGGTCAGCGCTGCCGCCGCAATTGTCGGTGCGCCTCCCGCTCGCACTCAGTCGTCAATGCATGGCAGTCTCGCCCCAATCCATTCGAGAACGCATGTGCCTGCAGCTTGATTCGTAGCTCGAGCATGTTCCATAGAGGCCGAGAATGCGCCTGGGGGAGGCTGTTGTCGTTGTATTCACATCCACATCAGCTGTGCATTCCGTGCAGGCGAGCACGGGCAGCTGCTGACAGATACGTTGGCGGAGGACCAGTCTGAGATGCTGAACCACCTGTTCCTGAGCGCGTCCGTGGAGGGCAAGTCGCAGCTGCTGTCCGCCTTCCTGCGCATCTCCCTTCGCGAGGCCCTCGACCCCGCCGTCAAGCGGCGCATCGAGGGCGTCTTTTAGAAGTGCGCCCTTTCGTTGGCTATATCTCACGATTGGTGTTCTTTCCTTACATGCTGTCATGTCAGAGCATTGATGGATCCTGGGCATCAATGCATTGCCGCCAAGAAGCTCATCAGGGCAGGTTTTGGAAAACTTCTGGCAGCCGCAACTCCCAGCGCCTGCCGCCTTCCTCAGCAGCTAGCAGGACCATACACAAATTCAAAGAAAATTCAACACTTTCAAGTCCGCATACCGCAGGCACAAGAGAACCTGGATGAGAGCTGCAGCAGCGGCTACAGAGTACAGCAGCCTTCAACTATGTCAAAACTGGGTATTGACGAAATCAGCTTCCAGCAGCCCTGAACCGCTCCAAAACGCAGGCACAAGAGCTACCTCGATGCACAGCTGCAGCAGCAGGCCACGGAGTACAGCAGTCTGTCGGCGGAGGCGGACGTCGGCTGCCGCTGCCGCACTGGGACAAGCGCAAGTCGCTGTTGCTGCGCCGCTTGCAGGAGCGCGAGGTGTGCAGAACTTTTTGCAGGGGCTTTGCACCGCATTCTTGCGTATGCAGGCCAGTTTTCAACATCTACGCCGGCTGTGGGCAGCGCCCTGTGCCTGCTGCCTTGCTGGTGTACTGGGCAAGGCGCCTGGCGCCCCTCTGCCTGATGATCCACCTGTCTCCGACATGCACGCCGACCCAGCTCCCTGCACCGCATCATCAATTGTGTACTTCACCTCCACAAGGTAGGCCGTGGGGCGCGCCCGCTGTGCAGCCCCGCCTGCCGGTCGACCTTGGATGTCTCGGCCTACCACTAGGACAATGTCAGGGTACG
>JAABUL010005172.1_pt1 | contig 16597 bp, 21 predicted proteins | sample 5559151 | NCBI WGS metagenome assembly JAABUL01 (sample SAMN10711876, study PRJNA513368) | rock metagenome | isolation source: Antarctica rocks | place: Antarctica: Victoria Land, Pudding Butte sud | reverse complement strand
ATACTGGGTATAATGCATGTCTATCTAACAGCGCATATGAGAGAGGGTATCTCAGCACGTCCCGGCGTTACAGGCGGCGTTACCGGTAGTGGCGGCACTTCTAACAAGGTTTGCTCAGAATTCATCTCATCGTCCTTTTGTGATTTCGCATAAAGTGTCCGGTGGAGATATCCTGCATCTGCATGCTCGTCAAAGTCGGAGCAGCTCTTGTACATAGGCTTCACAAATCATTTCCACTTCATCAAGCCATCTGCGCTAGAATGACTTCGACTTCAGCTGCTCCGCTCACCAATGTTTTGCGGAACAGCAAATCGCCCTACCTTTTGCAGCACAAGGACAATCCTGTAGCAGTTGGGCTTCCGGACTCAACGCTGCTGCGCATGTGCTAAGTCGTCCCGTAGTGGCAGGAGTTCAACTCCGATACGATCAACCTCGCTCGTCAGCTTGACCGACCGATCTTCCTTTCCTCCGGTTACTCCGCATGTCACTGGTTGGTCCCACTACAGTCTAATCTTCTGAAGCTGATAAGATTGCGTTTAGGTGTCATGTACTAGCCCATGAGTCTTTCGAAGACGAGTCGACCGCGAAGATCATGAATGACAATTTCGTGAATATAAAGGTCGATCGAGAGGAACGACCGGATGTGGATCGGATGTACATGACTTATCTCCAGGTACGCCGGCTTCGACTTTGCCTCATAACGCAAGGGTGACTGAAAAGATTCCCAGGCCACTCAAGGTGGAGGCGGATGGCCCATGTCGATCTGTAAGTAACCCGAGGGGTCGCAGAATTGGCTGATGATATGCTAGTTTTGACACCCAATCTCGAGCCTTTCTTTGCGGGTACGTCATCCCTCAACCAAGAGGGATCGGCTATCTTGTCTGACACGGCTACTCAACAGGGACTTACTTCCCGCCAGCCCAATTCCGCCCACTTCTCGCTCGCATCCAGGAGCTCTGGGAAGTTGACCGGGAGCGCTGCGAGACCATGGGGAAAGGTGTCATCGAGAGTCTAAAAGAGATGTCTGCTGGAGCCGTCCGTGCTCTATTTTTTCTCGATTCTTCGCTCATTCGGCGAAAAAAACAGTCATCTTCACGCACACCAGCCTCCCTCGCTCAGATCCTCTCCACCAAACCTTCCCTTAAAGTCTGGTCGAACCTCCTCAAAACCCACGATCCGCGCTACGGTGGATTCTCACCCAAGGGCCCTCGCTCTGAAGGCCCGAAATTCCCAAGCTGCAGTATGACACTCCAACCTCTCGCCCGATTCGCGTCATACCCTCCCGCCGAGGGGGATGAGGACATTCGAGAGGAAGCGCGTTCGATAGGGGTGAAGATGATCCGCGCGATCTGGGAGGGCGGGATCCATGATTGGGTAGGGGGAGGGGTGGCGCGGTATAGCGTTGATGAAAAGTGGATGGTCCCGCATTTCGAGAAGATGCTGTGAGCTCACTCGGTCACAATGCGGCTGATGACAGGTATGATCAGGCGCAACTGGCGAGCTGTGCGCTGGATTTTGCGCTGCTTAGCGAGAAGGCGGGGGATAAGAAGATTTGTCTGGACCTCGCGGCGGATATATTGGAGTACTCGATGCGAGATCTGCTGGGGAAAGAAGGAGCGTTCTTCAGCGCGGAAGACGCGGATTCGGCGCCGAGACCAGGAGCCACGAAGTCCGGTGGGTAAAGCTTAAGAGGAATTTCGCTGATCGGGGAAGAGGGCGCGTTCTATGTCTGGTCCGAGGAGGAATTGCACGAAGCTCTTGGTGAAGATGGAGAGGTAGTGGAATACTTCTTTGGCGTGAAACCAGATGGTAACGTCTCGGCCCGACATGACGTGCACGGCGAGATGACCGGCAAGGTGAGGACCTATTTCATACCAAGCTAATTTCAAAAGAATATCTTGCACCAAGCGCACTTGATCCAGGAGACAGCTACAAATTTCGGGCTCATGGAGGAGGTGGTCATGGAGAAAGTAAGGAGAGCTTTGCCGATTTTGAAGAGGAAACGGGACGCCATGAGGGAACGGCCTGGTCTTGACGACAAGGTGAGTCGACGGGACGTTTTGATATCTAGTCACCTTGCTGATTTGGTGCGAGGTACTCGTTGCCTGGAACGGCTTGATGGCGAATTTCCATGCAGATCTGAATATCATCTTGCTGATGTGCCTCAGATCTCTGCTCTCGCGAAAGCTTCAATGGTTCTGCCAAGCGACCGCTACCTCATTGCAGATCGCTGCGTTGAAGTCGCCAATCGAGTGGTCAGTTTCATCCGAACAAATATGTGGGACGAGGCTTCCCGTAATCTTACACGATCGTGGCGAGAAGGGCGTGGTCCGACAGCGCAGACAGACGATTACGCCTTCCTCGTTGCGGGTTAGTCGATTTCTGCAGACCGAGCTGACGTCAGGCCTTCTTGACCTGTTCGAAGCGACTGGTGATGATACCCATGCGATGTGGGCGATCGAGCTGCAGAAATGTCAGGATGAGATGTTTTGGGATCATCAGTCTGGAGGGTATTTTGCGAGTGCCCCGGACGAACATGTGCTCGTACGGATGAAGGAGGCTCATGTACGCTTCAACGCAATTGTTCTGAGTGGAACTTACGTGAAGCAGGACTCGGCAGAGCCCTCAGCGATGTCTGTCTCGGTGCACAACCTCTCCCGACTATCGCTGCTCGCGACAAACGATTTTGACAAGTACGAAAAGCGAGCGGAAGATACCTACCTGAGCTTGTCGGCCGAACTCACTCAAGCACCTCGGGCATTCGCGTACACGGTGTCAGGAGTCATGGATCTCGAAAAGGGGTATCGCGAGGTGAGCCGCCCTTGTCAGTCGAGCTGATGGAGAGGTCATCGTCATGGGGTCGCATGAGGACGATCGGACGAAAGCGCTTCTCGGTCTTGTGAGGGAAAAGTATGCGCCAGCGCAAGTCGTCATCTACATCGATCCCACAATACCACCGAGACGGCTCGCGACGGCCAACGAAACGGTTAAAGCGCTGCTGGACGTCAAGGAGGATGTCCCGAGCTTACGGGTGTGTGAAGGCGGATTCTGCGGGGTTCCGATTTTCGATATTGAGGAAGCTCGGCAAGCTTTGCGGAGATGATCGATGAATGCGATGTCTCATGTTCAGACAACGCAGCCGGGTTCGATTCCTCAAAGGACCAGCATATCGCAGCGGATTCGGGGAACCAAAGAGCCCTGCATCAAAGAGAGAATAGGCCCTCCCGACACACCTTTCGTCATCGACCGAGGTGGCTCCGTTTCTCGCAGCGTGCCTCTCTAAGGCCGACTGTAATCGCGTCTGGTCGAGCAGCTAAAGTGCTATGCAAGTCGCATCGACTAAAGCGAGTAACCCTTCTTGCAGGCAAACGCCTCGAATTGGCCAGACGAGCAAGTGACGGCGCTGTAAGCCACGCCGGGGAGAGCCGAGCAGCTGATGAGACGTAAGCCGTGCGTACCATATCACCCGACCAACGGCAGACTCACTCGGTACCGAAGAAGTGGTCGTACTGTTGAAAGATCCGCTGACGCAAGCTCCGCAACATTATGTGAGTTCGGTCAGGCACATCTCGGCAGAGGACGACAGAGGAAGAGGACTAACCGAGCTCGAACATCCCTCAGCCTCCGCTTTGCCAGATGACTAGCCGCGGCGGGTGCCGGGTGGCTGGAGAGATAGTATACGTAGTTCCCACTGACCGGATCGCCATCGTAGCAACCACAAGCGATCAGTGACCCGCCCGTGACCGAAGGACCACCGCCGTAACACGGGTATTCTTCAAACCTGTGATCCGGGACGGTGGAGGTGCAAGTGCATTGGGGATAACCGCTGCTGCCTCCGAAGTAAGAGTAAGCCCCTAAAAGGTCGTCCGAGACGCAATAGCTCCCATCCCGGCGGACACGGAGTGCGCGATGAACATGATCACGGACAGGAAAGTGAGTCGTAGCATCGTCAGTGGGGTTGAGCGGTGTTTTTGATTCATTTCCGTTGAGTTATCCGGATGTCGGAGTGGAGAGTCGGATCCTGGTTCGCCAATGCCCTTTTATGCTTGATTCATTTACTCGAAGCTCGACCACTTTTCATTCAACGAGCGAAACTGTATCTCAACCCACGGTCCGAACCGACGATCCCAACCTATGCTCCCTCCAGACTGTATCCTGGGAAGCTGTGGTACTTAGTGGAAGAGGTTTTATTACGCCATGGAGGGTTATTTTGTCTGAGGGGCATGTCGAGGAATGGTGGACTGTATAGGGTTTGAAAAAGAGAAGTTATCAAACTACTCCGCACGGGAGAGTCGGGATGGAGAAGGGCGTCGAGGTCGGGGCAGAGGAGTGATTCAACGCGTTCATGGATCAGCTCGAGACGCTTGACGGGCCGGATCACGTAGCGCACGAATATCAAGACCGATACATGTCGATTCGATTGGCCCATGATTCGATTTCTCGACCCAATCAGACGTTGTCCATAGCAAAACAAGCAGAAAGAAAGTGGTGCCCGGAAGCGTGCCTGACTACCGAAACATCCCGGAAATCGGTTGGGGCTCAGGGACGTGTGGGGTCTGACGTCATGCCCCCTTCGTTTGTAATTTAGTCATCACTTTCCATTCCCCTTCACATGGTTTGACGCGCGCCCTTGAACGTCGGCCGATGCCTTATATACCGCCTACTATACCACGACACAATCCGGGTCATGTCTAACATCCCCCAGAACGCATCGACATCGTCCGAGGCGGAAAGCTCCACGTCATCATCAAAGGCCCACCAACGTCACCCCCCCAATCCCACCATCACCGACCTAAGCAATAATCTCGCAACAACCTCCCTCTCCTCCGTTCCGCTCTCCTCGAACCCAACCTCAGGATCGACACTCGCCACACCAACGACGACCTCCTCGACCTATGCGTCCACAACCTCCATAGCCTCACTCTCGTCATCCGACCCGATCGTCGAGTCCGTTCCTGGGACTAGTCCGGGTACGGGTATGACGAGTCCACAGGATGAGGAGGGTGTGAGGATGGAGGATGCGGTGGCGAGGTATAAGCAGGGGTTGTATGCGTATACGGTTAGTCGAGCTCTATTGGACAGTGAGTGGAGCTGATGGTCGTGTGACCTCTTTGCTTTGCTCCTTCATTCTCTCACTTGCTGCCGCTTCTCCTTCTCTCCTGCCGGACTCCATCGATGCACGTCTACAGCGCGACCTGTATATCCAAGCGAAACTATCCTCGACCCGGAAAGACTCGTCGCCGAACGGGAACGGCCATGGGAACGGTCATGGGAATGGGAACGGGCAATTCGGGTTGAAGCAGAGCGGGAGTAAGTCAATCTTCCTGAACTACATCCCTTTACCAGACTCAATCACCGGCGAGTACCTTCCTGATGTCAACGTAGTGGAAAAGATGGCCGCGAAGAAAGCGCTGTCTCGGCGGCTGATTGGATGATCGCGCGGTCGGCCCCTGTCCGGCTCCTCTGTCGAGCATTGATCGGCATCAATCTCGCATCCGACTTGTACAAACAATGCTCCTCGTACAATAATGATTGCACATGCACATTCTCCAACCCACCATCCCCCACACTCCCGCTACACACATACACTACTGATCCCGCCCTACAGACTGATCCCCTGCCTCTTGCTCTTCCCCACAAACACCATATAACTCATCCCACCCGCGGTGATACTCACCAAGGTGATCAGTGCGGTCCACTTGAAGTGCTCGGGAGAGGAGAGCACGAAGATCATGCCGTATTTGAGAAGGGCGTAGACGTTGATCATGGAGGATTGGAGACCGGTCAGGCGGTTTCGATGTGGGTGGGGCTCGAGGGTCTGTTGCAGCTGCTTGATCTACACCACATCAACTCAAGCGCTAATCTCGGACGGGGAAGGAGGCACTTGGGCGAGATCGAAGATGACGTGAGCCGCTCGGGATAGTGCCACACCTGTTCCTGGTCAGCGGGACTGTGTGTTGAAGGGGAGACATACTGCCGAAGAACAGGACGGAGCCTAGAACAGGACCATGCTCCCCATTTGGCACTTTGATGATGAAGAGAGTGACGACGGGGACGACGATGAACGTCACTTCCGACCTCAGTTTCCCGTGAGTTTCCGATAATGTGTCTGGGCTAGGGGACGTACCAGATACCCCATGCACCGGTGGCCATCGTACCGGTGAATCTCTCGAGGAGTGGCATGATCACGGTGCCTATGGTACTGGTGAACACGCAGAGGCCCTGTGAAATCAAGCGCATGTAAGTAAGTAGTTGTTGCATGGGCATGGGATGAAGCATACCCGGATTGCAGCAAGGAAACCATCGTCCCACCCTCGGCCCGCTTTGAAGAAGGATACAGCAATACCATCTAGCGAAATTCATCAGGCCGGCTACTTCGTGGAGATGGACGGCCGACCCATCGCAAGTGTGTCCAGCCAAGTCAGAGCTTGAGCCAGTGAAGCTGATCAGACAACAACTCAGCGCTCATTCTGATCATTGATAGAGAACTCACCATAAAAGATTGGCATGGCCACAAACACGGCCCAACCAGAACCAATTCCCTCTGACGCACTTGATGCTTGATCATCATCCTCACCCCGCTCTAGGAACTCTCTGCGCTCCCATCTCCTGTCCTCATCAACCTTCAGGATTGGGAAACGGTTGTAGACCACTTTGATCCACCAGAACTCGATGAACAGGGCAAGAGCATTCTCACCGGCAATGATGAGGCCTGTGATTGGGTAGCCAAAGTTTGCAGTGAGGACGGAGACGAATAGCTATTGATGTTGGGTGAGCATGATATATGACGGAGATGCAGATAAGTACCGGTGCAAGAAGCTTGGTTGTGAGATCAATCATCCGCATCCAGCCGTTCAGCTTGGTCAGGAGAATGGACTCCCTCTGAGCAATTGCCGTCACCCTAAGAGGCCGGTCACTTTCAGTGTTCCCCCTCACTCAAGATGTTGAGACCCACCAGTCCCTCTCTACAGAGACGTCCATCCCTATATTGCCAACGTGGAGCACACAGGCATTGATGAGGGACGCCAGGAAAACCCCATATACGGTGAAGATGGTGGGCCAGGGTACATTGAAATGGAATGCTGGGGATGCATCTTTGCCAAGTGGTCCCAGGAGGACTGGTAATGCCAGTCAGTCGATCAAGGCACAAAGAAAATTGAGACCCACCAAGCCACAAGATGCAGTTTACAATCTGCAGAGTCTATTTTCCATTCAGCATTGGCGTCCTTATGTGTGGAATGTTTGAAAGGGCTCACCTTCTGTACACCTATGACAGATCTGACAAATACCAATCTCTTGGTCCTGTCAACCAGACCACCAACCCACCCACTGAGGAAGACGCCGCAAGTGGTGAAAGCCAGACCAACGAGAGCTGCTGGTGCAAGCGTATCCTTGAAAGCCGTAATCACTGATACACAACGGTGAGAGATGTGTCAATCAAGAAACCAATTTGAAGCCCACAGAAGACATAGATAGCAAAACCATTGACATCATTACCCAAGTGGCTATGGGAGTATCAGTATGCCCCAAACAGGTTGAAGAGAAGGCCCACCTTGAGAAGTGCTGAGCCAAGAGACAAGCCAGGGGGATCTTGGAGATGTTCCCACCCATACCAGGCTGGGGTATCATGGTATCGTCCAAGGGCCCATCATGGGGTGGGAGTAGGTCACTTGCATAATTGGCTGGGAGATTGGGGTGCCCGAGAAGGGGAGCTTGGTTGTCCTCTCGGTTCTGATGATTGGGAGTACTCATGCTGTCGGATTCAGAAAGTCAGCTTGCAGCTGGGCATGATCCAGGATAGATACCTGCACAAAGGCTGGAGCACCATTGATAGCACCCTGGAGGCAACACAGAGCATTCACAAAGGTAGAATATCCCTCTTGATCAAAGGAGCATTACAAGCCAGGAGCATTCAAGGACAGCTTGTAAGGGCAACGTCAAGAAGCAGGGGTTGGTGAGGGGATCGTGCAGGGTCTTTTAAGTGGCTACTCTCTGTCTGTTGAGATGGACATCCTCTTTGTCGCCCTCTGCATCCTTACATGTCCAGAGGATTGTTTTGCTTCGCTATTGCATACCAGCTTCACCATTCACGCCAACCATCAAGGAGCTCCTCAATCAGCATAAGGATGTAGAGCTTGGCGGCTTCCTTGCCGGTACTGGGCTCATCATTCCCACCAGTTGTACGAAAACTCTCCAGATTGAGGATCATCAGGCCTCGGGATTGGGGGTGGCAAGTGCGGATATGGCCGAAGTATGCAGAGGTATCTAGTATCGAGGTTACTGTAGCTAGTTTATGCAACGTCTTGTAACTAGCGGACCTACCCTACTGACGACCAGCCTAGCTGTGGAAGTGTCCACCCTCAGGTACTGATCTCTCATGCTGTGCAAGGCTAGACTGGTAAGTCTACGTCTTACCCACATTCGTCGTCGATTGTTTTTGACAATTGTTGACTGTTGTCAACCTGTCTTTAGCTTTGTAGTCAAGACCTTTTCATGCCCGCGATTGTTTTAGAGAATCGTCTTCATTCATTGACAGTCCACGGGGCATGAGGGTTACTTGGGCGTGAGTTCGATCCAATCATGGTTGGCTGGTTACGGTCATAATAGGGTTCTTTGCCCCAGTACCGGCATTTGCGGCCACTTCCTTGCAATTGGCTCTAGCAGCCAGCCTGCTGCTGCTTCCTTGTCCTTGGGTCCTTGGGACTCTCATGGTCAATCAAGTCTGTTGGCCTTGACTCTTTCCCATTCCCCTGTAAGAAGTGGAACAAACGAAGCCCTGCGCTTGAAGCCCATGTCCATATCAACACATCTGCAAGTCCTGCCACAAGGTTGGGCACACAAGGATGCGCTGCTGCACCCTCCCCTCTGTCCTTGCAGCCCGCCAAGCGGCAACATCATAGGGGGTGGCAGGCCAGCACGTGTATACCTACTAGATTTGTATGTGGGGTCTTGAGAGACCCTTCAGTGGCCAAGTGATCTGACTGTTGATCCAAAATGTTCTCCACAGTGATGTACAAATCTTTGAGGGATCCGCCTTAGAATCCGCTGGGTTGCAGAAGGACTATTGAAATCCTTTATGGGTTCTAGCAGGATATAGTCCAATGGTAGGGCTTGGTAGGATCTTGGTGCGCTGCGCCTTATGAAGAGTGTGTCGCTTGCTCCATGTAATGCATGGAAGGTATAAGATCTGCCAGATCTGCTGCTCTGTTCCACGAGGCTTGTGGCTCCTTGACTACTGTCCGAGACATTTTCGCTGCGAGACAATGTGTATGCTGCGCCGGTCGGATCATGAGTATAAAGCACGGACCTGCCGCTTGCCACCAGGATGGAGCAATACATCAAGCATCTTCGATCATGTTCCTTCGTCTTACGTGTCCCACTATGATTTGCGGCCGTGCTGAGCCCTGAGCCCCCTGTTCCTCGACCTCGAGCAGGACGATCCCGCTTGTGTGGATGACGGCGCCCCCGGATCGAACGAGCTCGAAGGGTCCGCCATGAGTACTCCACCCGCACCGCTAGTGCCGCTTGCCTATGTCAACGAGATCGAAGCCGACGAGCCTCTCGTTGTATCGATACCCGCCGCGGTAGCATTGAGGATTCTTCCGGTTGTTGTCAGAATCGCACCCGCTGGGGTTGCGGCAGCCGGGCCAGTCGCCGGCGTATGTGCTATACGAATACCCAGCATCGCCTGGTACCGGATCCATACTGACCGCTGCGGGTCAGCGCTTGATTACGCGAGCGCAGTCGAACTCACTGGATATCACTCGCGAGACTCTGTTTTGTACCCGTAGGCTGGATCTATGGCGCCGTCTTGTTCGCGGCTTTCGGACTGCCGGTAATGGTGTGTTGATCGCCAAGGAATTGGGGAGGTGGGACATTCACTCTCGGGAGCTGCCTGGATGGACTCCTGGGTGTTTTGGTAGTTCGATTTTACCGCTTTGGCTACGTTGCCTCCCTAATCCGAGATATCTCCTGGAAGTGCCGAGATCGGGGTGTAGCCGATAACCTATATGAGGATCGTGTGAGCAAACTGAGAGCGATAGAAGATAGGGCTAGCCCACCTCGTCGACGATGACGCCTTCGGGGTTGCAAGACCTGCCGTTGTTGGTGACGTGGCAAGCACAGGACAGTTCTGCACGGCATCTTGCTCCGTGCATTGCGCGCCGTAGTTGAAGGTCTCCTGGAAGAAGCCTTCGGGCCAGCCGTTGGTGAAGTCGCCTAAACAACGCAAGCCATCACTCATTCGGGATGGTAGCATTGTTAGGCCAAGCCTCATACGCCTAGGAAGGGAAATCGTATTGCACAGGGAAAGAATACCGTGGAGAGAGTAGCCGTGATTGTCACCCGTTGTCCAGACACCTTGCATGAGTCTCAGCAAGAGAACAGCGAGGACGGCAAAGTTTGGCGAGCAGAAGGCTGAATGCGATCAACGTTTGCAGGATGAGAGAACTGGTCGGGTGACAAAAGCGATACAGAGGCAAATCTAGAGTACTACGTCGTAGCTTCAATCTCGAATCGCTGAGGCTATGGACATGCTCGCTGCTTCCCCCGTCAAGTCGCTGCGATGCGAGCGGATTCTGCTGTTCTCATTCTCCAGCTCTCATGCGTGGTGCGTGATTACGCGATTGCATTCGGGAATGTCTCTCTGTCACACGCGTATCTGGCTATGTCACAGGAATATGTCTCAATCTTCGTTCTGTCATGATTCACTCCTTGGGATGCCGTCCCAACCCCAGCGCATACACCAGCCACTCCACCATCGAATTCGACCTATCCTCCGCGAAAGGACCTCTCATCGCTCCCGCCCATCCAATCCCATACTCATGCTCCACCGTCGGCATCCCACTCAATGCGATCACACCCCACGTCCAGAACCATCCTATCACCCCACCGACCTTCCGTCCCGTGGTCTTGTAGTATTGGCGTTCCAGGGCCATGGCGAGACCTTGAGTGATGTAGAAGATGGCGTAGGGACGGACGACGATCTCGTGGTGGAGAGGGTAGTAGAGGAAGATGTGGAAGAGGCCGGAGAGTTGGAAGATGAGGAAGATGTATATCGGTCGAGGGAGGAAGGACAAGGGGGAGGCGAAGTATCTTAAGGAATACTATGAGATCAGAACGGGTCGAGGTGGTCGGACTCACACGCAGTAGCTGTACCGCGTCAGGGATATCCGAGCAGGTAGAAATGGCGTATGGCGTACCTGAGAATACCGGACGCTCCATAATTCCCTCAGACTCGTACTCGTAAATGGCTTGTCGTAAAGATCCGGCCACTCCTCGCTCCGATACAGTCCCGAGGCCACGAGGATGGTCGCGAGGAGGTGAAAAGTCAATCCTTGACCGACATAAACGATCCCCGCCAAACATACTCCCCAAAACAACCAGACCGACCCCACCGGCACACCACTACTCGCCGCGAGATTCGCACACCAGGAGGTGAAATCCCCACCGACGAGTTCGGGGCTGCCGAAGGTGGTGGGAGCGATTCGGAAGGGGAGGTAGGTGAACAAGTCGAAGAGGAACATGTATAACACCGCCGAGGAGAGGTGATGGACGACACCGCCGAAGTAGCTCCGTTTGGTGGAGGTACTATCACCTGGGGTCAGACCGATGCGTCGAAATTGGTTCGCGAGGAGGTCGAAGGCTTTGAATGCTGTCGTCCTGCGGATGAAGTGGAGCGGTGCAGGGGTTCTGGGTAGGTAGGAAGGGTGTCGGTCGGTGAAAGTGTATCGTGTGATACCGCCGAGGACCTGCTTGCATGAGTTGCGCTCATCTCAGACAAGTTGACCAATCACGTACCGCATGAAGCTGACGAAAGTCAAGCGCTCAGTACTCTTTCATCGTGACCTACGGAAAACTGCGCAAACCTCAACCGATTATCTATCCTTTGATCAGTCCCCTACCAACTTCGAGCGTCGGACTCACTCGGTCCCCACGACTGATTATCGCCCAGCATGCACCAAGCCGCAGCCATCAGACTCGGCGGGAGCAGGCCGATGCGATACATCCGAGTCCCGGGCAGGTGAACGAGATAGCATAGTAGCCATGGTAGGAAGAAGGCCGCGAAGACTACGGGTGTCGGCGTTGGATTGGCTTTGATCTGCGTCAGGTCTGGTAGGAGAGCGAGCCCTTTGTCAGGTGAGGTGTGGAAGGAGTTCATGGCGCTGTGAGTAACATTGCATGAGAGAAGGAAAGAGAACAACAAACGTGATGGCAGTCTCGGTGATCCGGTCAGAAGACCGACTGCCGACCTGTTTTTTCTGTTACCGGGGAAAGGCCTTCCCTGCTCACCCGCATGCAACGATCACAGCTGACATCAAAAGTCTCCTCAGGATCCATCACGGGGATACCCTTGACATAATTTGTTGCTGTATCTGTGCAATTAGAGTGTCTTGTGGCCTTGTGATATCCTACCTTCTTTAGAAGGTCCGCACAATGCCCTTCCTGATCAGTATGACTGAGAAAGCTCAGTATCAATGGGCCTCCTTGACACCCCTGCCAATTTGAGACTGAGAGCTCTACGCATGCAAGAGATGGGGCCTGTATGAAAGGATTTTTAAGTAGACATATAACCGCCTTTCAGCCGTATCTTCCTTCAACACATCTATCATTTCCAACTTAACTCCCAATCACAAAACACCGTTTCCTTCCGCAGCATCATGGTGATGATGTCTTGGGTTGATGCAACCATCACCGATCCGAAGTCAAACAGCACCACATGTTCGTACAAAAACTCCAGCACTAGAGGAATTCACCATTGATCTGTCATGGGATACAGGGGAAGGGTGGTCTAACAGGGCTGGCAAGGTTGCATACGAGTCAAGGCGAGACTATATAATAGCGGTTAAGGGCAAGATGCGTCTACGAGTTACCTTAAGTACCCAGAGCGAGTCGGCGGCATTTCGACGAATCTCGTTGATTTCGTCGAGTGGCGATTTGTGGTGCGTGCCATGACGGTGTCATGATCAAGTGTCGTGAACCAAAAGAACAAACCAAACATGCATTGTGGTAGGGCCACATGCGTTTGCCTCTGGAGAAAGAAATCAGTCTCGTACCTTTGTTCCTGAGCACCCAACCTTATTTGTGGAATTCTCCTTGAGGCCTTTTTCTGATCGGTCAATCAAATGCCCCCAAACATGCTCCGACACATATCTCGAATGACATAAATCTGATTGGTCAATTCCTGTTGCTTATTCAGCACAGGAATTGAGGCATGATTCTGGTTGGTCAGAAAATCCCTCAACCCTCGCCAGCCGTTCTATTAGTAAACTGCAAGGTATATAAGTCCATTTTGTGCCCACCAGACCGTCCATACCGGATCTGCAGCTGGAGGGGATGAGAGTGACTTTGAAGCCTCTGAGCGAAGTATATCTGACAATTCTATTTCCCAAACATCCTTAACCTCATCTGGCGTTCTCCCTCCACTTCATCAGCATCATCTACCAGTACCACTGTTCGCACTCCACTACTCCAGCAGATGACGTTTCAAGTCGTGACCAAGGCAAGGATTGGATCTCAGCTGCCAAGACGGCTCTGAATGCCCGCATTGCAATGCAAAGCCTTTGGGCAATGGTTCATGGAAATGGGATGCCAGCAATGACATGGACCAGCTTTCTCATGTCTTGGCCAGCTTGCAGTGTGAGGACAGCAATTTCAATCAGGCCCATGATGATGAGTGAGACCCAAGCAATGGCAACGACAGCTCCAATGTCAATTCTGATCATGACAAGCCAAGCACATCTGGTTTTCATGTCAACAATGTCAGTTGCGGTGGAATTGACCCAGAGAACATCATCAAGACTTTTTCTCTCCGAGACCCAGATCTGGTCCATACAGTACGAAGGCTACAACAGAGCCATCATCAAACACCTCAAGCCAGTACCACAAGGACAAGAACAGCACGAAGTCTATCAGCATTTGCAACAACAGGTTCCGTGACTCTGACGTTTCTATGGGGAATGGTTGGAGTGGTACAAGACTGAAAGATAAACATGTATTTGAGGTATGGTTGGCTGATGGAATTGGTCCAGGGCATGTTCCGCAAATTTCCCCAGAAGCATCGATGCCTCTGATTCCGAATTTCCAGCTCAATTGCTTTGTTGGACTCTGCTCATTCTTGCAGATCGCTGTTGGCTCTCATTGCTGGTATGAAAAGCACCTGACACCTGTCCATTGTCCATGAGTTGTGGGACCTGATTCCCATGTGAAGAGCTTCTCCATCACGTTTCTACACAGAGGCTGCTATGTTGAAGACGAATATTATGGTCAGGTCAAGGTGAGATAGCTTGACTACGTCCTTCGATGTAGAGCAGCGTTTTTGGTAGTACCTGTAGAATCTAAATCTCATCTTCATCTCTGCATCTCATCGTCTCAAGCTGCACTTTCCAGTCACGACCTGTCCTTGGATCAGACCTCCGATGATGAACACCAAAGACAGGATGGACGGCAAAGGTTTAATTTGACTTGGACTACAACTGACGAGGGTAGTCACCGGAAATGATGAGGTCAACGACGGCGAAGGGGCCTTGGAAGGATTTGGGCAAGCGGAGGATGGGAGGTTCAGTTCACGGGAGTGGCTGAGCTGAGAGGTCTTGGGCGAAGTAACGATGGATTATTTTGATTTTTGGAAGAAGGATCAAAAGCTAAGAAATGTGGGAGCTTATATACCATTTGCCACTGGGTACATTCCAATACCCGTCATCTGTCCCGATCAATCCAGACAGGTGTCTTAGAGCCTAAGACAGCTGTCTCTGTACTTAGGATAGCTGTCTCTTTGCTTAGGACAGGTGGTTCAGACATGTCATGACTGATTCACATGTCTCCATGCACGAGACATGTGTTCTTCATGCTTGGGTCCGTACATGGGACCTCCGGGACGTCCGTCTCAATGCTTGAGAAACCCGTCTTGATGTACCGGACATACGTTTCAGGGCCTGAGTTATGTGTCCCATGTGATCGGACCGATGCAGTCATACAAAAGCCCAATAACTCCTTGTCAAATTAGTGTAGTTCCCATTGACCTGGTGTGCCCTCTGGCTCTGTAGTCCAGGCCTGCAAATGACAGATCCTTAAAGAGCTGTGAGAACAATACTCACCCTATGCAGGTGAAAGGAAGTTTGAACATTCTCATGCACAATAGACTGAACTTCTGCTTGATACAAAGGTTGCAACAGGGTCTGGAAAATATGATGGCCAAATCAGCACTTCACTTCCATACTTATCCCAATTAGCGGGATTGTGTGCTAGTCGCAGCCAGAGATGTCCTCCTATCCAGCCGCCTCTCTTGGGTCAATCGTTGAATATGGTGTTGCCGAGGCAAACAGGATCCACACCAACTCCGCCTATACAACCGTTCCATTGACCAAGAATCAGCTATACGTTGCCAATCTCACCACTGTTTATACTGCATCAGATAAATTCTCTTTCCTGATGCATTTCAGTAGACATGCAGCTCCTGACAGCAAGTTCATCACACAAGGACAAGGATCTGGCCCCCATCTGGATTCCAAGAGTATTGTCTCTTTGGTTTCCACTGTAGTCAAATCCTGGCTGGATTATCCCTGGACTCCACCCGGTACACTCAATATGGCTGATGCAGACGGCAATATGTATCAGATTATCTCAAGCCTGATACCGGAGGAGTTGAGCATGCCTGGCTTGCCAATGATGGGGGAAGTGGAGGTCTCACTCAAATCTGTCACGTAGTGTATTGATCTCCCAGAAATCATCTGTCAGGGCTGGTTGTCTTGTGTCCAGGGAGATGATTCATGCCATCATGTGATGTTAGCATGTTTGTACTGCAGTCAACTTCCACTGTCCTTGATTCCCTAACATGTTTAGCCACATAGACATACTCATGACCGCCCTGCCCAAGATCATTCTTCAGGTAAAGAAAGGCAGGAGCCCAGGGTTCTTAGTATTCCGATGGGTCTGGCAAGGATGCCCATGTGAGTGCGTGTTATGATCCCATCCCGTCATAACCCCGATCTACGCCACCATACGATAACACCGGAATATCCGATCAATAAGCTCCGCATGTCCGCAACTGTCTTCCCTTTCCCGACACACCGGTGGACTCATACCCAGAACGGTCAACTTTGCGGGACCAACCCTCGGACCAAGCATGATCGATGTCCAAAACTGTCGAGCACGTTCCACGACCGAACGGGTGCGGTTGACAGCCGTGTATTGGTACCTCAATCCACATCGGGCAGCGGGTAAAAACCCCCACAATAGGCCGGACCCGTGATAATCGCCGACTATCGCGGATGCTCATGAGTCAAGTAGAGGACGCGGGTTGGTAAATCTCTAGAATGCCGTAGAATTTATAAGTACGTTGGGTGAGGTCGCGACAGTTGCAAACATGCGGAAGTTATGGATCGGAGATTTGTCGAATATCGAAGCATAAACACTCTCGAATCGCCACACTGCCTCCTTAATTCGTAATTCCATAAATCCGTACCTCGCATTCATAGTCCATCTCGACACCTGTGTTGGACTCATCGCTTCTACGTCAACTGAGTCCAACCAGGTGAGTCCATACTCATTATGCATCGCTTCTACGTCAACTGAGTCCAACCAGCGATCGACTCAAACA
>JAABUL010005171.1_pt1 | contig 16604 bp, 14 predicted proteins | sample 5559151 | NCBI WGS metagenome assembly JAABUL01 (sample SAMN10711876, study PRJNA513368) | rock metagenome | isolation source: Antarctica rocks | place: Antarctica: Victoria Land, Pudding Butte sud | reverse complement strand
TGGTAGCGATGTATCAACAGGACTGGGCTCGGCTGGAAGATGAGCCCCTTCATCTTCAGAACCATCTCCTCCATCTTCCTCCTCACTGGTGTCAAACGCATACCGTGGGAGAAGACTATACTTTTTGTACGAGGGAGACTGCCGGCTAATCGCATCGAACCCGAAGTTCATAGCTGATACATGGGGTGGAGGTTTCGCTGGTTTGTCGGCTTCCTCCGAAGCCAGGGACCCTGCCAGGTTGTCGACTGAAGGCTTGTAACTCTTCAGGGGCGCGTCTGTGAGTTCCTTCTCATCCTCGCGAGCCTTGGACGTGTGAAATTCAGGCCCAGCTGTTTTTGTGCTGGTTACAACCTCTGTCTCATCTTCCTTCTCCGGCGATGAGATGGAGGTGTACTCGTGATCTTGAAGATTTTTTTTGCGAAGATATTCGGCCTCGTCTCCTACGTTCGAATCGTGGCTAGCCATGGCCTATGTTTGGGTTTTATTGCGCTGCGGCTTTTTGTTATGCGTGCAAGTTGGTATAATCAAGGTGGGCGAAAGAGCGTGAGACTCACACTGGGTAGGAAAACTAGCACCCGAAATATGTTGTAACCCCTCACGAAGAGAAGGCTGAGGAGATTTATACAGGATATAGCACTCCTGAGTCAAGTATATTGACCGCGTGTCATGATGCTGCACGGACGAATGTTTTATGAAGATGAAAAAGTTGATGGTAAAGTTTGGGGATGTTGTGATAACACACGCACTCAGTCATCAGCCCTAAGACGCCCTTGATCGATTATAAGGGCCCTTTGAACACCACTCAACAACCCACACATCACTCTGACACACTCAAGTTTTCCTCCACTGTGAAGGTATACCATACACCGGGTTATTAGCCACCAACGACGCGCTGCTCTTGTGCTGCTTCTGCCGTCGTCGTCTTTGCAGGGAAGAACCGTGATACAATTCATAAATAATGGCTGCTCGCGCAGTTGCCAAAGACACTGGCTCGACGAATGTCCACGCAGTTGCTGCTCCTAGTTCGCTCAACTTTCCGCTCAACTTTGACTGGAAGCTGCTAGCAGCCTTTCATGGCGCCGCAGATCACGTCAAGGTCGCAATATGTACCCTACTCAAAACTGAGATGGTCGAAGGCGAAGCCCAAGCTCGAGTGTCCCCAAAGGGCAAACGCAAGCATGTGTCTGAGAGAGACGAAGGGTCTGGGGTGAAGAGAGCACGCACCTCCATGTTGCCCTCCCTAGCAGAATCTATCGATTTTCGATCTATCAAGAATCCAGAAGTCCCAATTCATTGTATCATACAGGTGAATGTTGGACCCCCCGACGGAAGCTTGGACCCTCGCGAAGCAGGATACAGTATCCGGGTAATTCTGGATGGAGGAACATGTCACTCACCAAGTATCGGCTTGCGATTCAAGTACCCCGGATCAGAGGGGCCCGACGTCGCGCGAGTGCGCTGGCATATAGATTCACGAGCCGAAGATCGATGGGTCATTCGGGATCTCGAATACGTCCTCGTTTCAGAAGCCCCGCACGACAAGGCCGTCAACCATGCAGCAGTCATCGACCAATGCGAGGGTACTCAATCATTGGAGCGCCTGATATGTATCACACTTCGACTCACATCACACGCAGGAGGTTCCTGTCAGAGACCAGCTAGAGACTCTGCACAGTCTACCAAAACGTACCTAAACGCTATATTTTGGAAGGGCAAAGACTACACTCTCCGGATTTGGTTCCTCAGGCCATGGGCAAATAAGTTAGACCTTGACACAAGGTGCTTAGCGATCATGCGCTATTTGTTTAACCAACGGCAGGAACCTCTGCGCCTCGCTCAAGACGCAAGTGGTACCTATTCCGCGGACTCGACCAAAGCCGCGAGATATGGTATCTCGCCAGTTGTGCCTCAGCATCAACGGGACCCTTGGACTGGGAGCATCAGTCTGAATCTGCCAATGGTTCCAGCCGAGGTGGACATGCCGCAAACAGGTGGCCATACACACAGAGCGACAGCAGGTACCAGCACCTTTTCCAGGGCATACTGAGAAGCGGCTGCGGACTCAACAGGCAGAGCGCCTTTAATAGCAGCGAAACGAACCGGCCCGGCAACGGCAGCATCTCCAGCAAAGCAACTCACATCGGACGATGAGGATGGGGAGATCAAGGAGGAGGATGTAAAGATCAAGAAGGAGGAAGGAGAGACGCCCGCAGCTGAGAGATCTACCGAGGGGAGCGGGGCTGATGAAGAGGTCGAGGACTCCAGGTCCGCTCGATCAGCTCGTGGAATCTTCTTGGGGACGTCTGCAGCAGGCGATGAAGTTGCGAGAGCCCATACCGGTTACTACATGCGGGATGGTGAGGAGGAGGACGAAGGGTGGAAGGGAGATGAGAACTTTACGCCCGCTCCACCAAGTCGCGGCCTGTTCTCCATGTTGGATAGCGAAGCTATCAAAACTCCTCAATACTTCCTGGACTTTGAAGAGGACGACGAAGAAGAGGAGTAGCAGAGCAGGGCCTGCAGCTTAGGCTAACGGTCTGGAGGATGTGGTAGATGATGAGGCTACGATCAGGAGTTTGTCAGCGGTAGCATCAGCGGGAAAATGTACCATGATTATTTGGTAAATGGTGGCCCTTTAGATCATGCGTTCGGCAATCTTTATACCTTGCAGAATAGTAGTGTTTGACAAACAAGTGATTGTTCGCGCTGCATGTCTGCCAATATTCCAATCATATTCTACGATGCATCCCAGTCAAACAACGCTTTCGCCAACACAGCCTCAAGCCAGCAGGTGAGCGTTATCTCAGCCGCCGCGTATGTTCCTATTCCTGATCCGCAGTCCCATCGCATCTCCAAACTTCCGTACAGCTCATGCAGCTTGGCCATGGCCGTGGCTGACATCACATTATCTTGATAGCAATACACAAGTCCCTCAAGCACGGTCCAAACACGCAGACTTGCGACACTGTCGGGCTGCGTATACCTCACCCTCGTGAGTGCGGCTGGCGAAGGAGGCGGAGGAGGTTAAAAGAGAGGGTGGAGGGTCGAGCTCTGGGTTGAGCTCTGGGATGTGTTCTGGGTCCAATCCGGGAGCGAATTCTGGATCGAATGGTGGATCAAGGTCGAGACCAGGCTCCACTCCAGCAGCCATGGGTAGCCCAAGCTCAGACTCAGCCTTTGGAGACGGCTTTCTCTCCAGACACGGCGCCAGGTGCTATAAGCAGCTGCTCCAGCATTCCATGCCCATCTTCGACAAGCTTCAATCATTCATCTGAGAGCAATACAAAGGATAGTGGTCAGCAATTGGAAGCTTCCCTCAACGCCGTCACCCCGGTAACTGCGATGGTGAGTGCTGCCAACAGCCTCAAATTGATCACTCCTCAGGATCTCCGCCCTCAGGTGCATAGCGAGCTGAGCCTCTCGAGCCTCTACACCTTGTATTTGGGAGCGACGTTCAATATGGGCAGAGTGCACAAGCAAGCTGTCTCTGCTACATTCCTGTTCAAATTGTGAGCTGTGCAAGCTGGATGCCATTGCCGTTCAACGACCTCATGGGTGGCTGCGATAGCCTTGTGGAAGCGTAGACGCGGTTGGTGGGAGTGGTATCTATCATTGAGAATGCAGCGCATCTGGTGATGCAGCAATTCTCATCAGAAGCGGCATCTGTCTTAACGAGCACTGCAGCAATGGCTTTCACTTCGGCGTCCTCATACCTGGCTGCTGCGACCGTCGACTCATCAACAACTCTGTTTGGCCCGCCACTTGATAGATGGGCAGTTGGTTATGTCTTACTACACCCATTGTCATTGCTTGCTATGATGCCTTTCAGCAGCTCGATACTCTGAGGACTTCCCAGGAGTACACTTGGACCTCACGAGACCCCAAGGGCCATTTCAAAACGCAGCACCGCGTCCCCTATGGGAGCTACGACCTTGAGCTAAGCCGGCATTTGAAAACAGTTTCGTTCGCCTTGTCAGGGGTTGAATCCGTCAGATTCAGTCCTATCGCCGCCCCTGGGGGAACCACGCTCGTAAAATCGAAAGCCTCGTCTCTCCTGCTCTGTCACTTTGCAAGGTCACCATGAAGGCTTCAATCCAGGTCTCACTGTGGTTTGGAATGAAAGAGGAGGGCCAGGAAAGCAAGATCAGTTTTGATGTGCGCAGATTGATTCTGCCCACCAAGCCGGGTCTTGAGATTTCCTGGCATTGGAACACAAAGCGAGGACGCCAGTGGTGACAAGGAATGTTTGGATACGCTGGGTCTTGCGTATGCAGTTGAATCGAACCGCACCAAGGGAGAGTAAAGGTATTCCTTGGTCCTGAATTCTCCGAAGCACACCCCAACGTAATACTCTCGCTCACGTTACACACCCTCGATACGCTGTGCATGGATCGGAAAGCACGCGGAGAATTGGAGCTCAAGAGGAAGCCCAAGATTGACGAAAGACAATCACAGTCCGTGCGACAGTACACTTTTCCAGCGCATTGTCGCCTATTGCTTGCTGCATAGCACAATGATTGATACAGGCGCTAAGCGACACTTCTACGATGTACGATGCGCAAGGCATGGAGACCGTACGGCGAAAGGAATCCATACAATCTTCCACTCTCAAGCAAAGATGATGTTACTCGGTAAGATCAACCTCATGTTGCAACTGTTCTTCTATACCACCGTCATCAGTGCACTACCACCATTGGCTTTACCACTCTTAACATCTCTTCACGCCGCAAACAGTAGCAGCAACTATACAGGAGTCGGATTTCTAAGTCAAGAACTCACATCGTCAGTGCGACCCTCAGATGCAATACGATCCCTTTTCTAACCTGTATCCAGCTTCCCTCCAGGCCCACCTTCCGACCCCTTCTACTACACCATCCCCGACACAGATCTAGCCATCCACTTCGCCCCTCTTGGCCTGATCCGCGGCCGAAACGAAACCCTAGTAACAACTGTCTTGCGGGACGCCCTCTTCTCCAGCTTAGACTACCGCACCACTTCCAAAATGCCCGGCCATGGATACCAACTGCAATCTAGAGAATTCCTCTTGAGCGTCTCGCATTCCACTGGAAGGTACGATCTGACGTGGGGCATGTGGACGATTGTGTTGACGGCTATGACGGGGTATGTACATGCGTATGCGGGGTATGATTTCATGTTTGAGATCGAATTGATCAAGCCGGGGCAGATCATGGGATATATCATTGGTGCGGGGTTTGCTATGACGAGGGGGTGAGGTGGAGTCTTTAACAAGGTCCTAGAAAAGGGTGGAGTCGTCGTTGCCATCTTGACACATAGTCATGCTGCTCGGAGGTGGTTGCTGGAGAGCACGAAGGGTTTCAGTGCCAAGACATTTTCTCCATGATTGCGCGCTAGCTACATATGGGTTAGTGACGGGTAGCCTGTCGATCAGGAAGCCTAGACCCGCCAAGAGATATCTACTTCATCCCTTCAGAGTTCGGATATGGTGTATCTACTTAGCTTTTATCCTTGAAGCTCATTACTATCAAACCTATGGTGTTACCATCCCACTTCCACGTCTATTTGACCATCTGGCCCCTTGACTGGTTGCAACCGTTGAAATGGGTCCATCTAGCGCTACCGCTGCCAAAAGGGTCTTCATTCTCCGCTCCACGCAGGCTTCCACAAGGGCTTCTGCTGGGGAGTTTGCTGTTCCCATATGGTGGAGTCGCCGTACCTGCAGCAGCTGGGAAAGCTGTGGCCACGGAGGCAGCATACAAGGCAGCCACATCGCTGGCGGCGATGACAGCTTTGCAGGCAAAGCCTGCTGAGATGGATCGACGTATGGTCAGCTATGACACCTACGATCGTGGCTTCTAGGGTGACCACGATGAGATGAGCATCGAATGAGCCACTATTGTAGACTGGACTAAAGAAAAAAGTACAACGAAGAGCACAAGGAGCATGGCATCCATGCTAAGGCATATCACTAGCGTGCGATGGCTGGACAAACAGTCACAGCTGTGTCTCTTTGAGATGTAGAATTGCAGCGCTCTTGTCTGACGCCCGTTCCTTTATTCCTGACATGTTATAGAGAGCTGCAGTCATCCCTGCTAAGATGGCTATGAGCTGATTGCCGGCGAGAGGCGGAGGATGCCAATGGTGATGAATACTACGCCTTCCACCAGTAGCATTGTTTCACGGATCGTACCCACAGAAGCTGCACGAGAGTTACTCTGCTTGATTATGTCGGAACCTCTGACGAAATTCATTGTCCGCACAGCTGTCATTTTCTACGATTGTTGTGATAAGATGGTTTGCCAAGCCGGCTCAATTCACCAGCGAGCTTGCTTCACTTCTTTGTTCCGGCGACATTCAACAACTCACTTCGCCAATCTTACACGTTGTCATTGCTCAAGCTCGCGGCTTCTAGCTACATCGCAATCGATCTGCTGAAGATAACATCCACCGGGTTGAGAATCATACTCTTGACTTCATCAACCGCTTCTTCTAATCACAATGCTGACCTGAGCCATCTTCAACACATGATCATTCCCATCTTCCAACTTCCAGGATAGGCTCATCATTCACATCACTATTCCTCGCAAACAACAAGGTTCTCAGCTTACCGCTGTGTTGAATTTACAGAATTTTTCAAGCACGCAACGCCTTCGATTCTGTAGATATGGCCAAGAGCTCAACTCTATCTGCTCTCCTGGCGGCAGAGGAAGAGCCCAGCATTACAACTTACAACAAAGCTGTTGACGCGGTCATTCAAGATGCTCAGCAGCTCAGCTGCCTGATGGATGACGATGTCAAGATCCACCTCACGACGCATAGTAATCGATTGGCCCGATTTTTTCGCCTATTAGGCTCGGCATTGCCATCTGTGAAGCACCCCACGAGGAGCAATGAAACTGCAAACAAGATAACAGGCCTATTGGCCCAACTTCTCCCAGATCTGCATCATCTTCTGGAACTCAGACAGTTGATCAGATCCATCATACCAGCTCTAGAGATATGTGTGGCGCCCTCGCAACCGCGGCGGTTGCGGACCCTTGGCAAGGTGCTCGGTGGATGCGGCAACCTGCTAGAGTATCTCGTTTCTGATCCCTCTGGCAGTGCGGTCATATGCCGATGGGTTCAATTGCCAAGCTCCATCGCTTTAGACGTCGAGATTCAGGCCGATTGGACAGAGAGACTCTCGGGTATGGTGTCATCTTGCATCGGAAAGCATGAAATTGCGCCTACGATCCAGCAGTGGGGCAACTTGAAAGCTCTACAGACGTCCCTCCGAGGCCTGGAGCAAAGGCTGCTCAACGCAGAAGCCAAGCAGACTGCTCGGATGCAACTGACCGCAGAGGATGGGCCTAAGAACCTGCTGAAAGCATTCGGTCTGCCAGAACCAGAATCACGTCGCATGGTTCAAAGTCACATTGAGACGCTTTCTGACGTGGCTACAGCCTCAATTCTTCGTTCGATCACAGCAAGCTTTCCGTGCAAAAGATGCATTCCAGGGCTAGGATCAGTACCGCAGAGCGCCAACGAAGCTACAACCGAGAACACCATCGAAACTGGTTCAGATCTTGACCTCGATGTACTGGGTAGGGGAGTCGGGATCTGGAAGGTGCTTCTATCAGCACCTGCTCTCAAAAGCATTCAGGCCATCAGCCAGGCTGGTCTATTCCATCCACTGAGAGCAAAGTTGATCGACTTGGCGTCTGGCCGTCTCAAATCTATCCTCGCAGGGTCTAGTGCACAGAGAGAGGATCTCAAAGTTCCTCTTTCGAACACTAAATATGCGCAGCACTCCGCCATCTTGTGGCAGGTGTCAATCGGAAGTGGTGGAGATGAGCAGGTACCACAACAGGTCATTATCGTATGGGAAGTTGGCGATCCTGCGAAGAACTCGAAGGCTCTTGATCGGGTCATCAACCTCCAGGGAAATTATAGCGACGAAACAATCAGTCGTTGTTGCCAACGCGTTCCGATCATGAACGGACGGCAGCTTCCAGCATATTTCAAAGATGACCTGGCCGGGTCCTCGAAACCATCTGCAGACTTTGACGTCAGGACCGTAGATCAGGAAACAATTGCAATGGCAAACAAGTTCTACGCCCTGACGGAGCCAGTTTTTCGCGCCGTTCTCGCCAATGATCTCGCCGCAGAATTTCCGTTTGATCTATCGGGGGACGAGGCGCGATGTGTCCGACACTTTCAGACTGCCAGTCTTATCCTGGGTCGTAGTGGTACGGGTAAGACTACTTGTCTGATCTTCAAAATGGTTGGCAAGTTTTTAGCCAGCAAATCAATTCTAGACGAGAGGCCTGCACGGCAGGTAAGTCTGGGATGAGTCCATTTCAACGTTTACGACTGACATATGTCAGGTCCTTCTTACAAGGTCCATGTATCTAGCAGAGAAGCTGAAATCTCACACGAGACGGCTCATCGACACGCTACTGTCAAAGTCGTCTATCTCGGTGTCGACTGGAGACGACGAACATGCGTTTTCGAAGGCGGTAGAGGATGACCGAGATGATGATAGTGTGACCACCTTGAATGACTCTTCATTCCCATTGGTGTGCACTTTCAACCGCTTTCTGCAATTACTAGAGAACACGGCGGTTGCGTTGGATCGCCAGAACTTCTCCGACGTGGGGGACACTGCACACGCTTCAATTGACGACATGGCCCTCGCAACACACTCGCATCAGCAGCAATTAGTCGACTTCTATGCCTTCAGAGTCAACTACTGGCCACGTTTTTCCCAGATCCTCACAAAAGGTCTTTCTGTTCATCTTGTTTTTGCCGAAATAATGGGTGTGATCAAAGGATCTGAATCCTCAAGAGATTCGCTCATAGCCCTGGGTCGCGCCGAGTACTTAAAGCGGAGTAGTCGCTTGGCTCCAAATTTCCCACTGGAAGCTGAACGATCCCGTGTCTACGATATCTTCGAGAGCTATGAAGCATTGAAACATCAATATGGCGCGATTGACTATGTCGATCGCGTTGTCATTGTTTTACGTGGACTGCAGCATGACCCTTCCTTACTCCAAATCTTGCGGGCAAATTTCGACGAAATCTACGTCGATGAAATTCAGGACCAGCGATGCCTAGACATCGAACTCTTCTTGACGATTGCAAGGAACGGTCGGGGGTTCCATTTCGCCGGCGATACGGCGCAGGCAATCTCACAGGACGCGACCTTTCGCTTCGCGGACATCAAGAAGATGATCTTTGACCACTTTGCTCCGGCTGGCGCCTCTGCCAATCAACACCAGCTGGGTCACGCTGAAATGTTTACGCTGGCAAAGAACTACCGATCTCACCAGGGGATCTTAGCGCTTGCATCACTGGTCATGGGGATGATATGGAAGGGATTCCCTGAGACCGTTGACAAATTGGAGCCAGAAGTTGGAAACCTGAGCGGTCCCAAACCTGTTCTGTTTGTTGGATGTGATACTGGTATCCTCCGGTCAAGTGGTGTTGGTTCCGGAGAGTCATCGGAGCGGAGTGCCGACTTTGGCGCAGAGCAGGTGATCTTGGTAAGAGATACAAAATCGAAGAAGGAACTGCAAAATCAAATAGGGGACGTTGCACTGATCCTCACGATCCTTGAAAGCAAAGGCATGGAATTCGACGACGTCATCTTGTGGGACTTTTTTACAGCATGTCCTGATCAAGCAGGAGTCCGAAGCCTGACCACACTCAACGAAAAGCCAGCAAACTATGACTCGAGAAAACACAGTGGGATGTGTTCGGAACTCAAGCATCTATATGTAGCCGTTACGAGGGCACGAATTCAATTGTTCATTGTGGAAACCTCGGAGGACACAGCCGCTTCAATACAAAGGCTATTGGCAGATGAGGAGTCCGGAGCGTTGGTCGAAATCACTCGACCAAGCCAAGCAGACTTCTCGATACGTGTCGAGATGATGCGACCAAGTACTTCTGTAGATCCTGCCGGCTGGGCCCGAAGAGCTGACGATCTCATGCGACGGCACATGTTCAAAGAAGCCCTCATGCCCTATCGTCGAGCCGGAGACGACCATGGTGAAACAGTCGCAAAGGGCTACCTGAAAGAGAAGGAAGGCAATATATGCAAAGCCAAAGGTGACATGGAAGGCTTTCAGCGCAGCCACGAATTGGCCTACGACCACTTCAGCAAAGCAAGTTTGGTCGGTGACGCAGTAAGAGTCTTGGTAGCCATAGAAAGTTACGAAAAAGCCGCAGGAGTGTGGCTGGACCAGAAACAGCCGTCAAAAGCTGCCGCACTGTTTCTCAAGGCTGGGCTACATCTAAAGGCTCATAAATGTTATCACAGTGCCCAGGACTACAATACTGCTGCGGCGACCTTGCGAGATGGCAAACAATATGACCACTTGGTATCCTATCTCGCCGAGAATGGCGACAAAATCTCTGTCCCAGCTCTACGAAGCTATAATCTCTTTTGTAAACTCTTGCTGAAGCAAAAGAAGCTTTCAGTCAAGCAATGCAAGCAGGCCATTCATCTTCTTGGAACGCCTGAAGAGCAGGAGCAATGCTTTATTGAGTATGGAATGGATAAAGAATTGGTGGCGCTGTACATCCATCAACAGAAATACATTGAGCTCTACCGTCTTTTTTTCAAATCTGGACAATTGGAAGAAGCCCTGAAAGTGGTGTTCAACAAAAATCTGACCGACAACACCGCTCGAGTTCCAGAGTTTGAAATGCTACAGCTACTAGACTACAGCTGGGCCGGCCACTTGGTAAATGGGACTCAACAGTCGTTCAATGCCAAGCTGAGATTACCAACCACAATCCTCACCCCGCGTATGGCAGCCAGGGTCAAAGACTGGGAGACCATTTCATCTGCATTTAGATCGCAAGGCTCTGACGCTTGCCGCATTCATGCAAATATGAATTATACATTGGCTAGAAGGTTCTTAGTCCTGCGTCGGGCTTTCAATGACAAAGCCATCGGTCAAGTGTCTACTCTGGACCACCTGCCGTTTGAGATGTTGCGTGAAGGTGTCCAAGTCGTAAAACAGCTTGCTAACAAGGATGCCGGTGCCATGTCAGCTGTGCTACTTTCAATGGGTATATGGAAGACGGGTGATGCGCAGAGAGAGCATGTCTTGCTGCCGTGGTCTCCGTATCAACGGACAAAAGCCTTTGATGTCAGTACTATTGACATAGCCCAGGCCGCTCATGAGTGGGTTCTCGACCAATTCGTGGCGGCGATCGTGGCTCTAGATCGTAAAGCGCAAGCGCTATGGACGTTGAAGTGGCCGGTACCTTGCCCCTATTTCTCAACAACAGGTATGGCGCATTCTTCGACTATGGGTTTTGTTGGGATTACAATTACTCATCTCGTATAGGTTTCTGTAGAGATAGGGCTAGTGGACAATGCCAAAGGCATCATGGGCATGTGAATGAAGCCGCCTGTGCAGAGATCTTAGAGGTACGTTATACTAACATTATGCGCGTGCTAAGCTGATCTCATAACCAGGACTTGCTCCGCATCAATGGTGTCTTCTGTGACCTGGCGGTACTCTATCATCGACGAGTTTTGAATACAAGATTCAGGGTAGAATATTTGAGCATACGACGCCGCTGGACAGAACGACTCCACGGAGAACTCACTTTTCTCTCCGCGGTTACACAGCATTCGGCAACGATCAATCGTGTACATGCATCGCTACTCCGCGAGGACAAGTTCCAGGTCATTTACTCTTGCCTCCAGGAATTGCTGTATTTCAGAATTGGGAGAGAATGGAGCACGAGGAATGACTTCACTTCTCTGCTAGAACAAATCCAGCAGGCGGAGGCATTCGGTCCATCGGTGCAATATCGCCTTTTCCGAGCGCTGTCGCATCGTCTGCATGTTGACGGACGGGATCTGCTGCAGGGCCATCTGGGTCTCTTGAAATCGATTGTCAATGATTGTGGCCGACAACCTGCTCAAGTCTTTCAAAGCAATCTCCGAACCTTTCTACAAAACCTTGACAGAATTGATGTCTCGGCTTTATCAACTTTACATTCTCTCACAGCTAGCTTCGAGTCAATAATAGCGTGCCTGATAGTTAAGACCTGTAGTGCGGAATGCCTGGTTACTCAATCCTGGGTCGTTCAATATCTGCCACATTACAGCAGATCCAATGATCTAGTGGAGCCGACACCGTCCTTCGAACAGAAGTGCATATACCACCAGTGTCTGGTGGAAATGACCAAAGGCTTCTGTCGCATCCTTCGCCGTCTGGATGAAGCACCTGAGGCAAGCATTAAGTTCCTGTGCAATGGTAGGACTCACAACCCGTTGCCGTTGAGACACCGAAATGCAGAAATGCTGGCTATCATTCTGGCAAACCTCGCTACAGCGTCCCCAATACCGGATGGCTTCGGTGATGTGTTTCGTGAAGTTCAAACGGTTTTCGAATTGAAATCCGTCAGAGCACACCACCTAAGAAGCCGTTCGTATGTTGAATTGAACCAGCAGCTTGCTCTTGCCTTCACCAAATACAATGGCAAGGACAATCTGGTAGTCGTGGTCAAAGACCCAACGAGGGTCTCTGCCTTGGCCTGTCTCAAGAGACAGCCGGGGGTGAAGATGGTTCCATTCCAGCAGCTCTTTCCGCCTACACAAGTAGCAGTTGCGGACACCTCTGCGGGAATTCCATCAGACTCTCCAACAACCGGCCAAGAAATGCAATACTCGCCCGAGGAGACGGAGGCAATCAACAAGATTCAGCGGTTTTGGCGTTTCTACTCCATCCGCCTTAGCAAGAACCGGACTCACATGTTGCTCCCAAAGAGCCAAGCAATCTCACGCTTCGTCCAGCTCTGCACCCAAATACCGCCCACGATCGGGGTCCCGCACCAGATCGCTATCCGCGCCCTCCTGTTCACGGAGGGTGTTGCGCTGTGTCTAAAGCTAGATACAGTGCAGGTAGCAGCGCGCAAGCTTCAAAAGGACGCAATAGAGTGCGTCGAGCATGTGGAGATTGCGGAAGGCATAGATGAGGCAGTGGACAGAATCCTTTCTGGGAGTCGGGAAGTGGACGCTCTGGTTGAGGAAGTGAAGGGGATGCTGTCGGACGATGCTTTGGTATCGTTGCTGAGACAGGGAAACCTGCTTGATGTGCAGCGAGTATGTAGGGAGGTGGATTCGATGCTTCAGGAAGCGGAAGTGATGATAGCGAGAACAAGGATTAGTATAGGCAGATTATCGTAAGCATCTGAGTAGGCAATAACGCTCCTGTAACTGTACTGTATACTGAAGAGTAGCACCTGGATTCAACACAGTCATTGTGGAGCCGAATTCGCCAGCGCCAAGCCGCTAGCGTAGACACCAACTTCAACACCTGTTCTTCTTCTTCTTTCCTTTTCCTTCCAACAAACACCGAACATAGTCATACATACAACGAGACACCTCTTGAACCACACCATGGACGACTTCGCAAGACTACCGGCTGAGCTTCACCTAAGGGTTGTGATACTGCTGCCCGATCTGCCTACACTGCAAAATCTGATCTACGTATCTCCCACACTCCACGCTACTTTCGAGCAAAACCACATCAAGATAGCGAACATCATCATGAGTGGCTTGGAGCTAGATCTAAGAGTGGAAATACGCACTGTTGCTCGGGCTCTCACTGGCCACCCCGATCCCTCGATCAGCACTGGTGATGAGAAGTTCGAAGATCCCACTCTTCCTTCTACCATGTCACTGTCAGCCTGTCGGAGATTTCTTTTGGTGTTGTGCCGAATACAAAGGGTGGGCGATGACTATCTGACGACCCAAATCGACCGCCTGAACTTCATCGACGCTGAGAAATTCTCGGACGAGCAGCGCGAGTTCAATCTATACGGGCGCCAGCCTTCTGAAGAGGACCCACCAGAATCCGCCGTCTCCATCGAGCGCTGCCGGGTTGAATATTTACTTTGGCGGCGGCAATTTTTTGTGATGGATGCTCGCTCCCTCAATGAGGAGATGTTCATCATGAGGCAAGATTTGGATCAAATGAGGAGGTTCATGATGCCTTGGGACAGGGACCCAATGATAGCTCTCAACGAATATCTGCATCGGGAGCATATTTCCATGCGCAATACAAGCTTGGACTTCCTCGAGGGCGAATTTCGGCGAAACTAAAGCTCGCATCGACGCGCGCAAACGTGTCGATGAGCCAAGCAATGCTCGATGTTCTTCTACACTGGATATGAACATTCTCGTCGAACACCAGCATCTCATGGGTTCAAAGCGGCAGTGGAACGGTCGAAGAGAGGGTGAACTGGAGACCACATCGAACAGGTTCGTATGCTGCCATTCAAAATATGATGACTCCACTGACTAACACAGACAGTCCGGTTCACTACAGCGTTGCTTCAGTCCACAACAGCAACGACAAGGTAGTGCACGGCATGCCCATACCATACGCTAGGTCATGCTCAAGCAAGCACGGGCAATGGGAATGGAGAAGAGCATAGTCAAAATGTGGCATGGGTTTGAGTAGGAAGTGGCCACTAATCATGCTGTATGATGAGGAGGCAGCACTTTGAAGGCAGCTGGTGTCACTTCCTTCATAATCTAATATCGAAGCCAAAAGATGATGTGTCCTTTGTCTTCGAACTTGGTGAAGAATTCATCCTCAATCCTGCAGTCGAGGTGCTTACTGAGCTGACGAATGTCTCGAGACCGCTGACGACCGATTTCGTTGTCGACCAGCCCGCCGCAGACGTAATCTCCGAGGGCCCAACGCAGTCCGCGAGTGGTTTGAAGATAGCACTGGCGAATATGTATGGGGAACGCTACTAGAAATATACCACAAGGGAGATATGAGGCTTGGCAGGAATCCTAAGTACTGCTTTAGGTTAGAGCGTTCGGTCGTCGGGGTTAGATTGATAAGCCCGGTCGCAGGTACAAAGGTAAAGGCCGAGCTGAGCAAGCATAACAAACGATTGTATTTATATCATTGGCCTGGTCTCGAGCAATGTAGCAACACCAATCAAACAATCTCCCAATCCTTCAATAGACCACCGCCTTTCATTCCCGTTGGTACCCTCGAACCTCACCACTACCAAGCTGTCCATCAGCAACATGTCCAAGCTTCTCGTCGTCTTCGGCGCCACAGGCCAGCAAGGCGGCTCAGTCGTCAACTACGTCCTCAACGACTCAGTACTATCGAAGCAGTTCAAAGTCCGCGGAATCACTCGTGACGCTTCCAAGCCCGCCGCCCAAGCTCTCAAACAAAAGGGCGTCGAGGTCGTCCAGGGCGATGCGGATGATCAAGAATCGCTCAAGCATGCCTTGAAAGATGCCCACACCGTCTTTGCAGTCACACTGTCGATATATGATGATAAATTGTACGAGAGGGAATTGCGTCAAGGAAAAGCAATGGCGGACGCGGCTGTCGCTGCAGGGACCAAGTATTTCATTTTCAGCACGCTCACGCATGTTGGCAAGAATTCGGATGGAAAGCTCAAGACCACTAGCCATTTTGATGTCAAGGCCGACATCGAAGCTTATATTGCAAGTCCCCTCCTTTCCTATTTACACTAGAAGAGCAAGGCTGACCTAGGAAACGAACAGCGCACCCTGCCAATGAAAAGCGCATTCTACGCTCCAGGAAGTTTCATGCAGAATTTCGCTATATTCCTGACGCCGCATCCTGCCGGAGACAACACCTACGCTATCGCGCACTTTGTCAATCCGAACACTCAGCTCCCACTCATCGAGGTCGTCGAGGATACCGGGAAATACGTCGGTGCCATCCTGGCCGAGCCAGCCAAGTACGAAGGCAAGGTGCTTTCTGCCGCGACGGGACTCTATTCCTTCACCGAGATCGTAGAGATCATGAGCAAGGTCACTGGCAAAACGGTCAAGTACAATCAAATTCCCCAGGATGTGTGGAAGGGGTTTTTGCCTCCCGAGATGACCGCGCATATGACGGACATGTTCTTGTGGTTTCAGGACTATGGCTATTTTGGGAAAAAGACTGCGGAGGAGGTCAAGTGGACGGCTGAGCAGGCGAGGGGGAAGCTGACGTCGTTGGAGGAGTATCTCGAGAAGCATCCACTGAATCTGGAATGATTGGTCGATGATGCACGGGATGGCAGGGAGCCTGCAGGAGGTATATTAGAGCAGGCGCGCGTTGTCGTTGTGGACTTGGTGAATGAGGAGTGATTAGACGACGTTGATGGAATGAATGGGAGTAGATTTTCAAGGTATATTCGAGTAGACGCGAATTCTCCCATTCTCTCTGCGTACTTGGTGAAGCTCAATTCGAGGGATGGGAATCCATTACAGCCGAAGCCTCAAGCCGTTTACGTTATAGCAGTATTTGGAGAAGCATCCACTTCATCTGGAATGATTGGCTATTAACGTCAGAGGAGTATCTCAAAGCATCCACTACATTAAGTGATTCGGTGACGGGAATCGGATGGTAGCATGTCCATAGCAATTTAGCTATAGACCCGATCTGTCATTCTCTCTGCGTACTGGTGAGTATCGAATTCACAAACACTGCACCTTTCGCTGCTTCCACGGATAGGGAACTCTTGCGCCAGCCCACCTGTTAAGAGCCGTTTTCCTTTGCATCCATGCCATGACTCCAATTATTACACCCTTGCCCATCCTGTAACACAGTCTGCCAATTGACCTTCAA
>JAABUL010005169.1_pt1 | contig 16612 bp, 17 predicted proteins | sample 5559151 | NCBI WGS metagenome assembly JAABUL01 (sample SAMN10711876, study PRJNA513368) | rock metagenome | isolation source: Antarctica rocks | place: Antarctica: Victoria Land, Pudding Butte sud | reverse complement strand
GGTGCGGGTCGTGCCCAAGCAAGCCGACGAGTTCACCTGCTCGACCTGCTTCCTGGTCCACCACCGACACCGCTACGCCGGCGAACGCGCAGGTCTACCGATCTGCCGCGACTGCGCGGCATAACCCCGGGGCCGCCCTCGCCACGACGGTCGAAATTCGCCTCTGCCTCTTCTCCGCACTACGTTCCGGGCTGGATCACGTTCGGGAGTTATCTATAGCAGGCCGGCGTCGTCCAGGACACCGATCAGCGCGGAGGAGGCGACGGTGGTGTAGATGGCGGTGGTGCGCGGGTCGGCGTGCCCCATCAGCTGGCTGATCGCGGCCTGAGGCACTCCCCGCAGCGCCAAGGTGACCCCGTAGTGGTGGCGGAAGGAGTGCGCCGCGGCCCCAGCCGGCAGGCCCACCCCCGCTCGTAGGGCAATCGTCCGGAGCAGCCGGTCGAGGGTGCGGGGAGTCAGCGGACTGGTGTCGGTGCGCACGAACAGCAGGCTGGACCGCGTCAACTTACGCTCGCCGCCGTGTGTCCTGCGGGCATCCAGCCAGGTATCGAGGGCCTCGACGGTGGCACCCGGCAGGGGGACGTCGCGTTGTTTGCCGCCCTTGGAGCGCCCGACCCGCCAGATCGGCCGCTCGGGGCGGCGGTCGATCTCGGCGATCGCGGCACCGCAGACTTCCTCGGCGCGGGCGCCGCTGCCGGCCAAAAAACGCAGCAGGGCGACGTCTCGGTCGGGCCAGAACATCCGCTGCCGATCGGTGGGCTCGGCCCGGGCGGCGGTGACCATCGCCTCGACAGCGTCGGCGTCGACGGCGCGGGGGCGGCGTTGGGTGCGGCGGGAGATCCGGAGCAGTTCGCTGTCGCAGGGGTCGCGGGCCAAGAGGCCTTGGCGGGTCAGCCAGCGGGTGAACCCGCGCAAGGTGGAGAGCATCCGCGCCACGGTCGCCTCGCTCCAGCGTCGTTTGGCGGTGATCACCGCGTCGACGAGGCAGTCCGTGCTCAGATCGGACAGGGACAGGTGTGCCAACGCAGAAGCCACGTCCAGCCGTGCCTCGGCGTCGGCCCGACGGTGGTCGGCGGAGGTGAGCAGCTGGCCCCAGCGGGCCAGGTCGGCGCTCCGGGCGCGGTCGCTGTGGCCCTTGGTGGCCTGCTCGGATGATTCCATCGCCCGCTTGGCGATCAACCACGTCTGCGCCAGCTCCGCCAACGGGAGCGTCGCGCCTGGGGTGGGGGAGTGGCGGGTGCGGGGCTCGGGCACCTCGGGACTCTACCGCCGGGTGCGCCGATACTCGGCTCTACTGACGTATCCGTGGGTCGGCTTGAGGGGTTGGCGAGGCGCACGCCGTTGTGATCTGCCACGCGTTTCTCGGACAATGAACCTTGCGTATTCTATGCTGCTGACCTGTGATCGTTGTATGCGTTGTGGACTTCGTTTGGGGTTTGATAGCCCAGTCCTGAGTGGAGTCTCCTCGACCCCGGGTGCGTTCGACGACCATTCCGAGCCGGTCGGGTGGCTCTTTGCCGCGCACGCCGCCATCGCCATCGCCATGGCCGGGGCGCAGCGCGAGGACCAGCTGCAGAGGGGCGGTGCACAGCCGCGACCTCATCGGCCAAGCCAAGGGCATGCTCATGCAACGCTTCGACATCGGCTCCCAGCAAGCGTTTGAGCTGCTCAGCCGCCTGTCGCAGGAGGACAACATCAAACTCCGTGCGGTCGCCGAACGGCTTCTCAACACCGGCACCATCACGAGGCCGGCCCCCCGCACCAGCACTGACATCGACCGGGTTGCCGGTTTCGGTCACGTTCGCACGACACGGACCCGCCGGGTCGTGCCGTGCCGTGCCGTGCCGTGCCGTGCCGCAACGATGGTCTGTGCCGATCTCCGTCAAGGTGGTCGTCTCAGGGGATATGTGTTGGCGAGGATGTGGACTTCGGCGATCCCGTCGCCGTGGTGTGCCTCCTACGAAAATGAACGGAACCCCAACTGGTGAGCGCAGGGGTAGGCGACCCGCCGGTGTCGCGGTGGGTGGACTGAATCTGCGGGTGTGGTTATGCGGTGTCTGCGAGGGGCTGCAGGGTGACCTGTAGCCGAGTGACTCGAGCTGGTTGATCGCGCGGGCCTTCGTCTTGGCGGGTTGGCGTGCGGTGAAGTAGTCGGCGCCGGGGGTCGCGGTAGAAGTCACCGTTGGTAAGCATGTTCCAGGCGGCGATCAGCATCGAATGCTTTGCCGCGATAACAGCCTTCATCGGTCCGCGGCGGGAAGCGATGCGTCTGTACTTCGCCGAGAAGTACGTTCCCCCGGAGCGGGACGCGGCCATGGCGGCGATGCCAAGCGCACCTTTGCGATGTCGGTTGCCGGGCCGGGTCTTCGTCGACTTCACCCGGCCGGCGGATTCGTTGGACCCTGGTGCGGTGCCCACCCACGAGGCGAGATGGGCGGCGGTGGGGAATACGCTCATGTCGCCGCCGGTTTGGGCAAGGAATATCTACGGTGTCGATGAAGCCGAGGGCAAGTACCAATCAAGACGTCTTGGGTGGAGATGCACCGCAGGCACGCGCGGTGCCCGCACGGATGGTTGCCACGGCGGCGATGTGTTTGTGCGGATAGCTCGCGTTGCCGCCGGCATCGATGTAGGTCCTTCCGGCGGGGGGGCGCTCGGCCAGTCGGAAGAGTGTGGCGTGCTGGATTATGCCTTCCGGCCCCAGCCAGACGGAGTCCATGTCGAGGATGCGACGCGGTGCGCTGGTGACCGCGACTATCACGTCGAGTAGGGGTAGCCCGCAGTCGAGCAGTTTGGTCATGACGGTTGCGATGTCGAAGACCGGGCCGTCGATGTTGCGGACGTGTATGTCTGTGCTGATCGAGTTCGGGTGGTAGCCCTGCGAGAGCGCGGCTCTCGCGACGTTGACGTCAAAGCTAGCGGCACCGTGTCCGACATCGAGGAGGACGCCGCGCGTGAGTGCGCGGCGCAAGGCTGGCGATGGTGAGCCATCGGTCAGCCATGGGCGGCCGGTCTTGCCGTGGTAGCAGTGTGTCACCACGTCGCCAGCATCGAGTAGGTCGAGGACGTCGGCGATGTCGGGAGGTGCCTCGCCGATGTGGACCATCAGGGGTAGTTCGGCTTCGCGGGCGACCAGACGTCCCAGCTGCAACGGTTGCAGGCCCATCGCGCCGACGATGAGACCGCTGGAGCGAACCTTGACGCCGCAGACGACATCGCGGCAAGCTGCGATGGCTGCGAGGCTGGCATCGACGTCGATGAAGGTCGGATCGGCCACCTCACGCAGGTGTACCAGGCCGTGGGAGCCGATGTTCAGCCACGATCTGATCGTCGTGTCGGCCTGGGGGATGACGTAGTTCACCAGGCCGCGAAGAGTTGCCTGACCCGCACTGCCCGCGTCTGCGAGTACGTGGACGCCATGATCGAGACCCACGCGGTCGGGGTGCACACTGGTTTGAGTGACGCCATCGTAGACGTGTGCGTGTAGGTCGACCCATCCGGGGGTGAGGTATATCGCCCTGTCCGGCTTGCTGTCCGGTTCTTCTATCAGCCGCAACAGCCCGTCGGGGCCCGTGAGCAGGCGTCCGTTCACGGCCTGCCGGCGTACCGGGTCGAGAACCGTGACCGGGCCGGTGGTGGTAGCCATCCCCGAGTCGGTAGTCGCGGTCACCGGTTCACCGGCTTTCGGTAACCCAGAGCGGCGGACAGCTGCTCGGCCGAAGCGACGACGGTCGGGCCGGCTGCGTGCAACTGCTTCATCGAGAACATGAACGTCAGCCCCGAGACGCTGATCCCACCGATGACCGAACCGTCGGCGCCGTACACGGCCGCGCCGACGCAGCGCACGTTCGCTTCGTTGTCCTCGTCGTCGATCGAGTAGCCACGACGGGCTACCGTCCTCAGTTCCGAACGCAGCGCGGTCCAATCGAATGCGGCATCGGTGCCGCCCGGTGGCTGCTCGTTCGGGCGGGACAGGATTGCGTCGAGTTCGCCGTCGGGAACCGCCGCAAGCACCGCTTTACCGATGGATGTGCAGTGCAGTTGAATCTGCATGCCGATCCGCGAAGCCATCTGGTAAGGCTTGCCGTCCTCGTGTTTCGCCACGTAGACCGCAGCGTTGCCAGACCGCACCGCAAAGTGCACCGTGTGGCCAGTCACTTGTTGCAGCGCAACCAGAATAGGTCGCGCGGTCGCAGCCAGGTCCAGCTGGCTACTCGCCGATCCACCGAGCGCGAAGAGCGAGGGTCCGGGAGCGTAGATGCCTTCACCGTGTGCCTGTGCGTACTTGTTGCTGACCAGTACCTGCAGGATCCGATGCGCGCTCGTCTTGCCCAGTTCGGCGATGTCGGCAATGTCGGTGAGGCGGTGCGGCGGGTCGGGCATTGACAGGGCACGCAGCACAGCGAGGGTTTTTTCGACTGAGTTCACCTTTTCGTCCCACCTTTGCCCTTGACAGTTCCCTGCCCATGCGTTCTGATTTCACCAGAGAGAATGCCATTCCGTTGGACGGAACGCAACCGCTGTCCACGCGACGACACTGCCGCACTTCTGGCTCGTACGCTCCGAGAAAGGGGATCACCGATGAGTACGTGGACTATGGATCGACGTGGATTTTTGAAGATGAGTGGGGTGGCCGCCGCCGGGTTCACGCTGCCGGGCCTGTTGACCGCCTGTGGTGGCGGCTCCTCCGCCGGTGGTTCCTCTGGTGGCTCCTTCAACGGCAACTTGCGGGTCTCCATGCCGAGCGACGTGAAATCGCTGGACCCCCAGAAGCAGGGGGACATCCCCTCGATGGGCGTGGCCAGCAACCTCTTCGACACATTGACCACCCGGGACGCGGACAACAAGCTGGTCGGGAGCCTCGCCACAGCGTGGACGGCGGTGGACCCCACGACGTGGCGATTCACCATCCGGCAGGGCGTGAAGTTTCACGACGGGGAGCCGTGCGACGCGGCCGCAGTGGCGTTCAGCATCAACCGGCTGATCAACCCCGCCACCAAGTCGCCCATCGTCGAGTTGCATTATGTCAAGAGCGCAAAGGTGGTGGACGCGAACACCGTCGACTTCCTCATGAGCGCGCCGGACCCCATCATCCCCGAGAAGGTCTCGCTGTTCGGTGGTGTCGTCGTTCCGCCGAAGTACCTGGCCGAGAAGGGCGACGCCGGCTTCGCGGCGAGTCCGGTCGGGACCGGGCCCTTCACGTTCCAGTCCCGCCAACAGGACAACCAGGTGGTCATGGTTGCCAACCCCGACTACTGGGGGGCCAAGACCCAGGTCAAGATGTTGACGATCAAGATCATGCCCAGCCCGGCGACGGCGATCGCCGCGCTGCAGTCCGGCGACATCGACGTTGTCACCGGCCTCACGCCCGACGCGATCGACCAGCTCGGCAAGGGCTCGGGGGCGTCGGCGCAGACGGTGCCCGGGGTGCGCGAGTACTACGTGGCGATGAACACCCTCACCTCCGGACCCTTGGCCAACCCGGACGTGCGCATTGCGCTGAATCACGCGGTCGATGTACCGACCCTCATCAACACTGTTCTGCGCGGGGCAGCCGAACGTACGCCCACGCTGCTGCCGCAGCAGGTTTTCGGCTACGACGGCTCGATCCCCGCAATCAGCTACGACCCGGACAAGGCCAAGAGCATGCTGGCATCGGCGGGCTACCCGACCGGCTTCTCGACGCAGCTCTCCGCCTCGAGCGTCGACACCGACATCACCCAGGCGCTGGCCGCGCAGCTGGGCAAGGTGGGGGTGAAGTGCGACGTCAAGATCGTCGACGCCACGCAGTTCAAGTCGCTGCTCGTGTCCGGGGACCCTCAAGCGATTGGTCCGATGTACCTGAGCGGGAACACAGGATGGACGCTCGACGGAGAAAGCTTCCTGCAGTCGACCATCCGTTCCGACCGACGGCAGAGCCTCTGGCACAACCCGCAGGCGGACGCGCACGTCAACAAGGAGGAGCAGTCGCTGTCGACCACCGACCGCCAACAAGCCTTCACTGGCCTGCAGAAGCTGATGGTCGAGAACGCACCGTTCATCTACCTCTACCACGCGAGCAACGTCTACGCGGTCCGCGACGGGGTCGACTGGACGATGCCGCTCAGTGGGGTGCTCGCGATGGCGCCGGCCAAGGGCAAGTAGATGTCCGTGCTGGCCCCGCCGCGCCCCAGTCCTGCACGACCGCGCGCCGCATTCTTTCGCCGCAGCCCGCTGGCGGTGTTCATCGTCAAACGGGTAGTCCAGGCCGTCGTCGTGCTCTTCTTCGTGGCCACCGTCGCGTTCTTCGTCATCCGACTCTCTGGTGACCCCGTTCGAGCACTGCTGCCGGAGAACGCGACGATCGAGCAGGAGCGTGCCTTGCGGCACACCCTCGGCTACGACCGTCCGCTCATCACGCAGTACCTCAGCTATCTGAACGGGTTAGTGCACCTGAACTTCGGGCAGTCGGTGTTCTTCCAACAGCCCGCACTCGACGTGATCATGAACCGGCTACCGGCCACGATCCGCCTCGCCTTCGCCGCACTGGTGTTCGCCTTGGTCGTGTCGATCCCGGCCGGGATCATCTCGGCGGTGCGCCGCGGCCGCGCGACGGACAGCTCGGTGATGGCCGTCGTCCTCGTCGGACAGTCCACGCCGGCATTCGTCGTCGGCATCGTGCTGATCCTGATCTTCGCGGTGCAACTAGGCGTGTTGCCGGCCTCGGGCATCGGCGGATTCGCGCATCTCATCCTGCCCGCCGTCACGCTCGGCCTGTACTCGGCGGCGATGATCGCGCGACTGCTGCGATCGTCGCTGATCGACGTACTGGGCGAGGACCACATCCGGACCGCAAAGGCCAAGGGACTGTCACCGATGCGGGTGATCCTCGGCAATGGCCTGCGCAACGCCGCATTGCCGGTAGTCACGATCGTCGGGCTCGAGATCGGCAGCCTCCTGGGCGGTGCCATCCTCACCGAGCAGGTCTTTTCCTGGCCCGGCGTTGGCCGATTGACCATCGAGGCGATCACGAATCGGGACTACCCGCTGATGCAAGCGACCGTGCTGTTCCTGGCTATCGTGTTCGTCGGCGTGAATCTGATCGTCGACCTGCTATACACATTCCTCGACCCGAGGGTGAGGTTGAGCTGATGAGCGCATCCGTTGACGCGGTCGAGGGCGACGCCCCCGAGCAAGCTGCCGCCGGTCCGGCCGGACGCTCATTCGCGACGGCGATCAGCGGGGCGCTACGCCGGAACAAGGTCGCACAGGTCGCCGTCGCGATCCTGTTCTGCGTCGTACTGGTCGGAATATTCGGGCCGCTCATCGCACCACACGACCCGGCGACGCAAGTTCTCACCGCCCGGCTCAAGCCACCGTTCTGGCTCAACGGCCACGCCTCCGGTCATCTGCTCGGTACCGACAACCTGGGACGCGACGTGCTCAGCCGGGTCATCTACGGCACGCGAATCTCGTTACTCGTGGGTGTGGCTGCGACGCTGATGTCCGGCGCGATCGGCGCCCTGATCGGCATGATCTGCGGCTACTACCGCGGCTGGGTCGACGTGGTGTTCATGCGGTTGGCCGACATCCAACTGTCGTTTCCGACGATCCTTCTCGCGCTCGTCATCGTAGCGGTGCTCGGGCCGAGCCTGTGGTTCGTGATCCTCGTGCTCGGTGCCACGGGGTGGGTCTCCTATGCGCGGGTGATCCGGGCCGAGGTGCTGTCCCTGCGTTCACGTGAGTTCGTGACAGCGGCCCGCGCCGTCGGAGTAGGTGATCTGCAAATCATGTGGCGGCACCTACGACCGAACGTGTTCGCGCCACTGGTCACGATCGGCACACTACAGGTGGCTTCGATGATCGTCGCCGAAGCCTCGCTGAGCTACCTGGGGCTGGGCGTGCCACCGACCATCCCGACCTGGGGCGGCATGCTCGCCGCCGGCCAACTCTACATCCGCGGTGCGTGGTGGATCTCGGTGTTCAGTGGACTCGCGATCATGCTGACCACATTGTCCATCAACGTGACCGGTGACATGCTGCGCGACGTCGCGGACCCGAAGGGGTATCGATGAGTGCCGCGGACCCGCCGGCGAGCCTCGTCACCCACCTGCGCTGCGATGACTGCGGACACGAGGTGTCCCCCAGTGGCCCGGCGACGGTGTGCCACTTGTGCGGTGGTTTGCTCGAGTTCTGCTACGACCTCGGGAGTGCACCCGCGGATCTGTTCGCACGTGCCGCGCGGGAGCGCGCGCTGGGCATGTGGCGGTGGCGGGCGTTGCTACCGCTGGCCGCGGAGGCGACAGCAGTGACGCTCGGCGAAGGTGACACGCCGCTGCTCGACGTACCCGACCTGAGCCATCAGCTCGGGTTCGCGCGGCTGTGGTTGAAGAACGACTCGCTCATGCCGACCGGCAGCTTCAAGGACCGCGGCTTCGCCTTGGCCGTCAGCGTGGCCCGCCAGCTCGGCCTGCGCCGCGGGTTCACCTACAGCTCCGGCAATGCCGGCGCTTCGTTCGCCGCATACGCGGCAAGGGCGGGGCTGCAGGCAACCGTGTTCGTCGAGGCGGCGGCGAACGAGACAAAAGTGGCCGCGATCAGTCTCTTCGGCGCGCGTGTGTACCGCCTGCACTACGAGACCAGTGCGCAGATCTTCGACGCGTTGGACGAGCTCGCCCGCCAGGGTGAGTACCCGTTCGTGAACTTCGTCAACCCGGTCCGCCATGAGGCGATGAAGACGTACGCCTACGAAATCTGTGAGCAGCTCGACTGGGACGTGCCGGACGTGATGGTGCATCCGGTCGGTACCGGCGGTGGCCTGTGGGGGGCGTGGAAGGGTTTCCTCGAGCTGCGCGAACTCGGTGTCATCGACCGGGTGCCGCGGATGTTCGGGGTCCAACCGGCTGTCTGCGCACCGCTTGTCGAAGCCTTCCAGAACCGGCGCGAGGAGGCGATCACGGTGGGTGACGCCGGGGCGACCATTGCCCAGAGCATCGCCGGCGACAGCCTGATCCACGGCGGCCGACGGTTGCTGGGGGCAATCCGTTCCTCCGGCGGCGGCGCTGTCGCCGTCACCGAAGACGATATCGGCGCGGCCGTGCGGCTGTTGGGCAAGGCTGCCATCGCGGCCGAGCCGTCGGCGGCTGCCGCACTCGCCGGATTGCTGCACGCCCGCGAGCGTGGCCTGATCGCACCCACCGAGACGGTCGTCGCGGTCGTCACCGGATCGGCCTTGAAGCAGCCCACCGCGCTGACCGGGTTCGCGCCGCAACCGCTGGGCGCCGTCCGAGCCGACGTTGCGCAGTGGCGGGACATCCTCACCGCCGTGGAAGGCGTGTCCCCATGAGGTGCATCGACCCCGCAGGGGTGCTGGCACAGTTGGCGGACTGCGTCGCGATTCCCAGCCCCACCCCCCCGGGAGACGCCGCCCTCGTCGCCGACTGGGTGCAGGAGTGGGCCGGCGAGATGGGGGCGTCGACAAGCAGACAGCCGGTCTGGCTAGGTGCGGACAATGTGCTAGCGACGCTGCACTTCGGTCCCGGCCCACGGCTGGTGCTCAATAGCCATATGGACGTCGTCGACCCATCGACGCAGATCTGGACCAGACCCGCGTACGAGCCGAGCATCGCCGGCGGTCGCATGAGCGGGCGCGGCACCTGCGACGCCAAGGGTAGTCTGGTCGCGATGCTGGCCGCGGTGGAGCGACTGGCCGCGCGCCCGGCCGAGTTGGCCGGGGAGGTCGTGCTTACTGCTGTCGTCGGCGAGGAAGCCGGCGGTCTGGGCAGCCTGCGGCTCGTCGCCGAGGGCTTGACGGCCGACGCCGCCGTGGTGGGTGAGCCGACCGGGCTGCACGTGGCACGCGCACACAAGGGCACCTACATGCGAACGCTGCGCTTCGCCGGCATGGCTGCGCACAGCGCGTCTCCCTGGCTCGGCCGTAACGCCGTTGCTGACGCCGCTGCCTTCGTCATCACGTGTGAGCGGGAGAGCTGCCGGCTCACCCAGCTTCCGCACCCGGTGCTGGGCCCGGCCACGATGACCGTCACCAAGCTTGCCGGTGGCGTACTGCAGAACACCGTTCCCGCCGAGGCCGTCCTTACCGTCGATCGCCGGCTCGTACCCGGGGAGACCCACGAGGAGTGCGACGCGCAGCTGGCACGAATGCTGGTCGAGCTCACCGCCGCCCGACCCGGGCTCACCATCGCGGAGCCGGAGGTGATTGTGGCAACGGTGCCTTCAGAGACCCGCAACGACGAAGCGATCGTCGCGAGTGCCCTGGCCGGTGTCGCCGCCGTCAACCGGCCGATGGAACGCGCCGGCGGATTCAACGGCGGCTGCGACATGAGCAAGCTGGTCGGCGCGGGCATTCCGACCGTGATCTGCGGGCCGGGCAATCTCGCACAGGCGCACGGCCCGGACGAGTTCGTCGATGTTCAGGAGGTAGTAGACGCGGTGTCGATCTATGAACACATCGCTCGCGACATGCTCAGCACTCGGAGACGGTCGCGCCGATGAGCGTGTTGGAGGTCAAGGAGCTGCGGGCCGAGTTCCGGGTGGACACCGGAACGGTGCGCGCGGTCAACGACGTCTCCTTCACGGTGGAGGCCGGCAAAACGTTGGCCATCGTGGGGGAGTCCGGCAGCGGCAAGACGGCGACCGCGTTGTCCATTCTGCGGTTGAACCCAGAACCGCCGTGCGTGTACACCGGTGGGCAGATCCTCTTCGAGGGACGAGACCTGCTGACGATGCCTGAACGCACGCTTCGTTCCGTTCGTGGCAAAGGCGTCGCGATGGTGTTTCAGGACCCGATGACCAGCCTTAACCCGGTACGCACCGTCGGCGCGCAGATCGTGGAGGCGCTTGTGCGCCATGAGAAGCTCGGTCGAGGTGCGGCAAAAGCTCGTGCGGTGCGCGCGCTGCGCGACGTCGGCATCGCGAACCCGGAAGATCGAGCTGGCCAGTATCCGCACCAGTTCTCCGGAGGAATGCGGCAACGGGTGATGATCGCGATCGCACTCGCCTGCCGGCCGAAGGTGCTCATCGCCGACGAGCCCACCACCGCGCTCGACGTCACCGTCCAGGCACAGATCCTCGAGTTGCTGGGTGAGCTCAAGGAGCGCCTGGGGATGGCGATCGTGCTCATCACGCACGATCTGGGGATGGTTGCCCGGGCCGCCGACGACGTTCTCGTGATGTACGCCGGCCGGGCCGTCGAGAGCGCCACCGTCGACGAATTGTTCGCCAGGCCGATGATGCCCTACACCGTTGCGCTGCTGCGTTCGGTACCACGTGCAGACCGTCCCCGCGGGACGGTGGCCGATCCAATCCCGGGATCGCCGCCCGACCTGATGAACCTGCCGAGCGGGTGCCCCTTCCAGCCGCGTTGTTTTCTGGCCCAAGCTGAGTGCGCCCACACGGTGCCTCGTCTCGAGCCGAAGGCCGACGGACACGCAGCGGCGTGCATCTTGGCACCCGAACGTGTCGTCAGCGCGCACAGAGGGCCCACCTCAACCGTGACCGCGGAGGCACAGTGAACGCCGTAGCCAGCCTTTCGTTGCTATCCCTGCGCAACGTCACCAAGCAGTATCCGGCGCGCGCCATGGGTGGCCCGCTCGGTTCGCAACTGCTCGCGGTCGACGATGTGTCGCTCGACATTGCACCCGGGGAGACACTTGGCCTCGTCGGCGAGTCGGGCTGCGGCAAGACCACCCTGACCCGAGTCGTGCTGCGCCTGATCGACGCCACTGCCGGTCAGATCGAATTCGCCGGTCGCGAACTCACCACCCTCTCCCGACGGCAGATGGTTTCGGTGCGCCGCGATCTGCAGGTAGTGCTCCAGGACCCCTACGCGAGTCTCAATCCACGAATGCGGGTGCACGACATCGTCGCCGAACCGCTCGTCACCCACGGACGGGCGCGCAGGGGCCGAGCTGGTGCCGTGCAGAGACGGGCGCTCGTCAGCGACCTGCTGAGCTCGGTCGGGCTGGATCCACGAGTGCAGGACCGGTACCCGCACGAGTTCTCCGGGGGCCAGCGCCAACGCATCGGCATCGCGCGCGCGCTCGCACTGGACCCGCGTCTGGTGGTCTGCGACGAAGCGGTCAGTGCCCTGGACGTCTCGGTGCAGGCGCAAATCCTGCAACTCTTGCGCCGGCTCCAGCGGGAGCGGGGACTGAGCTATCTGTTCGTCTCGCACGATCTCTCCGTCATGAGGCAGATCGCCGACCGCATCGCGGTCATGTACCTCGGCCAGATCGTCGAGATCGCCGACACAGAAGAGCTCTTCACCCACCCCCGCCACCCGTACACGCAGGCGCTGTTGTCCGCCGCCCCGGTTGCCGATCCGCAGGTCGAGCGCACCCGACGCCGGGTCGTGCTGCCGGGTGATCCCCCCTCCCCGGTGGACCCACCCTCAGGTTGCCGGTTCCGCACCCGCTGTCCACTCAGCCGGGCCGAGTGCAGCCACGATCGGCCGCCGCTCGAGCCGATGGGTTCAGCTGGCCATCTGGCGGCGTGCCTGTTCCCGGTGGACTCCACCGCCGAACTCGTCCTCGCCCAGCGGCGTCGAGCCGACGCTGAGGCGCCAGACGCCGTGATCTGATCGACGCCCTGATCGACCAGCTGGTTCTTCCTCAACCATTCGCAGCGATTTCCTAGGAGCATCCCGGTGAGCACTGTCGCCATCAAGACCGACGCCGCCCCCGCCCCCGTCGGCGCCTACTCGCAAGCCCGGATGGCGGGTCCGTTCGTCTTCACGGCCGGGATGGGTCCTCTCGACCCGGTTACGGGCGCGGTGATCGGCGGCGACGTCGGTCAGCAAACCGAACTCGTCTTGGACCATCTCGAGGCGATCCTGGGCTCCGCCGGAATGGGGTTGCGCAACGTCGTCAAGGTGACCGCACATCTACAGAACCTAGATCGCGACTTCGCGGAGTTCGATCGTGTGTACCGCACCCGGCTGAGCGAACCATTCCCCGCCCGCACGACAGTCGGCTCCACCCTCGCCGGCATCCTCGTCGAGATCGACGTCGTTGCCTTCGCAGGTTGAGGACGTGACGAATCGTGGGTTTGCCGCAATGCCATCGTTGCTCGCTGTCGGTGATCCGCTGATCGCGCTGACACCCAAACTTCCCGTCACCATCGAATCGGCACACGAGTTGACGGTGCACACCGGCGGTGCCGAGGTCAATACCGCGATCGGGGTCAGCCGGCTTGGTGTGGCCGCGGCGTGGCTGGGACGTGTCGGCGACGATCCGCTCGGGCGACGCCTGCTGCGTACGCTGCAAGACGAGGGCGTGGACACCTCGCTGGCGATCGTCGATCCCGGCGCACCGACCGGGCTGTACCTGCGTGAGTGGCTCCCCGACGGAATGCGTCGACCCTATTACTACCGCCATGGGGGCGCTGGCACACGACTGACGAGTACGGACTGGCCATCACCATGGCCGCGGTTGGTGCCGGTGCCCGACATACTGCACGTCACCGGAATTACCACCGCCCTGTCGAACAGTGCGAGGGGCGCTGTCAACACGATGATCGACCGGGCAAAGGGACTGGGCTGCCTGGTCAGTGTCGATCCCAACTACCGTGCGGCCCTGTGGCCCGACCCGGTGGCGGCCCGCGTGGCGCTGCTCGATCTGACCTCCCGTGCTGACCTGATCCTCCTGTCGGAAGAGGACGCCTATTTGCTGTTCGAGACGGCCGACCCCGAACTCGTCCTCGACGCGCTCCGCCAGTTTGGCCCGCGGTACGTGGTATTCAAGCGTGGCTCACGGGGGGCGATCGCCTGGACTGAGGAGGAGCAGGTTGAGGTCGGTGGTGAACAGGTGTCGGCGTCAGTGGATCCCGTCGGTGCCGGCGATGGCTTCAACGCGGGTTTTCTGGCCGCGACCATGCTGAGGGTAGGCCTCGGCGACGCGGTACGGTGCGGCGCCTGGTGCGGAGCGCGGGCGGTGGAGCGGGTAGGCGAGAACTCCGGCTACCCGACGATTACGCAGCTGCCCCACAATATGCGGCAGGTGATGGAGAACGCCGCCGAGCGTTACGGCCAGCATGCACCGGCCGAGCCCGCGCGGGCATCGTCGCAGCTGGCCGGGAGTTGAGTCATGCCCGACGCGAAACTTGACTCGGCGGCAGTGTCAGACGCGCTGCAGCGAAGTGCTGTCGTTGCGGTACTGCGTGCCCCGAGCGCGGATACCGCACTGCACGCGATCGAAGCGCTCGTACGCGGTGGACTAACCGCAATCGAGGTCACCTATTCGACACCGAACGTGCCGTTCGTCCTCTCCCGTGTGCGGGACATCCACGAAAGACTGACCCACGGCGTCGGCACCGTGACCGAAGCGTGGCAAGTCGAGGAATCCGTCGCCGCCGGTGCGCAATTCATCGTCAGCCCAGGTATCGACGACGCCGTCATCGCCGCCATGCACGCAAGCGGCCGGACCGCTGTGGTCGGCGCCATAACCCCATCGGAAATCATGCGCGCCCGGCAGGCGGGCATGAGCCTGATGAAAATCTTTCCCGCCAGCCTAGGCGGCCCTGCCTACCTCCGGGCGCTACGCGAGCCCTTCCCTGACCTCCGTGCCATTCCAACCGGGGGGGTGTCCGCAGGCAACCTCGCCGATTGGTTCGAGGCGGGCGCGTTCGCCGTCGGTGCCTCTGGCCAGCTGTGCCCACAGAATCTCCTTCTCGCCGGCGACTACGACGCGATCTACCGCAATGCCGTGGCGTTCACCGAGGCCGTGGCGCGGGTGCGTAGCGGATGAACGCCACGATCGCCCTGCCGACGTTGCCGAGCGTCAAGTGGGCGCCCGCCGTCGGACTCGACGTTGCGCCGATCCGCCGGCCGTTGCGGCGCATCTTGCGTACGGGGTACCCGCGGGTCCTCGTACGCAAGATGGACGCGGAAGGGTGGTTGACATGATCGCCGCACTGATGAATAGGAGTAGGCAATGACGGGGGGCGTCAAGGCCATCGTAGAACGTGCGCGCGAGAGACACGTGTTCTCCGGAGCGGCATGGTCCTATGGCACATCCGACGAGGTTCTCGGAGCCGGAACGATCGGAACACTCGCCTGGGATGGCGCACCCGTCAATGCTGACACCTGGTGGGACCTGGCGTCCGTGACGAAGCCGATCGTCGGCCTGGCGGTCATGTCGCTGATCGAGTCTGGCGAACTGCTGCTCGACGACACTGTTGGCGAACACCTCCCGGACTTCGCCAACAGTGACAAAGCAACGCTGACAGTGCGTCAGCTACTCAACCACACCTCCGGCATCCCCGGTCAGGTCCCGCTTTACCGCTGGTGTGATACCGCCGCGGAACTCATCGAGGCCATACGGGACGTGCCGGTGGCGTTCGCCGCCGGCACCGACGTCATCTACAGCTCCCAGGGATTCATCGTCTTGGGCCTGATCGCGCAGGCGGTTAGCGCCCTACCGCTGGACCGACTCGTTGCCGAACGAGTGACCACGCCGGCGGGGATGGGCAGTACATGGTTTCGAATGCCCACCAACCTGCGGGCCGAGGCGGCCGCCACGGAGAATTGCCCGTGGCGGGGGCGAATCCTGCAGGGCACCGTGCACGACGAAAACGCCGACCTGCTCCGCGGCGTGGCCGGCCACGCCGGACTCTTCGCCCCCGTCACCGATCTGGCCTCGCTCGGTCAGGCACTATGCCGCGACGGTGCCGGCACCAAGGGGCGTCTGCTGTCGCCCGCAGGCCTCGCGTCGATGATCGAGCCAGCGACCGACACGTTGCCCTTACGGCGCAGCCTTGCCTGGCAAGGGCGAGACAGACAGAACTGCCCGGCCGGTGACCTGCTCGGCCCCCGCGCCTACGGACACACCGGATTCACCGGTACCAGCCTGTGGGTCGACCCGGACCTCGGCCTGTACATCGTGCTGCTCACCAACCGGGTGCACCCATCGCGCTCCAGCCAGGCGTTCGTCCGGGTCCGCAGAATGGTGCACAACGAGGCTGTTCGAGACGCGACTAACCAACTCACCTCGCTGCGCTGAGCCGGAAGCTCTTCGCGACCTCGAGAACGGTGGCTGCGGTGCAACCTGCGGGGTGCAGCCGCACCGGTCTCCGCCCACTCCGTGACCCCTAACAACGGAAGCAAGCTATCCATTTCATTGCCATTTCCGCGGAGTCTCAGTCGAGGCTCGCAGCGGCCCGCCAGGGCCGGTCTTCGGGTGGCTGGGCGAGGCTGCCGGGCCGGGATCGCGGCCCGGTCAGACCGGGCGGCTTGATCGCTTCGGGCGTGGGTTGGCCACCAGCTGCCGGTAGGTCAACGGCGGCGCGCCGGCCGCATACTGCATGAGCCGGTAGAACAGCAGCCCTTGACAAGCCTGCGAGCGCGGGAGTGGCGCCTGTTGAAGCGGAAGCAGAACTCCTCGAGGTAGGACTGCGTGTGCTCCGGGAGCACCCCGCCTTGGTGGAGCACTGCTGTGGGCTCTACAAGCCAAGGGTCTCGACTGTCTTGAGGTGTCCGTTCTTGCCCATCTAGTGTTGCGTGTCATAAATGAATTTACGGTCAGAGTTCGGGACAATGGGGTATGTCTGTTGCTGCGCCGATTGTGTTGCGTCCTGGTGATGAGTCGAGATTGAGAACGGTGTTGCGGTGCTCGAC
>JAABUL010005167.1_pt1 | contig 16614 bp, 28 predicted proteins | sample 5559151 | NCBI WGS metagenome assembly JAABUL01 (sample SAMN10711876, study PRJNA513368) | rock metagenome | isolation source: Antarctica rocks | place: Antarctica: Victoria Land, Pudding Butte sud | reverse complement strand
TTGGGGTTCGGAACGCAATGAGACCCGAACGAACGCGCGCGTTGCCGTTTTTGGGCGTCCTGTGATGTGCGACTCTCGGCGATAGTTGGCGAAAACGTGGGTTTGCCGTCGTTGTTCGATATGCGATCGTGACACACTTGTGATTTCCCAGCTGCAGCCACAGACCCCACCGGCCTACCTTTCCTCAACATTCTTGCTCCCAGTTGGACTTTCTAGGAGCATGTCAATGAGAAGTATGTCTCCAACGGGACCTGGCATGGCTTCAACGAGAGTGGCACCTTGAGGCTGTGGACATTGTGGTATCCTGAGAATGGCTCATACCCCAACAAGCAGATATTTGACTTTCCCGGCGTACAAACGAAACGGTACTGGGGTAAAGAGGGGGAAAGTGAGGCGGATGAGAAACTGCATGCAAGGAAGAAGTCCAGCAAGAAAGTGCATGTACTGTCCGATTCCCATCAAAGACGATACTCAAGTTATGATCCAGTACACGGTCACCGTGACCGCAAGTCCGAGTGACCACCACAACGCTATGGCCATGACAATGGTCACCACCAAGCCATACATCTTGCGGACAAAGCCTGCAGGATTCAAATACCACTGCAAGTGGAGGTATAGCTATCCTTTCGAATCGATGAGGCTTGTGCGATAGATGAGATGTGAGATGCAGCAGTATAGCGTAGATCCTTCCTGGTGATGATTGATTCACCGGAATACCTGCGGGCCATGATTTGCCAGAACGACAATTAGTGTTGGCTGCAGTCTTCACGGTAGAGATCTTTGGCTCACGCTCACCCTCTCGTTCCGGCATGCCGCCAAGATGCATCTCAAGATCGCCAAAACCAGATCCCGCATCCCACCCAGATAATCGGTGACACCATCACCGCCGCCATCTCCAACAACAGCCATCGCCATCGTCCGACAATCCGTTTCCCCGCCGTCGGACCCATCTGTAAGTCCGGATCCGGCTCGTCGTCGTCCTCGTCAGGTTGAGCTGCCTTCTCCGCCTCCTTTTCGCCCGCTTCCACACATTCCCCCTCCACGACGACCTGCGGCATGACGGTGTCCGCTCCGAAAGTCTTGATGGTAAATCGTGTACGTCGCTCCCCAAGCTGCCAACATACGAGCATGGAGATCAATGTCCTCGTAGCCCCGACTCGTTCCACCTCCCATCGTTCCACATACACCCGTCCGAAAGAGACGAGCGCGATTTCGAGCCATTTCGCGAAAGCCAATCGCCGTAGCATCTTCCGGGATGTCGGGGGTATCTTCAGTCTATCAGACAGTCCATCCCCGAGGAGGAAACGGGACATCGCGAGGTGGTACTCGATGGGTGTGTTTCGTGGTGGTCGGTCGGCGACCGAGGACAGGAGACGGTAGGTGCTTGTGGATTTGTGATCCATGGTGGGGGGGATTTCGAGGTTAAAGAGATGGAGCGTCATGCAGGTGAAAAGCTTGGATCCGCTGGATACGGGTCGAGTACCGGCGTAGTAATGGGCTAGTCGGGCGGGTGAGATACCTAGATAATATCTGGCAAGCACCCATCAGCAGCCCGCTTAGTCGGAAATGAGATGGCCACTTACCCGATATGTCGCCATACCGCGATATAGGCATGCTCCTCCTCGTCAGTAAGCCGGATCCCCATCCGCCGTAACGACCATAAAGGAGCGATCGCGAAAGATCCCAGTGTTGCCAGAAGATCCCTGCTTTGCATCAGATTTCTGGAAACCGGAAGGACATCCTGAACGCTCACTCCTGGTTGATGGGTATCCCATCCACCTTCTCATCGTAGACATTCTTGATGCCCTTCTTATCCTGTAATCGGACCCGCACCGACGAGTGCAGCATCCTTACCCGCACCGCCGATTTCCATCCAATCCCAGTCACGGGTGTCAAGTCACTCTACCCATCTCCGTCAGTATGACCTCACAATCATCGACCATGGACTCACCATGTAGTCCAATATCGCCTGAGTGGTCTCCAGTAATCGCCGATACGTCGCATCCCGAGCATGACCGGTAAGGTAGTTCGTCTCTCGCAAGACATTGACCACACGAACAGACGAGAATCCACCTGCGAGACTGAAGTGCATGAGGGCGTTGAAGATCTGGGACGAGTATCGCCAGAATACCGCTTGGCCCTCGGCCACCGTGGGTTGGGGGTGATAGTTGGGCGATCCGAGACGAGGAGTGGCTTCCGAAGGAGTGGGGGACGGAGTGGAGAACGCAGAGACAGGGGATGGAGGTATCCGAGAGATCTAGGTGCGCTCAGTATATACCGATTGGGGATTGATGTGTTGGGCGTACCTCTTCCCAGAACGAACGGACACATTCCGCTTGATCGGCGATGGGCCGTTCGAGGTGTTGCAGCAGGACTTGGAGCCCGTCCTTTCCTGGCCGCAATTGGAGAGCGCGGACGACGGCGTCGCATAGCGGATCACCTTCATGTCGCCAGCTGATCAAAGGATTAGCCAAAGGACTAGCGATCCATTCTGATCGCATTGCTTACGGCTCGAGCTGCGATGGAGGCAGACACTCCTAACATACAGCTCAGCTCGCATTCTGGAAGGCACAGGAAGGTGTTCACGTCATCCCATTCCATCAAGTAATCACCGAGCGGCGTGACAGTCTGTCCAGGCCGGACATGTTCCAGCTGCTCGGCGTCCGAGATGTAGATCGGGGTAGAGCTCGAACTCGAGTTTGAAGACGAGAAGTCGCCAACTGGAAGAAAAAGGTCATCGACGGTGAAGAGGGAAATACGATGAGATGATACCTACTGGGAAAAGGCTGGCCGGTCATGGCAAGGAGATGATCTTAACGACGATGTCGATCTGTTTCTTGTTTGCCGTCTGAGACCACGTGATTGTTGCACGTGATCGAACGTGCCTGTTCTTCCATGAATACCTTCCCGGGCAGGCTATGGCTGTACTTCTCGAACCAGCGCATATGGGGTCGGGAGACGCACGTCACCAGCTTCTATGTGAATCTCCCGCACGTCGACGAGGCGAAGAGCCCTCATCCTTGCCTCATCAACGCCATGGTCAGTCCAACCCAGAACTCCGTGATTCCTTGCTGAGTATCGTCTACGAAGTATCTCGTTGCTTGTAGATCGTCTCACATCTACTTTACGAGAGAGCGAGTCGAGGCGTAGAAGAGAGTGGCAAGGACGAGAGACTGTTCGATGCGATGAAAGCGGCGACTCTGCTTACCCCTTGGCGCTACGGGATGGGCAGGCATCCTGAGGTAAAATTTCAGACCATATCGATGGGGCACCTGCGCTGATCCAGCAATCATTAGGCTGTCGTCATGATAGGGAAGGCGTCTCGGTACGCCCCATGCGCTCTTTGATTACCGGGTGATAGCATTTCGTCAGGATCGCCATCAGTTGTGGTTTCGACATCATCAGGTCGTCCGCTGTCGACCTCGATCCACCGATGCCAACTTTTCCTGCGCACTCGACCCGCTGTAATAGACCGACACCTGCTCGCAAATCGAGCTTGGCGAGCGGATCCATGCTTTGAGAGCTTCGTCATGAAGAGTTACACGAGGACTTGCCATCCGACCAATTCCAGCTGGTCCGTGATCATGGTCGACCGATGCGGAAGCATCGGCTTGAATTTGCCGACCTCTTTGACGAGAAGGTCCTCACCCCTTTACCGGGATCTTGGGCGGAGTATGAGAGAGTAGGCCCGCCTTCTGGATGTGTGAGGTGACTCTGACGGAATTCAGCCCGCGAGCACCTGGAGAAGTGTGATCTAACCCTGACGGACCTCTTGCGTCCAACGTCGGAGCCTTCCACCTGTGACCATGCAACAGGTCTGTGAGAATCGCACAGACCATGATTCCGGCTGAAACTGCCCTACCACCTACATGCTCCACGCTGTCCTTCTCCTGTACCAAGCGTCCCTCGTTTCTGTCGATCCGCAAATCTTCCCATAATCAAATCACTCCTCAATCTCGCGGTCGAAAATGGTTCACCACTCCCTCGTCCGCTCCATCCCGACCAATCTCCCTATCGGTCGCTCAATGTGACGATCTGACGGGGAGCATAGACCGATTCGTCGCAAATCTTCCCCCCGATCTCATTTTTAACGCTCCCCAGTCCGGCGAGCCGAGCACCATCACCGTTCGAACCGCAACTATGGTCTGTCTACCTCAGCTATCTAGGTGAGATTGTATGCTCATTTTACGTCGGTAGCATCTGGTAGTTGTAGCTGCGAAATGTTCCTCGCGGATACCAACAACAATAGGGAGGAAAACAACGAGGCCGTTGGACATGCCCGCTCGATCGCCGGCATAGTGAGACTTCTCGACTTTCAAGATCTCAGCGATTTCGGACTCGTCGTCGAGGTGTCTCAAGTTAGATATCCCAGCATGTTTCCAGGATTCGGTCTTTCACAGCACGGTTACTTGTGAGGGAAACTCGGCGCTTGCAACGCCAGGGTTCCACGTCCGGTATGTCTATCCAGTGCTTGATGACCTCACTGATGCATCGTAGAATGCTGCAGTCCTAGACGGCGACATCGACTTTCTCCCGTCCACTCTGGGGACAAAGCAAAGGACGATGCCGTTGGCGCAAGCTTCTGCAACGATTTCAACCCGTATCAGTTGTGACTCACTGGAAAATAGCGACCTGCAGCTTCAGGAGTTGGAATATGCTGGGAAGGCAGACGAGCCGGATTAGGAGCATTTGCGGCAGGCATCGGATATCCAAAACGGCAGGACGTAAACGGGACGCCAGGGGCGGAACATCATGTCAAGGCCGCATACAGGGCAATTCTGAGTGCAGTATGAGAGGTTCTAATGGCTACTCACATCCCTTAGCCGTTCTTGCGAGTCCGACCAAACAGTATGCCAGCTGACCGTAGAGCTGATGTGATAAACGCAATCAAGTTCATCTTCTTTCCACCTATGTCGGTCGAGACCCATCTGACTGTCCCTTCCGCCATACCACCGCTACCAGTCGCTCACTTCTGCAGATCTCCGTCGAAGGTTAAGTCCGCCTCGCTAGAACAACTGGCGTCCATCAAGCCGTCCCGGGTGTAGACCGATATACAGCACGACGAGGATCGCCCCTAGGCCAATAACGATTGAGTACCGTCGAGCCGATGATCGCCCCGACCATCATCCATACCTTCCTCCTGCTCACCGCATCCATCTCAAGGCTATCATTCTCCAAAATCGGTCCGACTCTCGTCTGGAGGTTCTTCTCGAGATTCCCAGGTGACGAGTATGGCGCTCTGGCCGGTTTCTCTCGTCGGGTCCGACAACACCCGAAGAAGAAGACGTCTCGTTGCCGCCTGACCGGCCTGTCCAGCCGGAATCGATGGATGAACTCAGCGAGCATAAAGATAAAGATCACCGTCACCCCAACTGTGAGACTATGTCACTGATCGGGTCACCGTCATAATTCAGGGAGACTTACGCTGGACCATCGTGCCGGCCGACATGATCCTCGCGCCCGCATTCGCTTGGGCAGGATCAGGGACTCGCTGGCTACAACTTGATCATAGAAGACAAGAGGGCTCACGGGATAGAAGCTGGCGGATCCTAACGGGCCATTCTGGAATCGCAGCTGTTTTCCGTCCGCCCGACCGACAACCGCACAACCCAGATGCTACCGCGTCGAGTGATACTCCGACAGCCGAGCACCGTCGCTGCCACAGCCCAGGTAGAGTCCGAATTGGAAGATTGCCGATGTTTGAGAATCGCTTGTTGCACCATGATCTGGAAAGCGTGGAAAAGTTGAAGTTGAGCGAGATGGTCCGCTGGCGCGCCGGTTTGGAGGTAGTATTCCTTGAAGATGATGGTATAGGCATCGGTGACGATTGAAAGTGAGTCGGTAGGGGAGACCGGTGCCAAGCAGGTGGTTGGGCCGTCTGGTTTGTCGGGAGAGTTACCGAGGTTGGTTACGACCTGGAAGCAACATTGTGGGGCATGTAGGAATAGAGGCGAACAGTAAAACATGAGCTGATCGCGCACCTGACTTTGGCTGAGACAAGTGATCAGGGTAAGACGAAACGGGACAAAACGTCCTCGCGAAACTTGAAGGATCGAGGCCCAACGGGAGCTCGGTAGGCAGCATGAATCAGAAAACGGTAGTCTTGTACGCCAGGCGTGACAATGTCGATGACTCTTGTGAATGAAATGGTATGGGTCGAGGGTCATGAGAGGGGAAGAGGAAGTGAATGTAGAATGATGGAATGATGTGAGAATTGATTGGTAGTGTTGTCAGACTGACCAGTAGCCTTCCGTCGACCTAATCAGCTGTTCCCGATGTCCTGATAATTTACCATGCATGGTTCGTAGATCTCTCCCTTCGATGTGGTGCATGTATCACGGTGCTGCCCGTTGCTTCCAAGAGCTCGTCGAAGTACACAGATTCATACCCAGATATTGTCGCTCTGACCAACTGGAGCTACCGCCGATCCTCCATCCCGAGATCCGAGGTCGAAAGGCAGCGTAGGTATAAGACTAGAATGTCCTCCTGTAGCACTCTCGTCAGCTCGACTTTACTAGATGTCGAGGATCAAGGGAAAAAAGACATACCCATGTCAACGTCAAATCCCGGCAGACCAGACGATCCCGCAGAGGCAATACCGCTCTGACCTCCAACAATGACATTCGCGAGCCCGCCATGGAGCGCAGACTGTCTAAGCATCCCATCCCCATCCCTCAGAACTCCCGCATCCGGGACAGAGACGAACGAAGCCAATTTCTCCGTGACCACTCCCAGGTCAATAGCTCCCGCCGCGACTCCCGACAACCGCTGTTCTAGAGCCTGTGCGACCCAAGCGACGCCAGACCAGTAGATCGATTGCTTGGCGAGACCCTGTTGGAGAGTCGAGATGTTGTTGGAGGCGACGGATTTCAGGAGGGCTCGGAAGAGTTCGGCTTCTTTCTCTTTCTCTTCTGCTTGGGCGGCGGAGTCGCCGGCGGTGGTTTGTCGGGAGGTGGAGGGACTTTCTAGGTCTCGTTTCTGCTGTTGCTCAACCTCTGCCAAGGACCCACGTGATCAGCCAGGTTTCACGTAAACATTCAGGTCAGCATACCTTTGATGTAGCAGCATCCCGCAACGAAGAAGGCCTGATTCACAAACGGGAGCGCGTGATATGCAAAAGGATCGATGATATCGCTCAAGACGAGTATATCGCCAATCGTCCGAGCCGAGTTATGCCATAGATTCGATGCTGCCAACGAAGTCGGTGTGAGAGTCCCGCTCCTCCAGCCACTCATCACCGATATCCCGTTTGGTCGGCGGATGTCGGTGTCGGTGAGGTATGCAGAGGCCTGGGACACACTTCAGCTGGAGTGTCGAGAGTCGCGGGAAGGAGAGTCGGGCGGGACCGCTGACTCACGATGATGGTGTGCATCCAGAGGTGCATTTGCAGGAAGATGGACGCCTGGTGCGCTCGAGACTGCTGCTGGAAACTGTATCCCGATCATCAGTATCGCTTAGACGATCGTCTAAGCCATAAAAGCCCGAGCCCACTCACTTCGAAGCGCTCCACTGCATATCAATCGGTAGTGCATTATAAAACACCACGGCCCTCCTTATAGCCGCCTGGGCCTCCTTCACCCAAACCCCTCCCTCATCATGCGGCCCATTCAGGATATTGATGAGCGGTCCATACGAGAGCATCTGTTTTGCGGCGAATGGGAAGGGGCTTCGCGGTGTGCCCGGGCTGGGACACATGTCCTCGTCCGTGGGGAGGGATTGGGTGATGCTTGGGATCCGGAATGTCGTTTCGCGACCGGTGCCGAAGGAGAGGGAGAGGTCGAGTAGGCAGACGGACCAGAATGTAAGTCGGTTGAGGCGGCGCTCCTCGTCCGAGATGGTCGATTCTTCACCGGGATCCTGGGTGATTATTAAGGGGATATCCAGCTTGCGCGCCGGTTTGTCTTCGCTCACCATGTGCAATCCCAAGTCGACAGCCATGCGTACAGCCATACCCGTCATCATCCACTCCTCCGACTCGGAATCTAGGGGGGTCGGATCAGTCCATTGGAAGTGGAGCTGCTGGAGAACCACGCACCTATTCCGTGACCCAATCCAGCCAGGAGGACAAGCGCGATTACTGTCTCCCTCGACGGAACCGAAAGCATCGATCCCAGTAGATCCCTCGCGACCTTGAGAAACACATTGCCATAACTATGTCGTTCCAAGCTTGGCAATGCAATAGCGGGATGATCCGAAAACCTATTGAACACTCAGATCAATTATTCAACCAGGACCAAAGTGCATTCAGACCCACCGACTAGACGTCGCCGCTATGCAATTCAAGAGGAAGATCGACCCCGTCCCCACCTCCAGATCGGCCTCAAGCCTGTTTCTATCCAAGAACGGGAACTGACATCCGAAGTGCATGATGAAGAGATCGAGTAGGTGTTTCATGATGGACACGTTTGGCATCCCGTCGGATCCTACCACTTCGACGGGTATGTCGAGGTTGCCGTCGGCGTTGGGTGTCATTGCTTGGCGCTTCCCGGCGGAGCGATCGACCCGGACTTTCAGCGTGATTCGTTTCAGCCCTGGTCTCCGTTAGCCAATGTACAGACATCCAAGCATCCAGGCAGGATACAGTGCGAAAGGAGAGAGGACGGCACGTACCCGGAGCTATGGCCGTATGACCATGAGGACGCCACCATATGATCTTCACCGTCTTCTCCTCGTGCCCCTTGCCATTCCTCGCCTCCGTCTTCGGCGATGCCATCTCCCTCATCGTCCCCGTCCCCGTCCCCGTGCCTGATCCCGTGGATGCCACAGCACCCGACGAGTTCGGATCCGGGAACGGGGGCGACAACCCATCTCCCAAACTACCCTCCTCGACAGTGGGGATCCTCGAACTCACGGCGAAGATGAAGGAGGCCGGATCGAACCCGGATGACCATTGGAAGTCTGATGAACCGGAGCCGGGGGGCATGAATTGCTCGACCTGGCGTTGGGCGTCGAGGGCGGAGAGGATGACGGCGTCGTAGGCCATGGCGTCTGCGGGATTGGCATTAGGGTCCCAGGTCGAGCCGAGGTCGGGGAGGTCGGGGATGTAGGGGAAATTGGATGCCTCTTGGGAGTGGGTTGCGGGATCAACATGTCCTGCTGGAGTACCGTCAGTAGCGGCTTGGTTTCAGAAGAAGATGGACGCGGGAACGAAGGACCCACCATTGATGACGCTATCCAGCCCCTCCAACCAGTCACCCTGCATCTTCCAACTCCCAATATCTGCATCTTTCTGCGCTCGTCCAGCTTCGACGGGCTCAAGATTCCCATCCTTCGGACTGACCCGCTGTTTCCGTGCCCTTGACGACCTCCCATCTTCAGCGGGCCAATCGCAGCTCAGGTCATCTTCCAAGCAGTTTGGACAAGCGGCAGGAGGTGTGCCTCCGCATTTCCGTTTTCTCGACCGGCACTATCCGCGATTTAAGTGTTGTTTCAGAGATGGCAATGAAATGGTTGGACCCACCGGTAGACACGCCCTCCGAGCTCTCTTTATCCTCTTCCGCTCCCATGTGGTCCCATCTGAGCGATTCGACTCGGGACCATCCCGCTCACGTACGAATCCCGTCGAGGGCCCAGCTTCTGCGTTGGTCTTGAAGGTAAACGGACTGGATTGGAGTGAAGGTGAAGTTTGACTGGGTGAAGGAGGCGCAGCGTCCTGTGTTCCGAACGGGCCGATCACCACCATTGTTTTCGCGAAATGTCGGGCACCCGAGCTTTTTGAGTTAGCTCGAGACTGGACAACGGCGGCTGCTTGGGTTCAAGGAAGTCTGCGCAATTGATACCGTGGGGTGGAAATCTGATACCTTGAAATTCACTCAAACCAAACTGTCCCACTTGTTACCTCGTGCTCAAATAATTCCGGGTACTCGCCAAAGGGGAATCGGTTGCAGCCGGTTTACGTTACGCCGAGGGGAAAACGGGGCTAAGGGAAAGACAGCCCCTTTACAAGACAGGGACGAGTTGTTTTGCTACATTCGCTCTGTCGAACGCCTTTCCGGATAGCCGGGGATAAAAGGTCACTTGGATAAGAAAGATTGAAAAAGGATGATCCTACGATCTTTGTTCATAATACATGTCGTCTCGATATTTCCCTTCGTTCCGTCTACACTCCGTTTCCTGATAGGTCAATCTCCTTTGAGACCCCCTATGACTTGTACGCCTCATGGTGAGCGATCGCGTCCTTCTCATTCTCACTCCCACCACCCTCGAGGTCAACCCGTTGAGCACGCTGCGCATCATGTACAATGTCCGGATTCTCAAGCTTGAGCTTCTCAAAGTTCGCCTCGGCTGCCCAATTCCAGGGAGAATCGGCTGCGAAGAGGAGGTCCATCTCCTCGAGGGTGCGTTGGTTGGATTCTGGGTAGAAGGCCCATACGATGGGGATGGAGAGGACGTTTGCGATCCCGAAGAGGTAGTAGGTCTTCTCCCCGATGTTTTTGAATGCCACGGGGAGGAGAAGAGTCTGTTTCCGGCACCATCAGTATGAGCATTGAGTGGTAAATGGCGAGGTTGAGACTTACGAGCCATCCATTTCCGATACTCCATCCGACAACACCCCAAGCATTCCCCTTTGCCCTCACGGCGAGCGGGAAAATCTCCGCGGGGTAAAGCCAAGGTACAGTGAGCCAAGTGGCGCCAAACGTGAAAGTGAAGAGGAAGATCATGCTAGCAGCGGCATAACCGTATTTGGCGGCGGCTGCTGTGTCGCCAGCATCGCTGGCGTTGAGACCGAGTCGTGAGAAACCTCCGCCGAGGAACATGGCGATGCCTTGCATGACGGAGCCCCAGTAGAGGGTGTAGCGTCGGCCGATACGGTCGAGGGTGAAAACGCAAATGAGGGTTGAGAACTGCGCCACCATCAGACTCAAAGGCTATCTCGGTTGGGAACTGACTCACCATGTAGAAGATGTTGTTGAGACCACTGATCCATTGACTCTTGTTTGCGTCGAAACCAGCGAGTCGGAAGATGGTGGGAGCGTCTGATTGAAAGCAGGAATCAGCGCGTGGTCCCGAAATCGCTGAGATTGCTCACAGATGGTCACACCGGCAATCCCAACCCATTCCTGAATGACCTGCAGCCAAATAACCAGCTGGACCCGTCGTCCGATATGCAGTTTTCCGCCGCCGGTCCCGAACAACATGCTGATATATGAAGTCGGGTAATCGTCGCTCAACTCCATCGCAGCCACTGCCTTGATTTCTTGGAACTCGGCTTCGGCCTTGTTGATGTCCGTTCCCTCGGTACCACGGAGTTGTCCGAGGATGTATCGAGCTTCCTCTTCGCGGCCTACTTTGACGAGCCATCGTGGGGATTCGGGGAAGAACCATACGAGCGCGAAGAGGGCGAGTAAGGGGATGATTTGGAATCCGACGGGGAAACGCCAGCGGATTTGAGAGGCACCGTGGTCGATGTAGGACAACCCGCTGCAGCTGCGTCAGCGGGACATCTCTTTGATTGGGAGGTAAGTGAACTCACTACTCCATCCAGTAGGCTACGACGACACCGAAGATGTTGAGGGTGAATTCGATAGCGATGAATTGTCCTCGAGAGGTGTGTTCTGCCGTTTCGGTCGCCCAGACCGGGACGATAGCGTTGAGTATTCCCGTGCCCCAACCATTGATGAGTCGAGCGCAGATCATCCAAGTGTGATTCTGAGCGCTGCATTGGAGGCTCGCTCCGATGACACCCCAAGCCGCACCCAAGGCGATCGTCCTGATCCTCCCGATCCTCTCACCGACCCATCCGCCGACGAGAGCGCCGATCAGGGTACCGAGATAGTAGATGCTGACAATACCGCCTTGACGGAGGGTATTGGTGATCTTGGGGTCACCGTTGGATGTATCAATGTACCCAAACTTCATGGTGTTGATGTAGTCCTCGGCATTATTGACACCGCCCATCATACCCCTGCAAGCCTTCAGCCCATGGTCCATCGCTCCGTATGGCGTGGGAGCGGAAAGGGTCACTCACTGGTCATAGCCGAAGAAGAAGATACTGAGACCGGCGATACAGTTGATAGCGATGAGCAAGCGTCGCTTCGACAATCGATGAGCGACATTGTACTTTGACATCTGCATAGGTCGCTCTTTGGAGATCATCTTGTTCGAGATCTTTTGCGAGGATATTGGGAGCTCCACAAGTCCAACGATTCGACAAGGAGACGAAATGAGGGGCACATGTTGAGGATCGAGAGCGCTTATACCTGATCAGGTCCACCCCCCAACTCCCGAAACCGCCTGAACGTTACCGTCAGAGCCGCTTACAGCCTTGCATCGAAAAACCGATATTCGAGCCGTATAGCCGTGAAGTTTCGCGGAATTACAACTCCGAAGGGGATGGGAATCAAAGACAGGAAGTGACGTCATGCGTATGAAGAGCCGTTTCTCCGGATTATCACGCTAGTCGATCCCCGCAGTGAGAGACATGACGTAGGTAGGAGAGCGCTGGAGGATGGTGACGTCGATGCATCGTCGAGCTGTATGATCATTGAAGGTTCGGTATTGTAAAGACGATCTTGTCCCCGCCATCCAGCGTCGGGAGAGGCGAGTGATGCAGCGAACTCATACATGTAATCTAGGTTCGCCGGGGAGCGTGAACGATCGAGGGTAGCTCGCTCCGGAGTGACATGGTAATTGGGCTTCTATTGGCTCCCTCAGACATGACTTCGAGCTGTGGAGAGGTAGGTCCGAAGTTGTCTCCCCCGTTCAGAGACTAGGACCGTTCCTGGGTCGGACAACCGGATTGCTACTTTCGGCGCCAGACCGTCAAAATCCGGGCCGGTACGCGGCGGGATGAAGAGACCGGCCGGAGATGCGGAGATGCTCCAACTGAACCGGTTGAACCTGCGGTGGACCGGTGGCATGCAGCTTAAGGCCGTTTGGCATCCCTTTCCCGCCGGACTGATTGTCCGTTTGATGTCACAAAAGCTTGGGCAAGGCGGCAATGAGATACAGGTTCCCGAGCCGTCTTCCGTTGGTCCGCGTCAGGCCGGATGTTCCGAACTACTGATTTTCTCTCAACCATGTGGTGAATCTACCGATCACTGCCGAAAGTCTCGAGGCGGTCCAGATCAGCTTCGCCACATCGTCATGAAGCCCTCACACACGCTCGAGATCGAGCTCGGAGCGACATCCGGTCCGAGTGCAGCGTCCTCTCCGGACTTCCACTCTCCTCACATTGCGAGAAGGTTAATCGCTCCCAGCATGCGTTCACTTAGCGGTCGACGTCATCGGATGTTGCCTGCGTACAGTCGTTCTTGCCGTTGAATAGCGGTATCGCGGTGTGCTAATTCGGGCCAATGAAGTCAAGTCTCTGGGTGTCGAGCAAACGGCGATGCATTCCTGCTAGTGAAGCATAGCATTCAGATCCAGCTTGACTCTCCTTGGATTCCCAGCCTCACACTTGTACGGAATCTGCTCCAGATCCACACCATTCTTCAGCCTATGGTTCCTGGTGAGCGTAATCTCAAAGCTTAACCGATTTCCCCAAAAACATAACCCCCTCGGCCAGGATATATCTTCGACACCGTCAGAAGAGTATACCTGTCCGACTGAGATTCTGGGGTCAAAGTAAGTCTTTGATGGGAGCGGAATACGAGATACTCGCTGACGGCGTGGTTGGTTGCAGGTGAGTCAAGGAGGAGGTCTGCACGGTATCCAACTTTCCAATGACGGGCAATTCTGCACCATCAAGGGAGGAGTACCTGTCGTTTGGGAGGGAGACTGTGTAGGCGGGATAGGAGTGAGCGGAGGAACGACTGAACAGGACCGGGTAGGTCGTAGCTCTTGCCCTGTGACCCACTTTGCATCCCTCCAGATGACATCACTCCGTACGATAACCTTCCTGCCGGTCGGCTTTGCTGTCACTGGCTGATGGTGTCACCCAGGAGATTGCTTAGGCAGGGGTCTTGCCGATCATGACGAGCTTGCATTACCACCGCCTGATCAGTGATCTCCCTCCACTCCTCAGGCGGTACCGCTGGCATGAGATGTTGAAAGGGATTGACCAACCGACTGTCCTCGTCAATGCCCAATGTTTCAGCAATGAACCCGCTTGTTGGTCTCAACTCTCATCACATTCTTGCAATCTGCAAACAAGTCAACAGCTCGCGGGGAATAGCGCCATCATTCGGCTCCTTATGACTGTTGGTGGAACCGGAGACGATGGGGACGGAGAGACAAGGTGAGTTAGAAGCATGACCTCTACTGATGAAAGTGGATTCTTGCGTGCTCTTCAGCCTGATAGCCTTGTCCATTACAGCCAGACCCTCACTCGGCTTTGCCACTTCCTCCTACGCATTGCCCGGTCACCCGTTCCCTCACTACCTGCGGTTCTTGACAGCACGCTCCTCGTCCACATATTTCAGCTCCAACTTGCCTTGGAGACAGGAAGCATCTCTGTTACCACCAACACCACTGTCATCACATCTCTCTTACAGCAATCTCCACCCAATGTTCACCGCAACCAGTTCAGCTTTCCTTTACTATGCTTCATCCCGCTCTTTGCCGCCAAAACCAACGGAGGCTTCTCCAACGCAAGCGACCTCACTCAAGTCCTGGCCAAGCTGCAATGGACCATACGTGTCATGCTCTACACGCACATCATGACATCACTTGACAAGGACCTGGAAACTACCTCTGCGGATCAGTGAGTCAGCGTGATGAGTCCTCACGCTGACCGTAGATTCATCTCTTCCATCTGCATGTTGATCCAGCGCCGAGGCCTGAACTCATTTGGATCCCTCCTTGAACTACGAGCCTACATCAACTCAGTAGCGATGACAAGCGGTTCCTGACTGTCTGGCATGATGAAGCTGGCGAGACACTATCGGTGAATGGACTCCCGTTGTCCCTATCTGGGTTGCGTACACTAGTATTATCCACGACAATCGAATGCCAGAAGATACTCGAGGATCGCCTACTATTAAAATTGACAACTGGCACCAAGGACCTCCTCCAACAGCCGCTTGTTGACGAGCTCAATAACACAACCCCAGGCTATTCCTTCATCACTGATACCCGGAACAAGCTCTGTCCCACTCAAGATGCCCTTTATCGCCATGTTGTTGCCTCCATGGACACGCATTTTCACCAGGGTGTTTTGGACGGTCACATCTCGTGGAGAACTACCGCCATGCACGATTACCTTCAACACTGTCACGAGTTCCTCACCCTTCTTGGTCCGCTTATTCACCTCACATACGGATCACCTGCACGATGCGAAGAGCTCATGGCTACCATCATTAATCTTGCCAGTTCGCAACGTCTTCACTATCCATCAGCGTAACAGCATCGTCCTAACGCTACCACAAGGGTAGCAGTCTCCTCGGCCGGGCCAAACTCATTCCACGGGAACTTCCAGCTACACTATCATCCATCCTTGCAACCTATCTGTCCTATGTCCGTCCTCTGGAAGCCATATTCACCAATCTCCTGCATTCGACTACAGCGTTTGATGAGGCTTATCTTTTCACCAATGGCCGGCGCTGGACCGGAGAAGACTTCAGCAATCACCTCCAAATCCTCACCAACTCCCATCTACTCCCATGCATCCTGGCGTCAGGCAGCATCCTTCATCCAGCGCAAGCACGGCATCAGGACAGATGAAGAACACGGCGATTCAGCGCAGGATCTTCAGTTTGGTCATCGCACCAGTACTGCCGAGAAGCATTACGGTATCGATCATACAGCCATGGCTTCCCTTGATGCCAGCACCATGCTCCTCTTTCTTGAGGCGAGCCGCAGCTGGCATGCCATACTGTACTGCGGTACCGGATCCCAACATCAAGCCAAATCCTCCGAAGTGGTCACAGGCGTAGCCAGTGTTCACAACACTCCCGTCATCCCCGACATGCATGCTTTGTTTGACACACTTGCGATGTGCTGGAGATAGAACGGGATCAACGGGCGAAATCGTCGAACCTGGTCACTACCTCTTCTCATCCGGTGATATGGCCAGCGGCTTCGGCAGGGCCAGGTGCGGTATGACCTTGAATTCACCGAAGAGATGAAGGAGGTATCCAATCTTCAGGTAGAGGTACCGATGTAAGTTTTCGTCACGCCAAGTACCGCATCATGAGTCGATCTCCCTCGTAGTGCCATGCAACGACATCTCCACTTTTGTCACATACAGTCCAGTCCTTCCAACCTCAGCTCCAGCTTGACCTCCGTACTTCGTTCCACCCCTCTATCCCGAAACTCAAAGGTCCTTCCGTCGATGAGGAACAGGGCACAATCCTTGACCACGAATCCCGAGACAGTGAGTGGATCGAACACCTCCGGACAGCAAGGTCCGGTAGAGGCTGCTCTCCGAGAAATATGGGAGGTGAGAATTTGCATGCCGCTAAGCTGTGGCCAGCGGAAGAGTGGCGGAGAGCGGGAGAGGCGCCAGGACCCCACACAGCCGGAAAGCTTTGTGTTTCGACTGCAAACGAACGGTCTCGGTGAGGTACAGATCTTTCTTATGGTACATGGATGATTCGTTTGCCGCCGATGTCCAATGAGATCACGTAACATCCTCAAACCTCATGCTTCTCATCGAGAGTAGTGCTTCCCGTTTTAGTGAATGATGCGTTCCCCAGTCTTCCATCCTCACGATTCCGTCAAAGGACGTATGAA
>JAABUL010005165.1_pt1 | contig 16619 bp, 6 predicted proteins | sample 5559151 | NCBI WGS metagenome assembly JAABUL01 (sample SAMN10711876, study PRJNA513368) | rock metagenome | isolation source: Antarctica rocks | place: Antarctica: Victoria Land, Pudding Butte sud | reverse complement strand
ATCCGCGAAGAGCAGGCGGAAGCGACTGCGGAAACTATGGCACTGCGGAAAGAGTGTGCTGAGGAGGAGCGGGTCAAGTGGCAGCAGCGGGTTGTGGCCCAGATACTCGAGGATTCACTTCTGTTGCACCAGGGACTCCTGGCCTGCGAGACGACGGTTGGCGAATGCGTGAGCGAGTGAGCACGCCCTTCTCATGATTTTTCGGCAAGGTTCGCAAGCGTTTGCAAACCGTTTCACACTATTGGTGCACTATCAGTTTAAACCGTTTAGTGCAGTTTAGTTTGAGGCATCTGGCAAACCGTGCAGTTTGATTTAGAAGGTCTACACCACGATTTGCATCCATAGTTTATAGATATCTTGATATTCGACGATGCAATCCTAAAATAAGTCTAAAATCCTTATTGACGGGTTCAAAATACTATCTACTTCACTATTATTATGGCACACCATAGGCCAAAAAGTGCATTAATTCATTTTCGCATTCTCACCACCATGTCAAAGCCGCTTTCCACGGTCGAATAAGGTCAAACTTTAGATTATGGCAGAATCACTATAGTGTCTATCAATTGACCAAGAGATTGCCTGTGTCAAATTTCTTACGTTTACAAGATGTATTCTTAGGGTTTATTCTAGGGCTCGTGCAATCTAATCGCAACCCTAAATATAATCCTAAACTTTGATATCCACGACTTGACTAGAACGCATATTGTGACATATTCTTTCGATCAATTGACAGACACTATAGTAATTTTGCTATAATCTAAAATTTGATCTTATTCGATCGTAGAAAGCGACTTTGACATAATAGTAAAAATGCGAAAATAAATTAATGCACTTTCTATCTTCTAGTGTGCTATAATTATTAGAGCAATCAATCGATTAGCGATTCGACAATTCAACAAATTCGACAATCAAATCAATGTTCTTTCAACAACAAACCTTTTTACTTTAACTAGACTAATTGCGTCGAGTCAATTAATCAAGTTCGAGTCGATTAATCGATTCGAATTTTGACAATTTGAGTCAACCCAATTTGAAAGTCTTAACAAATCGATTTCTAAAGTTGAAATCGAAAATCGAGTCGAATCGAATCGATTTCTAGTAGACTAATCGTTCGGGTCGGTTTTTTCCCGAAATCTATAACTCGACCCGAAAGTTATATCTAATTAGGCTAAGTTTTAACCTAATATAGTTAGTATTTTCATAATTTATGCAATTTGATTCCAACTGTTAGAATCAAACGATTAGTCTACATTGGCAAAACGGGAAGGCGATTTGCCATAGTCAAGATGCGCGTCTTACTAGAAGGGCTTTTTGCTAGCCTCGAGTTAGCAAAAAGTTATATTAATATACTTCAATTAACTAATAACTTCTTTGCTTATTATAATACTTTATAATTGCAATTTTTGATATACACTTGAAATCAACAAAGTTACGCACAAATATTTGTGCGTTTAAGAAACAATAATAATTTGTTTATTTGTTTGCGTCAAATCTTGTCTATTATAGCTCTAACATATAATAGAAATCTATAATTTATTTAAAAAACATTTGTGCCAAATTTGAACAAAATTTCGCACAATATAGCTCTAGCATATAGTAGAAATTTGCAATTTATTTGAAAAACATTTATATCAAATTTGAGCAAAATCTCGCTTATATTATATATGTAACGTCGCAAAATAATTAATGTTAATCTAACTTTAAACACGTGCAAATACAATTAAATAAGCTTACAAATATTAATTTTTTGTAATAATTCTTAATTAAAATTTTTTTATTTTTACTTTTTGCGCATGCTATACTAAATTGTGTAATTATATAACAATATATCTTTACTATTATCTATATCGAACTTCGACTACAACAAATATTTATTTAATTAAATCAAAAACTATGTTAAAGACGCTCTTAATATTAGCAATAAATATATCGTAAAAAAGCTCTAAAATTGCGCAAACAATTTTGTAGTATAACATTAATTGTACGTCGCAAAATATAAAAATATATCTTATAATCAAATTGTTTTTGCACAAGATTATATATATATAGTTAACTTTATTTAAACTTATTTTCGAAATTGCATCAAAATTAATAATTATTTAAACTAAAATTTAAAACTATGCGTAAATGTTTTTATTTATATTAGCAACTTTAATAAAAAAGTTTATATAAATAAAAGACTTCGCTTTATAGCTTAAAAATAAGATAATTATATTAACTTTCGCAAAATTATTACAACTTTTATAACTTTTATCGCATTTTTATTATTATTAATATTATCAATTTAATTACTTAATTTACTAGCGTTAATCTTTTTAATTTTTTTTTTCAACTTTATTAGATGTATTTGCAACATCTTTAATATAGAATTTTGTTAATTTAGTTGTGTTTTAATTTTTTGTTATATTTTTTCGCATAAGTTTTTTTAATTTTACGATAATAATTTGCGCTTTGCAAATCTTCAAAAATATCTTACATAATTCTTTTCAACTTTAGCATTTTTTTATTATTTTTTTTACAAATATCTTTTAAGACGTAAAGTGCTTTCTAGTTTAAAACAATATAAACTTTATTATTTAACAATAATAAAATTAATAAATATATTTAATAACAATAATTTTTAGAATATTGTTCAATACTAGCTTAATAAAGAACAAAAAAGCTTAAAGATTAACGTATATGCATAAAACAATCTTAATAAATAAGTATTTACTCTTTATTATTATTGTTTAATTAAAAGATAAAGCAATTAAGTTAAAAAATATTTTAACTCTTATTAAGTTTTTTAAACGACAAAAGCTTGTTTCTCTTTAATGCGCAAAAGAAGTTAAGCTATTATTTAAAGAATTTAAAAAATAATTTTCTTAATAATTTTGCAAAATTTTTTTTTTTTTTTAATTCTTTATTAAATGAATCAAAAAACAATTAATATTTAACAAAAGCTTTATTGTTTTAATTGTTAATAACTAATTATATTCTTTAGATTTCAAACATTTTAGAAAAACTAATACGTTTAGTTTTGACTTCGAATTAATAAAAAAATCTTTTTAAAAAAAGCAACAAAGAACGAAAAAGCAAAACAAAGATATTAACAACTTTGCATTATATTAATCTTCGAACAAATCTAAAAATAATAATAAAATTATTATTTAAATTTCGAAAATTAATCTTAAAAATAACAACAACATCAAAAATAAAAAATAAAAATAAAATATTATTAAAATGCAACAAAAAAAGAATAAAATTAAAATTATTAATAATAATAAGAAGCACAATAAAGACAAAGTTGTTATAAACGAAATCGACAAAAAAAACTAAAATATTTAATAAATTAATTGTTTTCTTTTATTAATATACAAATTAATCTTTAATTAAGTATAATAATTACTTAAAACAATTAGTTTTGCGAGTATTTTAATTTAAAGCTTTAAACTTAATTTATATACGTTGTTTATATTATTAATTTTAAATAAATTATTGCAAAATTTAAATAATCTTTTCTTAATTTAAAGTTTTATCTTTTTTATTAATAATTATATTTAGTAATTATTATTGTTTGTATAAATAACGAAGTTAATAATTAATATAACAATTTAATTAATAATAAAATAAAATTAAAAAAGATATTATACTCTTTCGAAAATAATTAACTTAAAAATAAGTATTAATAAATTATAAATAATTTAGACAATTGTTGTAGTTGTATTTCGATTGCATCTATAAATAAAATAACAAGAAATTTACGAAAAATAAGCGAAGAAATTAAAGTTTCGACGATATTGCTTAAAGACAATATTATTAAAAAATATTTATTTTTTATCTTATATATTGAAAAAATAATTTGCTATGTGTTTTTGTTAACTTAAATTAAATTTTTTCGACAATAAATTAAATAATAAAACAATTGTCTTTTTTGTATTAATAATAAATATTAATAAATAATTCGATGCAATTAAAACTTACATCAACTTAAATAATTTAAACATTTAGTTTGTTAATATATATACTTTGTTGCTATTTATAAATTATTTTCTGTTATTTATAAAAAAGAAGTTTATAACAAAGCGTTTATTAAATATAATACTACTTAAGAGCAAAACAATCTTATATAACGTAAATTATTTTAATTGCTCTTCTAAAACTAGCACAAAAATCTAATTATTTAATACGTAAAAAACTTAACAAATTAAACTTCAAAACTTAACAATAATTAAATATATATTTAAAGTAAAAAAGAAATTAAAAAAAAATATGTATATAATATATTGTAACATATTTGTTATTAACAAATTATATATTTTAAAAAATATTAACAAAAACTTGTAAAAATTTATCGAAAAAATTAAAATTAATTGATTAAAATTTCGCTTCTGATTTATTGCTATATTTAATATTATTATTAGCGCAAAATCTTTAAATATAGTAACATTACTTAATATTATATTATCTCTAATGTAAGATTTTTCTTAGTACATTTTTTATAATTTTAGTATTTGTAAAATTAAAGAGTTTATTAAAACGTTAAAGAATTGTTAAATTAATTTTATATTAAAAAACAAAACAAAAGTAAATAAAGCAATCAAAAGATTTAATTAAGTTTTCTTGTATAATTTTATTTGAAAACATAAAGATAATTAATAATTTTTAAAACGTCTACTTAAGTTAATAAAGCTTTATTAACAAATTGTTTAAATTTCTTTTCTAACAAAATACGAAAAAATTTATAGCGAAATAATTAATAAGTAAAAGAAATCGAAACTAAATAAATTTAAATTTTCGTAACAACATTAAGAGAGCAAGCAAATTAACATTGTTTATATAAAGAATTAATTTAACAAATTGACGAAATTTAACGTTAAAGACGTTATTAATATTGTTAAAATATTTTATTTTTGCAATAATATATTTTATTTTATAATAAAAGAATTTAAGTTAAAATTTAAAACAAAAATGCGATAAACAAATTAAAGCATTTAAGACGTCTATATATATAACAATATTAAACAAATAATTAAAAGTTGTTTTTTAAATAATACATATTTAATTTTTGTCAAAATATGTTCGAAGTTTATTGCAATCAAATATATACTTTTTAAACTTAAATATTTAAACAAATTAACTTTAATTATATTTATTTTTCTTAAAATAACGCTAATAATTAAAAAGGTAAATAATTTTTTTAAATTTTAATTTTTGTATTTTTAATTTTTAATTTTAATTTTTTAATAATAAACACATTTTTTTATCTTTTAATTAATTAACAAGTATTAATTATTTTCGCTTAATTTATTTGCAAATATCTTATTTTTTAACAAACAATTATAATGTTTTATAACAACTTTAAGAAACGTATAAAAATTAAATTGTTCTTTATGTTGCAAAGAAGTTTCGAAATCGGCAAATTATTAAACAAAAAAAAATTAAATATTTTGATAAAATTTGCTAAAATTATAAATACAAGTTCGAATATACAACGTACTTAAATTGTTATTTTGTGCAAATTGACGCAAAATTTTAAGCTCGCATTGCAAATTTCTAAAAAAACTTATTGTTAAAGAAATTCTTTCGAAGTCTTTTATATTGTTATTTGTATTAATATTAATATTAAGAATGCGATTAATGCAAAACGCAAAAAGAAAACAAACTTTACAATTGCAATCTTCTAAATATTTAAAAAAAAAAAAAAAAAATTAACAATATTCGTAATATTAGCAATATAATATTTGATAAAAAAAATACGTTAATTGTAATACATAATAATAAAATTTCTATTTAATAAATGTTCGAACAAAAATTTGTTTACTTTTACGAAATATATATTTTTCGAATTTAACAATAAAATTTTATTAATTATATTAAAATCTTTATAACGAAGTTTTGTAATTCGCTTAATAAGATATTTTTGTCAAAATTTTGCTCAAATTTGTTACGAATTTTTGTTATATAATTGCGCTAAATTCTTTTTAAATTAACAAATTATTTAAATACAACTTTAATTGTTGTTAAATATTATATTATTTTAGTAATTGATTTTTGATTATTTTAACTCAATTCTACAAAGTGCTTTTTTCTTAGTTTTTTTTTTTATATTTTTGTATATATTTTGCGAAGCTATATTTATATTATAGTATATCTTTATTATTACTTGTCTTAAACTTTAATTACGTCAAATATTTTATTATTTAAAGCAAAAAGTACGACAAAGGCGCTTTTAATATTAATTATAAAAATATTATAAAAAAGTTTCGAATTTTCGTTAATTAATTTGTAGCATATTATTAATTGTACGTCGCAAAACATAAGAATTTATTTTATAATCAAGTTGTTTTTAAATAAGATTGTATATATATAGTTAATTTTGTTTAATTTTTTTTTCGAATTTTTTTTAAAATCGCAAACTAATTAGCATAAAATTTAAAATTGTGCGTAGACGTTTTAGCTTACGTTAATAGTTCAATTGACAAAGTTTATATAAGTAAAAGATCTTACTTAATAGCTTAAAAGTAAGATAGCTATATTAATTTTTATAAAATTATTACAACATTTATAACTTCTATTGTATTCTTTTTATTGCTAGCGTTATCAATTTAGTCTTTAAGTTTATTAATGTTAATCTTCTTATTTTCTTTCTTTTTGATATTGTTAGTTTTGTCTTTAATGTCTTTAGCACAAATTGTATCAAATTTTATCTTATTTAAACTTTATATTTTATCTTTTTTTTATAAGTTTTATCAATTTTATAATTATAATTCGCATTTAACAAATCTTTATCGCTTCTCTAAATAAATTTCTTAAATTTACAAATTTTTTTCTTAAATTTCTTAACAATTATTTTACAAATTGTTGATTTCTTTTGAACTAAAAGTAATATTAATTTTATTATATTATAATTGCAAAGCTAATAAGTATATTTGATGCAAAGAATTTACGAAATGCTATTTAATATTAGCTTTATCAAAAATAAAAAAACTCGAATATTAATGTATACGTATAAAATAATTTCGATAAATAAGTGTTTGCTTTCGATTGTTATTATTTAATTAGAAAATAAAGCAATTGAACAAAATTCTTTGCAATCTTGTTTTAGTTGTTTAAGAAATAAAGATTTGTTTATTTTTAATATACAAAAAAAGTTGCGTTATAATTTAAGAGATTCGCAAAATAATTTTTTTAATAATTTTGCAAAAAGTAACACTTCTCTTAATTTTTTATTAAGTGAATCGAAAAACAATTAGTATTTAACAAAAGCTTTATTGTTTTAATTGCTAGTAATTAATTATATTCTTTAGACTTTAAATATTTTAGAAAAATTAGCACGTTTAGTTTTGACTTTAAGCTAATGAAAAAATCTTCTTAAAGCAAACGACGAAGAGCGAAAGATCAAGACGCAAATATTAACAACTTTATATTATATAAATATTTAAACAAGTTTAACGACAACGAAAAGAATTATTACTTAAACTTTAAAAATCGACATTAACATTATATTAAATATTATAAAAGACAAAGAAATTAATTACGTGTAAAAGATCGCATTATAATATATATTTAAAATAACGCATATATAAGATAAAATATTAAGAGATAATATCAAAGATACAAATGCAAGTCAATTTAGTATTGTTATATATTAGAGAAAACAATTAGTTGATTGCTCTCTTTTGTTAATATTAAGATTAATCTTTAATTTAATATTATAATTAAGCAAATTGATTAATTTTTAAAGCATTTCTTCAAGAAGTTTTAAACTTAAATTATTGATATTGTCTATTTAATTACTTTCGAAATAACAATAGTAAAAGTTAAATAACTTTTATTTAATCTAAAGTTCGAACTCTTTTATTAGCAATTGCATTCAATAATTATTATTGTTTGTTTAAACAATAATATTAACAATTAATAAAACAATTTAATTGTTAATAAAAACAAACTTAAAAAAGATATTATATTTTTACGAAAACAAATAATTTAAAGACAAATATTAACAAACTATATACAATTTAAATAATTGTTATAATTTTATTTTAATTGTAATTATAAATAAAGTAAAAAGAGATTTAAAAAGAATAATTACAATAGCTAGAGTCTTAACGACATTGTTTAAAAATTACATTACTAAAAAACAACTACTTTTTGTCGCAAACTTCTAAAAAATAATTTGTTATTTGCTTAGAGTTTGCATTTTTTAACAATAAATTAAATTATAAAGTAATTGTCTTCTTTATATTAAGAATTAACATTAAGAAATAATTTATCGCAATTAAAATTCGCATTAATTTGAAAAACTTAGATATCAAACTTGTTAATATTTATATTTCGTTACTTTTTATAAATTAGTTTTTATCTTTTATTAAAAATAAATTTATAACAAAGTGCAAATTATAAACGAAGTAATCAAAAGTTAAAGCAATCTATATTAATAATTTGTTAACAAAATCGTTAAGCATTCGAAAAAATTAAAAAAGTTAAATTCGAAACTTGTATTTAGTGCGACACATAATTACTACTATTAAGTTCGTAAATTTATTATAAAAGAACATCTTAATAATATATAATGTTCGTTGTTGATAAATTATATATTATAAAGATTATTAACAAAAAATTATAAATAATTATTGAAAAAGCAAAACGTAATTGTTTAAATTTTTGTTTTTAATTTGTTATTATATTTAAGACTATAGTTAATGTAGAATCTTTAAACTTTGTTGCATTACTTAGCACTTTAATTAATATTTATTTTTGAACTTTCTTTGTTACTTTAATGTTGTTAAAAACAAACAATCTACTAAAGTGCGAAAGAATTGTTAAGTAAACTCTACAAAATTAATCAAACAATTAAGAGCTTTAATCAAATACTTCTTTATAAACTATTACAAAAACAAAAAGATAATTAATAATTAAAAGATATTTGCTTAAATTTAAATAACTTAATTAACAAGTTGCTTTTGTCTTATTTTTAATTAAATATAAAAAGTGTTATAGTTAGACGATCAACGATTAAAAGTAATTGAAGCTTAATAAGCTTCTTAATTTATAAAGCTTCTAATATATTAAATAAAATAACAACATTTATCTAAAGTTTAATTTTTAATAATTAACAAAATTAAATGTCAAAAATGTTATTAACGTTGTTAAAATACTTTTTTTATACAACGATTTATTTTATTTTGTAATAAAAGATTTTAACTTAAGAGTTAAAACGAAAATAATATAAACAAAACAAAGTATACAATAAGTTTGCATATATAGCGAAATCGAACGCATAATAAAGAAATGTTTATTAATTAATATTTATCTTGCTTTAATTACAATATATTCGAAGTTTAACACAATTAAATATATACTTTTTAGATTTAAGTATTAAGGCAAGTTAATTTTAATTAAGTTTGTCTTTTTTGAGATAACGTTAATAATTAAGAGAGTAAATAATTTTTTTAAATTTAATCTTTGTATTTTCTATTTTAAATTAATATTTTTTAATAACAAGTATTTTCTTTTATATTTTAATTAATTAACAAATATTAATTATCTTTGCTTAGTTTCTTCGCAAGCATTTTATTTTTAAACAAATTAAATTATCGTTTTATAATAATGTAGTACGTTAAAAGAAAACAAAATTCGCTTGTATATTTAAGTAAAATCTTAAATTTAAGAAGCTAATCTACAAAGTAAATCGAACTTTATTAATCGACTTGTTAGTATTATTAATATTTGCGCAAATTATTAATTTTTTCGAATTAAGCTTTTATGCAAAATTACGTAGTATATTAAGCTTGCAAAGCATTTCTTTGTTAGCGAATATTAATAATAAAGAAAAAGCTAACAACGCTATTTTGTGCATTTTGCTTGAACTAATATTAAGGCAAACGTTATCTTAATTAGACTTTAACTAGATTTGAGCAATATATACGTCAAATTTGTTTCAATTAAAAGAAGAATAAATTGCTTACAAACGTAATTTCGATTAAATCTCGATTAAATTTAAGCAAGATATACGTTAGATTTGTTTCAATTAAAGAAAAAATAAATCACTTATAGATGCAATCTCGACTAGATCTTAATTAGATTTAGATAAGATATATGTTAAATCTAAGCAAAATGTACGCTAGATTTAAACAAAATGTACGTCAAATTTGTTTTAATTAAAGAAAAAATAAATTGTTTACAAACGTAATCTTAACTAAATCTTGATTAAATTTAGACAATATATACGTTAAATTTATTTTAATTAGAGAAAGAATAAATTGCTTATAGACGCAATCTCGATTAGATCTCGACTAGATTTAGATAAGATATATGTTAGATTTAAGCAAAATGTACGCCAAATTTAGACAAGATGTACGCTAAATTTGTTTTAATTAAAAAAAAAAACTATTTATAGACGCAATCTTGACTAGATCTTAATCAAATTTAGGCAATTCTATTCGTAAATGTAAGACTATAACTATACTATATATCTTTTCTTCAAATGTAGCTCTTTGCGTTATTACTCGCACTAAACGTAAATCAATTAGTGAAAAAAATAAATAACCAAACGCGTTTTTCTATATAAATGACACTTTTTAATAAATCTTTAGAGTTTATCTAGAACCTATAATTTAAAGATTTATCTATTTTATATAATAAATAGTATAATACTTTTAAATTCGCTTATTGATGCATATCAAATTAGCTCTAATATTAGAAAAGAATTATTTTTGATACTTGGAATTTAAATTATTAGAAAAGTCAATTATTAAATAATGAAATCTTTAATTAACTACAATATGCAATAAATTAATTTTTGAAATTTTATTACATTAAAAAACTAAGACATTTATTGCGAATTAACAAAAATAATTATTTGAAAACAATTAAGATTTAATGTTTTTTTTATATTAAAAATTACGTACTACTAGTGTTAAAGCAATCAATACTTTTTCTTATAATATAAATATCTCTATTTGGCATTATTGATCTTTATATGTTTATTAATACTTTATTATAAACATGTAAAATCTCTTTTATAACATTTTTTCTTTATTAAGTTTAACATTTAATTTTAGGCTTTGCGACGCAATTTGTTTTTTTAATTCGTTGTTAAAGATACAATAACTCGCAATCTATTTTTAGTTGTTTTTTCACTTTTTATGTTAGTACTTTATGCATAATTAATAAACTTAACGACATTAATAATTAAGTTATTATATTTCGTATTTGTATTGTATGTAATTTTAAATTAAGAAACAACAATAAGCTAATGCGATATCTTAATTAATGCTTAATAATTCAAAAAAAAAGCATCGAAAAAAATCTAGACTTAAAATAAAAAAAATAAAAAAATTTAATAAGAAGAATTTATATTAAATACACGATAATCTTCTTAAAATTAGACAAATAATAGCGAAAATCAATGCATTAAATATATTGAGTAAAATAATATATAATAAAGCTCTATAATTGTTTAAATTAAGTTAAAATTAACAATATTATTTGAACGCGCATATTATAAAAATCGTAATTCGTTATTTTTTAAATTCGCAACAAAAAAATATAGTTAACTAGAAATAAACTTCGAAGACATCGAATGTTTTTATAAAGAAAAATCTATTAATAGCTTTATAATCTATTGTTTTCTTATTAATAATAAAGAAATATTGTAAAAAGAAAAGAGTTAAAAAACTTAATAGTACTATAGCTTAAAAGAATTACGATCTCTATTAATTTAAAGAAAACACAAAGATTTTATTTAAAATTCGCTTAATAATATATAGTTTATTTTAAAATGTTATTAATTATAAATTTGCGAAATAATTAATAAATTACAAATTTACAAAGAAAGTTGTTAATATCTTTTTTAAAAATAAGAATTTTAAGAACTTTTAAAAACGATGTAGTTTTTAAAATATTAAAGAATAACAAACGCAAATATATTGCATTTTGCACGAAATTCGAAATAACAATTAAATAAATAAAAATTTTATAATCGCAATTAAAGTTAGCGATCTTGCTATTATTAAATATATTATGCATTATTAAAACGTAAAAGATATAATGCGTTTTTTGTTTAAATATAAATCTTTTGAAGATAATCTAATCTATGCGCTTATTTAGATTAGAACGATTAACAATAATTGTATTTACATTAAGATGCATACTAGAAATTAATAATAAATTACGTAGAATTAGTTGCTAATAAAGATTACTATTATTTTTATTTTTATAACTACGAACAAAACACAAATAATATATTATTATAAAAATTAAAGCTTGTAATCGATTTATATAATTATTAAAAATCTAAATCGAATAACAAAACAAAGTTAAACTTAATTAAAACTAATATTAGTTAAATTAATTTTAATTGTAAAAATTAAAAAGAAATATAAAAAACATTTATAAATAAAAGTATATTATTAAGTTATAAAGAAGATTTTCAAACGTATATTTGTTAATTATTATTTTTATATTTTGTTGTTAATTTAATATAGAATTCGAAAGTCTTAAAGAATTTGATGTAGACATTTAATATATCGATAATTTTACAAAAAGTTGTTATTTAATTATTAGAGAAATAATAATAAATTACGAAAAGCAAATTCTAATTATTAATATTAAAAAAAACAAATATTGTAGTATTTGTAGAATTTCTTCGAGAAAGTGTAAAAATCTTACAAAATATTAAAAGTATTGTACTTTTAAATATATTTAAGTTAAACTTATTAAACAATATTCGAATCTACAAAAAGACAAAAAAGCAATAATAATTTACTTAATAAAAAATTAAATATAAAATTATAAGTATTGCAACGTTTATACTTTAATAAATTTCGATATTTTTTATTAATTGTTTAAGAATATAATTATGCGATTGATCGATTAATGTATTGCTTTAATTAACGATGTTATTTTTAATATTAATTTAAAAAAAAAAACAAAGCAAAAAAAGAAGAAAAAAACAATTGTTAAATCAAAGAAATCGATTCAATTTAACGAACGCTTTTGTTAAATTTTTGAAATTATTAACTTAAAAAGATTTAAGTACTTTAGCAAAATCTAGCAATAAAATAAAGTTAAATAGAAAACAATAATAGTATAATTCGTTTTTGCGATAATATCTTTTTTAATAAAAAAACGAAATGCAATTATACATTGTGTTCGAACAATTATAAATTTTGTTATATTTGCTTAATACGTATTTTATAACAAAAATACGTTAAGTTATATAAAGTATGCTTTGTATCGAATCAATAATTTAAAAACAATTTTTGTTAAATATTAATTTTAAAATACAACATACAATAAAAACAATAAAAACGAAATATATTTTAATATTCTTAAGCTTTATATTCTAACGCATTAAATAGCTTTTATTCGATTGTATAACAATGCTTAAAATTTTGATACATTATATAAGAAAGCGACATATAAATTTCTATTAAAACAATTCTATTTTAAAACAAACAAAACGAAAAATTGAAAAAAACAAATGTTAATGCACAATATTCGATATTATAATTTCGTTGTTAAAAAAAACTTTATTATGTATTTAAAAACTAAAGTAATAGTTGTTGCAAAACAAGAATTAAAGAAAGAAATTACTTTATTTAATTAAGATTTAATAATTATGTTAATAGCACTTAATTTAAATAACAATGTACTATTGTTTAATTTCGACAAAAACAATTGTTATTAACGAAAAGTTAAAAATGTTATTATAAATAATTAATTTAGTTGTTAGAATTTTATAAACGCTTTAATAGTATTTATTCGAAAAAAACGCAAAAGAATAATTAAGTCTTTATGCAACGTCGCTAATTTAAACATTTGCAAACAAAATTTGTTTTAAATTAAGAATTATTTTATTAAAGTTTATAAGTTCTTAATTTGTTAAAAATTAAACAAAAAAAATTATATTAATTTAGATTAATTGCAAAAGAATTTTATTTAATGTGTCTCTTAATAATGTAAAAAAAAAATTTGACGAAAAGATTATATGTAAGTGCAAAACGAAAAATCTAACAAAAACTATTAAAACAATAAGTTAACAATAAAAAGTAATAAATATGTAAAAAAATTGCAATTTATTGTTACGATACTTAATTATTTGCGATTAAGATATAACGAATAATTACGAAGATATATAAAAGCATTCATTGAATTAAAACGTTAAATGAACAAAGAAGCTACTAATAAAATATACAAAATATATAAAATAAAAAACTATTTAAAGAATACGAATAAAAATTTTAAACGTTTGCACTCTTAATGTTTTTATAATTTGTTATATATTATTCGCAATATATATTTTGTATTAGCGAATCAAAAATGCACAAAATACTACGTTAATAATTTTATTAATTAAAATCAATACAATATAATTTATAATTTATAGTTTAAAAGAAACGAAATTCGAATTGTAAACAAATAAACAAAATAGCATTAAATACAAAAGAGAATTTAATAACGTAATTGTTAAGCTAAATTACATTTAGTTTAAGCTAACTTAAATTAATAAAACAATAAAAAATAGAATTAAAAATAAAGAAATCAAGTAAAATCGAAAAAGATAACAATAAGAAAGAAAAATATTATTAATAAAAATATTTTATCAAAAATAATTAAACAAAGAGTTAAGTTACTTTAAAGTATAATAATGTTGTTTTTTTACTTTTTTACAAATCTTTATTAAATAGTATTAAGATACTCTATAATAAAATATTAATAACTATAACTCTTAAAATAAAGAAAATAATTAATTTTTTTAACGTTATATTAAATTATATTTACAATGTTAAGAACTCTATTTTTTAAAAGAACTTTTTGATAAATTTTTAAAAAATACTTAAAGAGACAAGCGACGTTGTTGATAAAAACAATAAAAGAGAAAATATTAAAAAGTTTTCGAAGTGCGATTTCTAGTTTATGTTCGATTACTATAACGAATAACGTATCGAAAAAAAAGCTCTTTTTGTTATTGAAAAGAAGAAAATAGAAATAAAGAAAAATGCGACGAAAGTATTTTATTAATATTGCTTATTAAATAATTGCAAGCAAATAATAAGTAGTTTTTGAATTAAGTTATCTAAATTATTTTACGATCGTAGTAAATATTTAAAGATTAACAAAGTCAAAATTAAAGTACAAAATAAGCAAATTATTAGCAATATTAACAAAGAGACTATTGTTTCATTATTGTTCGAAAATTATAATTAAAAGAAGATTAAATATAATAATCAAAATACATAATTAACGATATAACAAAAAAATATTAATAATATCTACAAATATATAATGTTTATAATTAATTTCGACGTTAAATATTAAAGCGATTTTAATAAATTTAAGAAGACGCGCGAGTTTAAGAAATATATTAATCGCATTCGCAAAAATTTTATTGCAAAATTAAAACACAAAGTTATAATTAATTGTTAACGAGCAAAAGCGATTTATTTAATTAATAAACTCGCATTTTGTGCGAAAAACGCAAAGAGTAATAGTAAAAAACAAATAAGAACGCGACAAAAGCATTTAATTAATATTGCTTATAAAATAAGCAAATGCAAAAAATTTCAAATCTTTGTATTAAGTCTCTTAAATTATTTTGTAATCGCAATAAATATATAAGAACTAATAGAGTCAAAACTAAAGTACAATTTAAACAAATTATTATTAATATTGGCAAAAAAGTTAGCGTATTATTATCGTCTAATAATAAAAATCTTAGAAAGCAATAATATAATCTTTGAAGATATTTGATTTAAATTAAGTCTAAAAAACATTTAAATTAAATCTAGAAAACATTTAAATCAAATCTAGAAAACATTTAAATCAAATTGTTGTTAAAATAGCGTTAAATTAATTACTTAAAATATTTAATTTGAGCGAGTTTTTGCTTTTTTGTTATTTGTATTAGCTTTAAACTCAATAGTTTCGTTGTTAAAAAAGACGACAATAATAATAGCAAAAAAGATTTTATTTAATAACTTGCGAAAAAACAATAAATAAAGAATTTTCTTTTTAAATGTATGCGAATTGCATTATCTACGATAAAGTTTATACTTAAAAAAGCTTTTTATATTATAATATTAACAACAAAGCGCAAACACGAACAAAATGCGCATAAAAAAAATATATAAAGAATATAAATGCGACAAAAGAATTAAGAGTTTCAATAATTAAAGTCTTCGAAAACATAAAACTTGATTAAGATTATTACTTAAAAAAACAATAAATAGAGTTAAATATTTATTTATAATTTATAATATATAATTGTCAAAATTTACGTCTTCTTTTAAAGTGTGCTTTAATGTATTTAATTTTGTTCGTTAATTAATCTTTTAATTTGCGTTGTTTGCAATTCGTTTGTTTGTTTAAAAACTTAATAGAGAACATTTCTATCTAAAAAAAAATTAATAAGAAAGTAGACGTATATATATCTTGACGAAATAATTTGAAAGAATTGATTAAAGTGTATAATAATTGTTTTAAGATTAATTTTAACACATATTGACTCTTTTATTATTGTTAAATATTGCTTTATTGTTTATTATAACAAACAAGTAATCTTTTTTAATAAATAAGAGCGATTTAAGTATAGTGCGATTAATAAGAGTAAAATTATATTATTTGATTTT
>JAABUL010005164.1_pt1 | contig 16619 bp, 30 predicted proteins | sample 5559151 | NCBI WGS metagenome assembly JAABUL01 (sample SAMN10711876, study PRJNA513368) | rock metagenome | isolation source: Antarctica rocks | place: Antarctica: Victoria Land, Pudding Butte sud | reverse complement strand
CCCCCCGACGTCGCGCACCCAGGGCGATGGTGGAGAAGGCCTGCAGGCTGAGAGCGATGCCGGCGACGCGCATGCCATTCATCACCAGCTCCAGCAGCTGCTCCTCCTGCATATATGCATCAGAAATAATCTTGTCTCATATTATTTTATACTTGACGTCTGTTGTCGTGTGCTTGCATTTCGTTTTGCAGTCACGCACGATGTTTGCCACGGCGCGCACCTGCGACTTGAACTCGTACTCGTGCTGTGACGCCGCCGCCGCCTGTCTTTTCAACCTGAGGTTATTCCCCAGAATCACAAGCTACCCTCAGAATCCTGAGAATGCGTCACAAGAGAGGGACTACTGCACCTGGGGCTTGAACTCGTACTCGTGCTCCGGCGCCGCCGCCTCCTCTTCCTTGTCCACCTCGGGCGTGCGGCCCTCCGCCCGCGCCTGCTTCACCCCCTCCGGTTCGTCTTCCTCCCCCTCCTCGTCTTGCGCCCCCGGGAACTGCGCGGCACAGGCGGTAGACGCTTCCGATCATGTCCTGATCCAGATGCACTCCAATGCTGCTGGTCAATGCTGCAGCACAGCCTGCTTCACCTCCTCGAGAGACCTTCCTCCTCGTCCTGTGCCCCCGAGAACTGCGTGGCAAAGGCAAGATTCCCCATCCGATACTTGGAAGCTGTTGTAATGTTAGCAGAATTTCGCACTCTGTGGCAAAGCTGCCCCTCGCCCTCGGGCTCGTCTATCCTCCTCGTTTGCAACCTGCGCGGCATGGGTGACGGCGTCAGGTCTTGCGAGCCTCTTGCATGGCCGTATTGCAGCGATGCAGCCCAGCCTATGGTGCTGCCGACAAGAAACCGATTTCACAGCCCGCCACACATCATCATATCCTGCCGGCGCTGCAGCCTGCGGGTCAGCCCAAGGCTGTTGGTGAGGCCTGCACCATTTGCTGCTGGCTGTCCAAGGAGAGCGGTGGCATCAGGACGCCTTTGTGGGCTTTAAGGTCGGGGTGCGACAAGGCTTAAAATCAGCTTTTATGATCATCTTGAAGGAAATCAGTTGATGCTGCTGGCTTTTCATGGCGAGCGGCAGCACCAGGGAGGCAAACTGCTGTGTAGGAGAGTGAGTAATTGGAGGTTAGCAATGCGCAATGGAAAGCTCGTTTGATTGTTGCGCACCTTCTGCTGCTGGCTGTCTATGGTGATTGGCAGCACCAGGATGCCGACGACCGACACCGTGACGCGCTCAAATCAGGGCATCTCTTACCTCTTTGCTGCAAATTTGATACATGTAGAGAGAACATTGCAATGGAATTTTAGCTAATAAAAAAGAGCACCTTCTGCTGCTGGCTGTCCATGGTGAGCGGCAGCACCAGGCCGCCGACGACCGACAGCGCGACGCGGTCGATCCATGGCATGCGCCGCTGCAGCTGCTCCGCCTGGCCGCCGCGCATGGCCAGCATGACCGCCAGTGCGCGGCCGCTGCCAGGCGTGTAGCGGCTGAGAATACGGCCCAGCGCTGCGGCCCGCACCGCTGCCGCCAGAGCTGCTAAGCCGGTCACCCACGTCACCAGCGGCGGCCACCTGCAGAGGAAGGTGTGACTTATGCTGAAAGGCAAGCTGGACGGCAACCTGACAGGCAATTCTGATGCATGGTTGAGTCAGTGGCGGTGGGCATGCTAGCTGCCAGCGCCACTGAACCAATCACCCACGTCACCAGCGGCGGCCACCTGCAGAATGTGTTGTGTCGACTGGTGCTCTGACGTGCTGTTTGGATGTGCGGGTGCCACATCTGCAGGACGACCGGGTAGTCTGGTATAGTCCTACGCAGCAGTGTCCGTCACCGCGTGCCAGGCGCGAGTGCACCGCACAAATGTGCCTGGAGGCCCACAGCAGAATGGGGAGGCAGTTATCGAGACTTTGTCGCTGCGGCTTCGCGGGCGACCCAGTGAGGCACGTCTGCAGTGTCACCTGCGAGCGGCCTGCAGCAGCTGGACGACGGCCATGGACATGGTGATCGTGGACGCCTGCATGAACACGAAGCCCAGCTGCAGCAGCCCCTGCAGCCAGGCAAAAGTCCGTTTTGATGCACAGTAGCTGATGCAGGATTGACATCTGGACAGGGTAATAATAAACGCCTTGAGCAATTGCAGACACATGAGCTGCAGCTGAACCACTGCAGACAGGCGCTGCAGGACATGGGGCAGTGTGTGCACACAGACACACTTGCAGCCTGGGCGTCACAGCAAGATGTGCGGCGCGCGCCTGGAAGACGAACTGCAGCTGGTGCTCGTTGCTCTTGAGCACGCGCTTGAAGGACTTGGCGGCCATGAACAACAGCACGCTCGTGAGACCATAGTCCAGAATGACGGCCACGTTGTTGACGTGCACGCCGCCGACGATCAGCACCGCGTCTTTAGAATTGCCGCCGTAGATCGCCTGGTAACCAAACACAGGTCAAACCACACTTGTACGAACAGCGGGTTGCGCGGTCGAACTCGATCGGCAGCGCGGGCGTCAGGCCGTAGTGACAGGTCCCGATGCCGCCATATATCGCCTGCGACCACTTTCTATTTCGAGGACTATTGGGGGATTTTGGACCTTGTTGACGTGCATGCCGCTGCCAACGAGCACTGGGTCGCTGTTGCCGACGTGGATCACCTGGAAAATAGGCGATCGAACGAACTTCGCACTGCCAATGTCTGGTGTGCAACGATTTCAGTGTGCCCCTTTCTGCAATACGCCTGGCGAATTCAGTGCTGATGACGCACCTTGTTCGTGGCCTGACCTGCGGGACGGCGCATCACGGCCATGTCGGGTTTGCTCGCTGATTGCTGTGATCCTGGAGGCTCACCTTGCCAGTGGTGGTCAGGACCTCCAGCACGGCCACCGCGCCGGATGCCACAGCGCAGCCCCTGATCCCGCTGATGAGCTTGTAGATCACCTGTGTGAGCCACACACTCAAAAGAATGAACCAACAGTCTCAGCTGCATGACAGCCAGGAGATTCAGGCCGTCTGGCATCAGATCCCTGCCCAAAATGCAGCTCGCAGTGTGGCCAGGGCGGCCAGAGATGCCGCACAATGCCAGACGCTCACCACATAAAACAAGCAGCAGCACTGACGCGTCGCCTCGAGCCGACCCCTCCTAAAACCTGTCACCCTTACGAACATAAAACTCCTCAAGCCTCACCTTGAGCTGCGCATCATCAAAGTCGTACTCGCCAAACTCGCCTTTGACGGCTTTGTCGAGGCGGCCGCCGCCGCCGCGTTCTGGCTCCTCAGCCTGCTCGTCCAGTGAATCCGCTATGCGTTCCACCGGCGCCGCCACCGCCGCCCGCGCCTCCTCCTGCAGTATCGTTCTGTGATTTTTCAGCGCCGGCACCCTGACAGGTCCTCTATGCGCCTCATTCACGTTGCCAACCGGCGCTGCCTTCATGGCCCGCGTCTCCTCATCTAACCACACGCAGATGGTCAAGGTGATGGAAGTTCATCCACGTGCTCGTCCAGCGAGTCCGTCGTACGTTCCGCCGGCGCCGCCACTGCCACCTGCCCTTGTCCTGGATTAGAGCAAGTTTGAGACTGCCATCATAGGTACTGTGTGCGCGCTGCCGCCGCAGTCGCGCGCCCCGCGCTTCCTGCTGCACTAACAGCGCAGCAGATTGCCCTGAGTATCCTGCACCTTGCTGCCCGCTGCCTTGACCACCCGGTCGGTGTGATTCGCAATGGTCCACTCAATCTTTCAGGGTTCTCCGAATAGGCATGTATCAGATCAGATGTTGGATGAGGACATGCGCACCTGCGCATGCTCCATGCTCTCCTGCATGTCCTGCACCTTGCTGCCCGCCTCCTTGAGCACCTCGCCGGCGTCCTTCGCTTGGTCGCCCGCATCCTTGAACGACTCCCCCGCCTCTCTCACCTTCTCACCCGCCTCGCGCGCCCGCCCGCCCGCCCGCTTGGCGTACTCCGACGAGTCGGCGCCCTTCTCGTCGCCAGCTGCCACCGCGCGTCGCCGCCTGCGCGGCAGGTATGGAGGCTGCATATGATCATTCTGGCTGCAGACATGTCATCATCGTGGCTGCTGCATTCTCGCGTGCTCCACCGGTTTTGTACCATTTTGTGCCATCCGCCGCCGCAGGTGGCAACAGATGCGCCAAGTTTGGGCATGCATGTGCACCAGTGTGGGACGGCTGCTGTTGGGTTGATGGTGATACTCGCCGAGGACAGCCATGCAACAGAAGCAACGCCAGACACGCTGAACACCGCACACCTGGCTGAGGAGCGCAGGCGTGTGCAGCCGAGCCCCGCCGCATGCTGCGAGTCTGGGGCATCGTCTGGCCGCAGACGACATGCTTCTGCGCTGCTGCGACTGCCGAACGCTGCTGCGCTGCGGGTCTGCATCGCCTCGCAGCGCGGTCGCGGCGCCACGCCGCGCGCTGAAGGCCGTAGCAAGCAGGTGATCGGGAGGGGCGGCCTAGTGATCAAGCTGTAACAGCAACATCGGTGACAGCCGGGAAACATCTGTACATCCGACATGTCCGAATTTCTGGCTCGGATGTGGGGTTCGGCAGCCGGAACGCCTGTGTCAGGGGCAGCCGGATCGCTGCCTGTCAATTGTAGTGCTGATCAATAATCAACATATAAGTATTGTGATGCACGTCAGAACTGCATTTGCGTCACCGAAATCATAGTACAAGTCGATGCACACAAGGTGCAACCCGAATGCAGGCCGGGCGCGACGCCGCAGCTGCTGTCAAAAGGTGCAAACTGCTGCTGTATGTTTAATTTCGTGTGCTGAAGCTGATATGCGCGACGAGACTCCAGGCTGGACCCCGTGATTGAGCTGGCAATGGCCCAATCGGGGTCTCGACTCCTCGATCAAATCAGCAAGGCCGTTCAGATTGTTGAGGGGCTGTTTGCCCGATCAGATGAAGCGGAAAGTCGGCTGCATCATTCCGTTTGCATCATATTGCGCTTGCGTCGTCTGAGCATACGCAAAACCGATTGCTCGCCATCTTCTTATAACTCAGATAGCCAAACCAAGCTGCAGCTGCGATAGCCGTCTTCACTTTGACATCTGCACATTGCCAGCAGCTATGTCGGCCAGCAAAGCGGCTGGTGCAGCAAAATCGAAGGCGCAAACAGCAGCAACAGCAAAGCGGAAACATCCAGATGCCGCTGCGAACCGTGGCGGGCCTGCAGGCACCAGCGGAGCAGAGGAGGAGGACCTTAGTGGCATCATATACATTGGGTGTGTTTCAGGCTCAGCATGCTTGCTCGCGGCGAACAAGCATGATTTGAATGAGCCTGGAAATAGAGCACGGCTGACGACGAAATTTCTGCCGGAATGCATGCACAGGGCGCCGCGGCATGCTGCTGTCGGCCGCCAGCGCAGCGCATGCATGATTGTTGCTGATGATGCCAATCCACTTCGTATGGGTCTGTGACGCAGGCACTTGCCACACGGCTTCTACGAGAAGGAAATGAAAGGTGCGGACCTGCGCGCACCACAATTGCCTGCAGCGTGTTGCATCATTGTGCGGGGCAACTGTGCACCGACATCCGGCAGCAGGGAATGTGTGAGCCAAGCCCATCATGCTGCGCAGGCTTCTTCGGGCAATTCGGCAGCGTCAAGAACGTGCGGCTGTCGCGCAGCAAAAGGACCGCCAAGAGCAAGGGCTTTGCCTTTGTGGAGTTCAAGTGCCCGGAGGTGGCACCGATCGCGGCGAAGGCCATGGACGGCTACATGATGTTCTCGCAGAAGCTCAAGGTGCACGCGGTCAGGCAGAAGGACGTGCACCCTGAGCTCTTCAAAGGTGGGTCGTCATCGCCATTCTGTCGAGCGGCTGCCGCATGCCTGGCTCGATGCCTGGACTCGCAGCCGCGCCTCCGCGCGGCAAGCTGGAGCGCCAAGGATTCTGAAGGCGACTTGCTGGATGCTTGCAGCAAGCTGCATGTGACGAGGGTAATGAGCTCGCCAGAGAGCTCGTCTTGAAGTGCCGGAGTCTGCTGCCTCGCAGGCGCAAACAAGAAGTTCAAGGAGAAGCCGTGGCGGGGGATGGAGGCGGCGCAGCACAACAAGGAGCGCAGTGCAGAGGAGTCGACAGCGCGGGTGTCGCGGGCGCTCAAACGCGACAAGGTAGGCACACAGGGCACACGCCTGCAACAGGCGACATTGGCTCTGGCAGGCGGCCAGGAGGCTGCTGCGTGCACGTGCTTGCCGCAAGCGGCGCAGCTGCTCCTCGAAGCTGTGTCACCCATCACCGCACAACTGTTGCTTTTCCTCTAGGGCTGACATCAGCACGTGCTGACATGCAGGTACGTCAAAAGGCGATCGCGGCATCTGGCATCGACTACTGCTATGATGGCCTCGCAGCGGCGGCACCAAAGAAGGCAAAACGCACAGTGTTTGCGGACACATGAGGGTGGCAGATTACAGCGATTCACAGGAGTTCGTAGGGATAGACGCGGGGGAAGGTGTTGAAGAGGTACCTACACAGAGCGCACATTCCCTTTCTCGTTTCAGAGACTGTGCAACAATCCGATCAGACGCAATGAAGGCTGACGGCCGAAAGTCACTCGGCCACCCACACTGAATGAAGGATCAAACGCTCGCGCTGAAAAACCAGCTCTCGCTTGCAAGACTTCTGACTGAGCTCGGCAGCTGCATGCGACACACAGCTGCCAATGGAGTAGGTACACCGATGGTGGCCTGGAGTGCTGCTGCCAAATGCCTCTGTCGCCTGCTCTCTCATTCCGGCACCCGATGGTATGCCACCACTGTCCGCGCCGGCGCGAGCACGAGCATGGAGTGCGGGCGATTGTTGTAGTTCGTCTCCGGCTTGCCTGCGCACCAGAAACTCCCTCCGTTGGTCTCTGGACGCACTCTCGTTCACCGTGTTAGCACACACTATAGTGACGTCCACTGCCCCCAATCTCCTCCAGGCCCTCGCTGTCATGCGCTATGCCGGCGCCACGACAGCTCCCCCGCAGCGCCACTTGGCGCACATGGCGGCGCAAAACAGCAATACTCCCTGTGCCATATTTTGAGCATCTGCAGCCTCATCAGCCCCACCTGGCACTCCCTCGGGCTGCGTGAAGTGGTCGGTATCATGGCCGACGCGCCCCTGGCCGCCAAATGCCGGCGCATCAGAGTCCAGGACCACACGATACTTGCCGCCCTCCCCCGCGCCCACCTGCAATTCATTCAATGTGATCATCTTCACAGGAGAAGAAGTCCATGTTTTGGAGATGATCGCCATTCTGCCAGCGCCCCTCGCCATTGTCAGCGGCGCGGCGTCAGCTTCATACATGCTGACCAAAGAAATCGAGGCTGCAGCGTTGCTGTGGCATGTGCGTGGCAGTGCAGCCCCTTACCTTGAGGCCCCCATAGCTCTCGGTGGGCGAGAAGTTGAAGACCCACACCAGTGGCCCGCGCTCCGCCACTATCACCTGCAGCGCTTGCAGGGGCACTTGCTTCAAGGAGACTCTGGGGGAACAGCCGAGACCTGCCATCAGTGATCACGGGCGAGCTGGCCATGGCTCCGTACTGTTGCAGAAACCCCTCCCAATGCCCTCAGAACGCGAGGCTTTCTATCAGCACGAGCACATAGAGCACAAGCGGACCACATATTCACGCATTTCAAATGCCCTAGAGGTGAGCGGAGTGCATGACCCAACACAAGAACCGCCATGCTGCTCACCTGTCGCTTGTCGTCAATGCACACTATCAGGTGCACTGATTTGAGAATGCGGCTCTCGTTGCCGGCAACCTTGCAGGAGGCTTAACGCCACTCACCCGCCGCTCGTCATCTGTGTGCGCGATCTAGTGAGCTACATTCAAGAAGCAGTATTGATCGTCGGCGGCGTACTGTGGGGCCCATGACTTGATCTGGTTTAATTTGGAAGGTGTTCTTGCGACTCGGTTCTCACTCACCTGCCGCTCGTCGTCTGCGTGCGCGATCTGATGTGCAGAGTTGAGAAACTGGTACTGGTCGTCAGCGGCGTTCAGCGCCATCTCAAACGCCAGCAGCTGCGAGTAGCGCAGGTGGCTCTGGTCTGCGAGGCTCCACTGCCGCCGCGCGTACGCGTGGCTCCAGTCGTTGCCCTCCCTTTGCAACCGTTTTTCACATAGAGTCAAGCAAAAGCTTGTATGCTCAAGCTGCCGGGGAGGACATTCAGGTCTGTCAGATTCCACTGCTGCTGTGCGTTGCACGCTTCCTCCAGTCATTACCTTGCCTACATATCTGCATGTGGCACAGCCTCAAGGTGCTGTGAAGCTGTTCACATTTCTCCTGGAACAACATCGTTTGAAACCCCAACTGCTAAGAGCCGGTAGGACTCATGTGATCCCTCCGCCGCCGCCGCCGCCGAGCAGGGGCGCCAATTGCCAGCTGCCGCCCTGGGAGGCCAGGGACGATATGATATACGTTCAAACGCAAGTCATGTAAACTCGCCTGGGAAAGTCGATCCACTCGGGGTGGCCAAATTCGTTGCCCATGAAGCCCAGCCAGGCGTCACCGCCGATGGCCATGGTCACCTGTGATTGCGCACTGACCATGTTCCAGTTTGGCAAAGGGCGCGAGGATCAAGCAGCGCACAACCTCAGACACTGCAAGCGCACATGATCAGAGGAGCAATGTGATGCGTTTGGCAGGGCGCTGACCACGAGTTTTGAAGGGGGCTTTCGTGTAGATCTGTTGAGCAGTTCATGACCAGCATAGTCGTCTACTATCATATCGCTGCTGCCCATATCGGCGATGTTCAGCTTCAACACATGCCATCGAGGACAGGCTCGCAACGTCCTGATGAACTTGGGCAGGACAACAGCCAACAGACTCTCGGCGATATCAGAGAGATCGTGAATGTACACCGCCTTGATGAGCTTGTGCAGGCAACAACAACAAAAAACGTGCGGCAATGAACACAATTCGGCAATCCTAGGCACGCACCGTGCGGATGAGCTTGTGCAGGGCGACGCCGCGCTCGATGGCGGGGTTAGCGGCCTGCAGACTGGACATGCCACTGTACATCTCCGCGCCCATCAGCCGCCACGCTGCAGAAAGTTCGAGTGCTAGTGTTCCTTCGGTGCTGATGTAGTGTTTTCAGTGGTGTTGCCGGTGTAATCGTTGCCACTGTACATCTCCGCGCCCATCAGTTGACACGCTGCAAGGTGGCGATGAGTTGATCAACCATGGCAGCAATACGAGTTTTGACCGTTCCCAGCCTGCAAGCTGGACATGCCGGTGTACATCTCCGTGCCCATCGTCTGCCACGCTGCAGGGCGGCGATTCAACCGTCAGCGAACGATCTGCTAGTGACCTGCTGATGCTGCTGACGTGATAGCACAGTCTGGTTGTGAGTGTGCCGCCGCATGCCTCTGTGCCCAGCAGGAGAAACACTTGCGCAACCAGCAGACAGCACGCTGGGAGAGCGGTCGACACCCCAATGCGCGCATCTTGCCGGTGTGTCACCTGTGCAATGTGCGTGATCATGTTGCAGTGCATCTCCACTGGGCAGGGCTGTTCTTGGAAGCCTGATGATGCAGCTCCGAGCGCCACAAAGGGCAACGACTTGGCGCAAGCGAAAGATGAAAAGTACAAGGAGAATGCAGGCGCGCACCACTAGTCTGCTCGTCCACGAGTGCCTGGTCGTGGCTCTCGCCGTGCACGGCACTTCTGTCCTTTCTTCAAATCTCAGACTGGAGACTAATGACGGACCTCTGATTGCATGCTCGGATTCGCATTTTCAGGGGTGCACCGATGGTCTGGTTGCGGACAAGTGTCTGGTCGTGGCTCTTGGCGTGCATGGCACTCCTGTTCAAACTTATAACCCGTGGTTGAAGATTACATCATGGCCCTCTGAATGAGTAGCCTAATGTAGGCGCGCACCGATGGTCTGGTCGCCAACGAGTGCCTGGTCGTGGCTCTCCGCGTAGGCGACGCTCTTCTCCGTGTACCGCCGATTGCACAGCGTCCCCACCAGCTCCTGCGCAACCGGCATGCCAGTAATAAGACGATCAGCCGTGCAGCGCATTGCGGCAGCAGAAAGCGTGTCAGGCTTGCCATGCTGCCGCTGCTGCTGCTACTACTGCTGTGGCCACACAGCATGTCGGGAAGCACATCTGGCTGTCAGCTGGTCAGGCGTGCTTGTGCACTTATCAAGTGCCGAAACTCCAACACCGCTGCCAATGTTGTTGAATGGTTTGCCCAGTTGGCCCCGGGAGCACATAACAGCGCACCGACATGCGCCAGTTCTCGTCGCGCGTGTGCTTCAGCAGACGGACCCAGAAGTCCGGCAAGCCCTGGAGTCCAAACATCATAAAATCAATGTACCAAAATGTAATTCTCCAAGACTGTGGGGAAGATACTAACCCTGTCTGGAAACAAATTGAAACAAGGTCACTGGATGGTTTGACACCCGCAAACCCAGGAGCATGATTTAGGAAGGATCCAGATGCCCAAACAACCAAGGAAGAGTTGTGCACCATGGCCAGGCGCGCATCGAAGCCGACGCCGCCCTCGGCGACGGGGCGGCACAGCGCCGGCATGCCGCTCACATCCTCCGCGATGGTCACTGCGCTCGGCAGCAGGTCGTGCACCTGCGCCATCAAACAATCCCGGTTGATGACCCTTCATCGTGATGCTGTATTCGGTGCGACTTGTTGGTGCAGCACAGCTGCCAGCATGCAGCTCACATCCTCCGCAATTGTGATCGCGTCCGGCAGCAGATCGTGCACCTGGCAGGGGACAGGGAGAAGACACTTCAAAGTGACTTGGGCTCAAGGCGTGATTTGCGCTGCTTGCCGCTGACATCCTCCCCGATGGTCACCGCCCCCAGCAGCAGGTCGTGCACCTAGCAGAGAAGACAGACACTCAGAAGCGAGCTTTCACTCAGATCCGTGATGGGCATGCTGCAGGCCATTTGCGTCCTCCGCTGTCGTCACCGTGCCCACCATGCAGCAGATAGCGTACCTGGTGCAGAGACGTGGTGGCAGCAGCGTCTACATTTGTAGCGGGCGAGATGAAGTCGCCGTAGGCATGCTGAGGAACATTTGGCAGATTTGCGGAAACATGAGTTCCTCACCATCGCGTTGGCCAGCATGAGGTACACAATGGCGTCCACATTTGTTGCGGGCGAGAAGTAGTCGCTATAGCTGCCGCCGAAGGAGGTGTTGATGCCGTGGTGGTGGTACAGCATCGACGTCACCCCGTCAAAGCGGAAGCCGTCAAACCTGCAGCCAGAAGGAACGCATGCGCTGTTCGTGTTGCAAGTGCGCAAGTCACAAATGAGAAGCCTGAGAAGACTCACTGGCATCATGCGTCCCAGCTGGCGCATCATGGGAAGAAGGCACTGCGTGCGCTGCACAACACGCACATCAAAGAAGCTGCTCCATGCGTTGTCTGCGCACCTGTACTCATCCAGCCACCAGCGCAGGTTCGATAGCAGGTATCGGATCACCTGCGGTGCATAGAATTGCTCGCATGTAGGAGTCTCTTTCAGCTCTGCAGATCGGCGCAAGCCAGCCAGACAGTGCGCCGTGCAAGTTGGGATGCAGCAGGAATCCTGATCTGCGCCAGTTGCGGAAATGATCATAGGTCGGTGGTGTCCCTGCAGCAGCACGTGCCACTGCACACAGGCCCGCGCAATAACGCAGCTTTCCTTAAAGGAGAAGCTGCCAGACATGCCCAAAAAGGCACCTCCTAGTTGACGTGGTTGGAAGTGAACAGCTGGCTGTCCCACTGCTTGCGGTACCCTGCCTCGCCAATGCAGAAGTAGCTCTTGGTGGCCGCGTACATCCCTCGTCTACTGCAATTCGGGGTTCATGTGTGAGAGACATAACCCACCTCCCAGTTGGCGTAGTTGAACAGCCGGCTGTCCCACTGCTTGTGGTAGCCCGCCTCGCCGGTGCAAAAGTAGCCCTCGCTGGAAGGCTGCCCCAGGTCAAAGCCCGCCAGACCATCGTCCGCGTTGGAGGAGATGTGGCTGTGTACCACGTCCAGCAGCACGGCGATGCCCAGGCCATGCGCCGCGTCAATGAGCGCCTGCAGCGTCGGATTCAATTATATTAGGTGTGGGTTTATATGTAACCGAGGGAATGTACGAGTGTGCCACGTCCAGCAGCACGGCAATGCTCATGCCGTGCGCCGCAGCGATGAGCGCCTACACAGCCGCATGCGGTCGGATTAGGTTTGAAAGTCACGATTTGTGTTCTAGGGAATGTATGAGTGCACCACGTCCAGCAGCGCGGCGATGCCCAAGCCGCACGCCGCGTCAATGAGCGCCTGCGGAACAGAGTACAACAGCCAAAAACATCAATCAATTGAGTAATAACAGCTACATTCCCCCGACAGCGCGAGTGTGCCACGTCCAGCAGCACGGCAACACTGCTCACGCTGATCGCTGCATCAAGCAAGCGCCTGCGGAACAACAGTAGTGCAGAGTTTGACAACACGGTTGATGAAAACGGCAGGTCAGGGCACACAGAGACTTGCCTTCACGGCTTCCAGCGTGCAGGAGCGCGTCGCCGCGGCAAATTGGATTTTGATGTGCCAGCAGAAAGAGGTTGCTAGCAGGGTCACCTCATTGGAAGCCGAGACGTACCTTCAGATCTTCCGGCGTGCCTGAACGTGACGCCACGGCAAAGGGACTCGTGACGTGGTAGCCGAATGAGGCATAGTACGCATGCTCCTGCACTGCCATGAGCTGGATGGCGGTGTACCCTGCCGCCTTGACCCGCGGCAGCACGAGGTCTGGAAACCAGAGGAGAACGTTTCGTCAGGGTTACAGGACTGTGCTCAGGCACCGCAATGAGCTGGGCGACGGTATGCCCTGCCGCCTTCACGTGCGGCAGCACGGCGTCTGGAAAACAGAGGAGAACGGTTTGTCAGGATTGTGGGACTGTGCTCCTGCACCGCCATGAGCTGGGCGACGGTATACCCTGCCGCCTTCACGTGCGGCAGCACGACGTCTGCAGAGCGCAGGCAGGATTACGTATTCGGCGAAAGATCTGCTGCGAAAGTGCTGCTGCAGCGAAGGATCTGCTGAATGCAACATGGGCTCATCGCCGCCACGAGCTGGATCGCGGTGTAACACCGCTGCCCTCACATGCGACAGCATGCTGCCTGCGTCGCTGGCAGGAGCACGCAGTCGGCGCAGCGTTTGATGGGAGTTGAAGTCTCATTTCGCTGCGGTCCATGAGCAGCAGGGCTGTGCAACTGCCGCCTTTACCGGCAGCAGCGCGCTCTCTGCAGCAAGGGCTGCAGTCCAGGTCTTGGACTCTTTTGAAAGCGCTCGCAAACACTCTCTCTCTGGGACATTCTTGAATGTTGAAAATGAATGTTGACACAGCTGCTACTGCACCAGCAGCACCGTGATCATTTCCAAACGCAGCTCCAGCCGGCGGCGTCCGCCACGTCATGCGTTCCTAGCGAGAGTGAATACTAACGAATCGAATTTCTATCTCTGAAGAAAGACTGACCTCGAAACTCCAGGTAGGTCGCCACCTTGGGCTCCTCGGAGGACATGCCCACATGCGCCTCGTAGATGCGCAGGGACTGCGGCCGCGGCGGCCGCTCGTGCTGCCTGCGCTGCAGCGGAGCGCCGCACGTGATAACCGCTTTTGGAACAGGCACTATTTGCCTCTCAGAGCATTGTCAAACAAGCACATGTATGGCCGTCCAGGTCCCATTGCGCATGTCTGGCGTAGCACCAGGATCGATCAGCAGTGCCTTGCCCCACAGCCCGACATCTCAGTCAGATGAAGACACACCTCTGAGGCTGGTTGTGCTGCGGCACGACCCCAGAACCCGAATTCGAACTCGCCAAACTACGCGTTCTCCGAAAGTTTTCGACAGTGCGAGGTCCTACACTGATGCACGCCGTCTAACTCGGTGCCCCTCTGGCCCGGCTGCATCCTCCTGGTGCTTTGTTTATTCGACTTGATCTAGTGAATCGATGTAGTAAGTTTCACAAAGACCCACCACTGGTGGCGCTCATGCGGCGGCGGGTCCCAGTGCACGCCGTTGAACTTGGCACCCATCTCGCCTGGGTGCACCGTGGCGCGAGGGATCCAGGCAGGAATGCGGTCCACCACGGCGCCGTTCAGCAGCGTCAGCCGCACCTTGACACGCGAGTTGTGCGGCACTGCCGGCCCGCTGGGGCCTGCACAGCTTGACAATCAGATTCGCAAAAGAATTTTTCGAGCTGTCACGGTGAGCCCGCAAGCCGTGCAGCAGCGCCCGCCCGCCGGGGCCTGCACAGTGTTGTTTGAACTTTGGTTCGTGGTGTTGATGCTGCAGACTGGGAAAACCCCTGTCGCATCCGCCAGCTGTGCGGCGCCGTCCCCCAGCAGACTAGAGCCTGCCTACGGGCAGCTGTGCGGGTCCCTGCTGCGCTATAGCAGCGTGAAGATGTTGTGCTGGCAGTGCAGTACAGTGCGGTGAAACGCAGTGTGGTGTGGCTCGGTGCAGTGCACTTGAGGATACGGCAGGTGCGCACCGTCAGGCAGCCGCACGCTCCACACGCCAATCTCGCCGCGCTCCAGCGGCGTGTCCCAGCCCCAATTGTTGAAATCTCCTGCGTGCATCATTGCAATAACGGGTTTACCAAAGAGAGAACTCAACGTGACTTGCTGAAATTCAGCACCGGACTTGCTGGTGATGGCGGAGTCCCGCAATCCACCCAGCCAGCAACTGGCAGGTTGCGGCGTGTTGCATACTGGCAGTGTGCCGGGCAGCATGTGCGACACTTCCTGAGGGTCACCCTGCAAGCAGCACGCTGTGGGAACAGCACAGGAACGGCGCACGCCTATGAGGTGCACCGCCTTCGCTGCCGGCGCCCACTCCCGGTACACCGTCGCATGACCATCCCGCACCAGTCCAAACACCTCGTAGGCCTGCACACCGCGTCGGTGTCACAGTGACGGTCAGACTTCAGCTTTGCAAGTTTTTGCAGCCTCGGTGGGATGCTGCCCTCACGACCGAGTTGGGCTTTGTGCTGTTTCTGCAGCAGTCGCAAGGCCTTGCGGCTGCTGCGATAGCCAGCCAGATCAGGGTCCACATTCGCTTGACCTTTGCCTTGGGCAACACGCGCTGTGCAGCTGTATCGCAAGAAGAGCTTTGCAGAAGCACCATGGAAGCAACTCTGTAATGGTGCAAACCCTGCCTTTGCAAAATTAGCCAGGGAGCCCTCGGCGCGCTCGATGGCCTCCCGCGTGGCGCGGTACTGCGCAAAGCGGTACCTCAGGTGGTCCGCGTGCTCTGCCAGCTGCGGGTCGCCTGCTGCGATGCCCTGCGATAAGATGAGAAACCAAGGAAGCTTGTGGCATGGCGCAGTACTGCGCAAAACGGTACTTCAGGTGTCCAGCGTGCTCCGCCAGCTGCGGGTCGTCCGCCACATGCGCGCTACGCAGTCGGATGCAACACTGCCGATGCAAGCATGCCCCTGAGAGGTGACATGTGGATATCTGAGGCGCTCGTGCAGGTGGCGAGAGCGCACCATCCCATCTTGCGTCGCATAGTCAGCGGCTGCGGCGGCCGGCAGGCTGCCGCTTAGACGCTGCGTCGGGCGGTTTGGAGCATGGAACCAACGTGGCGGCTGCATGGCTGGGGGTGGTGGCTGATTCCGCGCTGCGCGTGGATCAGCGTGCTGAAACGACGCCAATCGGCGACCTCTTGGACACACCAGAGGCGCCTCAACCCCGCTGCCCTGCCGCCCCGCTGCCAGATATTTATAGCTCAGTAGCATCTGGCAGCTCGACGGTCATATAGTGGTCTAATTCAACGTGTAGTTGCGCAGCTCTACTGTACTGATGCCTTTTTCATCACGAGTATCGAGCGAAGATCAGGTCCGGTCACCAGTTCCGTCCAGGTTCGCAGTGGACTGCCTGCGGCGCCGGATGCGCCGCTGTCGCGAGATCCGCAGACTACTGGACATGGGAACCGATCAGTGAGGCTAAGTACTGATCAGGCGCTGAAGTTGCTTTGCCTGGCACACCCTAGATTGTGCACCCTGACCTGCCGCCGGAACTCCGTTCAGGATATGAGAGCAGGCACTGTCCTCCCACAAGCGAAAACGTAAATCACCGTGCGAGCAGGGCGTGACGCTCTCAAAGATACGAGAGCAGGAGGCCACTGCACTCCTGCGCAGGCCAGCAGAAGTTTTATGCGTGTCGTAGTCTTCTCTGCTGTCAATATATGCCACCCCCTCTCCGCTTTCGGATGACAGCAAAGGAGCGGGCTCACCGCATGCATTGTCCATCGACAACCGCGCGTTGAAATGGATGACACAGATGAGATAATGCGCTTTCTGCAGCTTTTCAATTTCTGCTACAGAAACAAAGGTTCGTTCTCCTGTGATTGGATGGCCAGCAATGGATGGACACCCAATGAAATTGCCCGTAGTGTGCATTGCAAACCGACATGGCGGAGTGGTGTTCAATACTCCGGCGGTGCTGCGGCAACGAGTGGGGGGAGGGGCCATGCATGTGGAGGGTGGGGGTCTGCCTGTTACATAACCCCCTTTGGTACCCCCAGTGCGCGCGCGCGCGTGCCGCCCGCGGCGCGGCGCGGGGCGCGGCGGGGGTGGGGGGGGGGGGGGGGGGGGGGGGGGGGGGGGGGGGGGGGGGGGGGAAGTA
>JAABUL010005161.1_pt1 | contig 16625 bp, 19 predicted proteins | sample 5559151 | NCBI WGS metagenome assembly JAABUL01 (sample SAMN10711876, study PRJNA513368) | rock metagenome | isolation source: Antarctica rocks | place: Antarctica: Victoria Land, Pudding Butte sud | reverse complement strand
GTGGAGCCTATAAAGATTGAAAGAACCCACTTACCGAGTTGTAACCGCCGTTGGCGGCAGGAGGAGATCCACTAGGTGGTGGAGGAGGTGGCGGCTCCTCGCCTGGCGGAGCGCCTGGAGCCGCTTGCTGCTGCTGCGCGGCTTGTTGTTGGTAGTATTGGTAGTAAGCGACGTAATTTTGATACCCACCGTATGCCGCATACGGATCTTGACCGCCATAATATTGAGCGTACTGGGCATTGTAGTCTGCTGTTGGGCTTCCAGCTCCCGGAGCGCCAGGAGTCCCTGGAGGAGCTTGAACAGCTGTAGCGCTTGGGGCTGGGGATTGTTGGCCGCCATATCCGCCATATCCACCTTGACTGCCATAGCCTTGACGATCACCTTGCTGGTAGCCGCCTCCGTATCCTCGCTGCTGAGGAGGGTTTGCTTTGAATTGTTCGTATTGATCTCTTACGTTTCCCAGCAAATCCTCACAAAGCTCTTTTGCGCGCTGAACTTCGTTGGGGTCGGGGCCGCTTATAAGGTCTAGTTAGGCGAAGATATCAAGGGGGTGAGCGACAGGAAACTCACGCTACATGGAGATACATTGGCTCATCGCTTTCTCTGCCGCTGCTATGCTCCATGAATCCTGAGTTACGGCCCTTGATCTGGACACGGCATCGAGTTTCCTGTTGGATATGCTTGACGTAAGCGCCTCCATGACCCACAACCTGTGCTCGCAAATTGAATCCGGGAAGGGGCTCAAGGTCGATGGGGATACGCTCTTCCGGCCATTTGCGCTGGTGAATAGTTAGCCTTTAGGTAAAGCGAGGCAAGCAAGGAAACCCTACACGTCCAAATTCATCTCGTTCTACTTGATCTGGTTCCCTACGTCTGAAGCGTCTCTCATCCACCAGATTTGGTAGTTCTTGCTTCATAAGTTCTTCGACTTGCTGGACCGCTTTTTCGAGACCATCCTTCGAGGTACTGGTGATGTGAAGGTATAATGGAGGGTTCTGAACATTTATTAGCGCTACAAATACCGTAAGGAGATCGGAATAAGCGGTAATCGCAAAGAAGCACTTACGGCTGCGGTAGCCATGCTCTTGTCGGGGTAGTAGTTTCCCCGCGTTGTGACATCTTTACACTGATGAGCATCGTTCTCTACAAATCTGTCAATGTCAGGCAGTGCGTACCGGCGCCAGTCTCTTCTTTGATCTAGATTTCACGCAGCGGAGGTCAGCAGATGCCAATGAGGGGTAGCATGGTGCTATATCAGCCCGAGTAAGCTTCAGATATTCTCCCACACAAGTTAAACATAGAAAAAAGAACCGCATAAGATATGACAGTTCTCTAGAGATAGGTGCCTGGGTATATCAGCGGGTATGACAAGAGTATTTACCATCTTTTGTGTTGAGCCTTTAGTCAGTGTGTAACGATTACGGAGATCGTTGACCTCGATGTCTTTAATGTAGTCACCATCCGCGATGTACATGTCGCCATTGATATTGCTCGTGCTAGAGCCAGAAATACCAGGGGATGCTGATTTGCCAACCGGGCTTGTAACCTAAATCAATTAAAACAATTGCACTCAGTTGAAGGAAGGATGCATGCAATCTTGGCAGGCATCATAGTCCGAAATTACTTACAGTACGTATCGGGGGTACATCAACATGTTGAATGCCTTTTTTGGCTTGGATTTGGGCATTTATTCGAGCTGCCGCAGCCGCTGAAGGATTATTAGTGACTACTCGGAGCCGAGGAGAGAACCTACAGCTTACCTGCAGCAGCAGCTGGATCACTCGGTATAGACTTCTTTTCCTCCGCACCAGGGCTAAAAGGTTGTTTCTCAGGTCTAGGGCTACGACTCCGCCTTGTTTCTGAATGCCGGCTGGAGGGAGACCGCGAACGTCGGTCAAAGCGTGAGGAACGCTTGCTTTCGGGTTCGGTCTGGTCGAACCTAGAGCGCTTCGATATTCTTCTCTCGTCTTCTGCCATGATGTGGTACTTTTCAGTTTGGTGTAATTACAGGGACTGGCGTCACTTGTTTATATGGATGGACTTTTGTGTCGTTACTCGGTTGAAGAAATGTTCGGGGAGTTTTAGATTCCGCACCCGTCGGCAAGTACCGCTTGATAACTTTGTGAATTTCAACTCTGTGATCGTGAGGTTCCGCATACTTCACCATCTTAGCATCTAATACCTTGGACGATCATGGACGAGCTATTTGACGTGTTCAATGACCAGCCGTCCGGTGCAAAGCCTCCAGATGGGCCGAGTAAGCAAAAACCGAAGAAAGACAGGAGCAAAAAAAGACAGGCAAATGGAGAAGCTAAAGATACGGCTGGTGTTACGAATGGGGATGGGGACATTGCAATGGCGGATGCCACCAATCAGCAGGCCTCAAGTCCAGCGCCAGGGGATATAGATGGTGAACATCAGCCGGAGGCAAAGCGACAACGGCGGGAGGTAGAAGCGGAGCCGGTGGTCGCAGACTCATTTGAGACAAAGCAATCGCGGGAGGTTGCTGCATCTGCTGGGCTGCAGGCGTCACAAGAGGGCACTACAGTGGTCTTGTCACATCAAGTCAGGCACCAGGTTGCACTGCCTCCAGACTATAACTACATTCCACTATCAGAACACAAAGCGCCAGAAACTCCCGCAAGGACTTGGCCTTTCACGTTGGATCCATTTCAGAAAGTTTCAATTTCTTCTATCGAGAGAGGAGAGAGCGTACTGGTGTCCGCGCACACAAGTGCTGGCAAGACAGTGGTTGCTGAATACGCAATCGCGCAGAGCTTGAAAAACAATCAGAGAGTCATATATACAAGCCCCATCAAAGCTTTGAGCAACCAGAAGTACAGGGAGTTCGCGGCAGAATTTGGGGATGTTGGTTTGATGACCGGGGATGTAACGATAAATCCGACGGCAACATGCCTCGTCATGACTACGGAGATTCTTCGATCAATGCTATACAGAGGCTCAGAAATCATGCGGGAGGTGGCTTGGGTGGTATTCGACGAGATACATTACATGCGAGACAAGGCGCGTGGTGTTGTCTGGGAGGAGACCATCATCTTGCTGCCTGATAAAGTTCGCTACGTTTTCCTCTCCGCCACAATTCCGAACGCAATGCAATTTGCAGAATGGATAACAAAAACCCATGGCCAGCCCTGCCACGTCGTGTACACGGATTTCCGTCCGACGCCATTACAGCATTATTTCTTTCCCCAAGGTGCCGACGGCATACATCTGGTGGTTGACGAAAAAGGAGTCTTCCGTGAAGAGAATTTCAACAAAGCTATGACGACTATAGCTGACAAGCACGGTGATGATCCAGCTGATGCGATGGCAAAGCGCAAGGGCAGAGGCAAAGACAAAAAAACGAACAAGGGTGGCACAAAGGGACCTTCCGACATATACAAGATTATCAAAATGATCATGGTAAAGAATTACAATCCGGTCATTGCCTTTAGCTTCAGTAAGAACATGTGCGAGTCATACGCTCTTCAGATGAGCAATCTAAGCTTCAACGAAGAATCTGAGAAGGCGATGGTGGACAAGGTCTTCAATAACGCATTGGAAATGTTGTCTGAAGATGATAAGCAGTTGCCGCAAATTCAGAATATCCTGCCACTGTTGAAACGAGGTATTGGAATTCATCATTCCGGGTTACTCCCAATTTTGAAGGAGACGATCGAGATTCTGTTCCAAGAGGGGCTCATCAAGGTTCTATTTGCGACAGAAACTTTCTCCATCGGACTCAACATGCCTGCAAAGACCGTGGTTTTCACTAGTGTTCGAAAATTCGATGGGGTTTCATTACGATGGGTTAGCCCTTCAGAATTTGTACAGATGTCTGGACGTGCTGGTCGACGTGGTCTTGATGATCGAGGGATGGTCATTATGATGATCGACGAGAAGATGGAGCCAGCTGTGGCCAAGGAGATTGTTCGTGGAGAGCAGGATAAGCTGAACTCGGCGTTCTATCTCGGCTACAATATGATTTTAAATCTGATGAGAGTTGAGGGCATATCACCAGAATTCATGTTGGAGAGATGTTTCTATCAATTCCAAAATACAGCAAGTGTATCCGGACTCAAGAGAGGTAATTATTGTGAAGCTTGTACGCCTGAGAAGATCTACTGACGTCAGTCTAGAGTTGCACGAACTCGAGGCGCAAAGATCAAGTATCGAGATCGCTGACGAAGGTACGATTCGAGAGTATTACGATCTTAGACAACAGCTTGCAATATATACGAAGGATATGCGTGACGTCATCAACCATCCAAATTACTGCCTGCAGTTTATGCAATCAGGTCGATTAGTCCGAATAAAGTACAAAGATTACGATTTTGGCTGGGGAGCAGTCGTCAACTTTACCCCTAGGAAACCCAACAAGGATGAGAAAGCCGAGGATATCACGCCCCAACAATCGTTCGTTATTGATGTGCTACTACAGGTAGCTGACGCAAGCTCCAATGGAACAAGGACACATCAAGAGCTGCCGCAAGGAGTCCGGCCAGCGAATGAAGGAGAGAAGGCGAAGATGGAAGTAGTACCTATATTGCTCTCTTGCGTCGAGTCTATTGGTCATATCAGGATCTTTTTACCTAATGACCTGAAGCCCGCTGACCAAAGGAATACTGTTCAAAAGTCGCTCGATGAGGTCAAGCGAAGGTTCCCAGACGGAATAGCTGTTCTAGATCCAATTGAGAATATGGGCATCACGGATGCCTCGTTCAAGAACTTACTCCGAGTAAGTCAATATTATTCTGTGCTAACTCGATCATTGCTAATTCTGAACAGAAAATCGAAGTCCTCGAGTCCCGCCTACTGAGCAATCCTTTGCACAACTCTCCGCGGCTTCCCGATCTGTACAATCAGTATGCCGAAAAAATAGAGATTTCTGACAACATCAAAGCAGTAAAGAAGAAAATCGCTGCCGCCTTATCTATCATGCAGCTCGACGAGTTGAAATGTCGAAAGCGTGTGCTTCGCCGCTTCGGATTTATAAATGACGCCGAAGTAGTCCAGCTGAAGGCACGTGTCGCGTGTGAGATTAGCACCGGTGATGAGCTCCTATTGAGCGAGCTCCTGTTCGATCGCTTCTTCAATGAGCTTTCGCCAGAACTATGCGCGTCTGTGCTCAGTTGCTTTATCTTCGAAGAGAAGGCGGAATGTCCGGCGTTGAAAGAAGAACTTGCAAAGCCGTTTCGTGAGATCCAAGCAAAAGCTAGGACAATATCAAAGGTCTCACAGGAGAGTAAATTGCCGCTCAACGAAGATGAGTACGTACAAGGCTTCAAGTATCAGCTAATGGAGGTTGTGTATGCTTGGGCACACGGAAAGTCATTTGCGGAAATTTGGTACGTGAACCTTCTTCTTATGAAGTACCGAGTGACGCTGACGTTAGAAGCAAAATGACGGACGTGTACGAAGGCAGTCTGATTCGCTTGTTCCGCCGACTGGAAGAGTTGCTTAGGCAGATGGCGCAGGCTGCAAAGGTGATGGGCAGCGACGATCTGGAACAGAAATTTGAGCAATCTTTACTGAAGGTCCGGAGAGACATCGTTGCGGCACAATCTTTGTACTTGTGAAGTGTGAATTATCTTAGGTAGGCGCTCTTGCATGGTACATGGTGTTGGGTGTTGAGCAGCATCTCTGCGGATGCAGATCAGACAAGGCTAGGATGTCTCAGAGCGTTGCAGTATACCTGGTTGTAGAACCATAGCGAGTTGTGGCGTTGCTAAGGCACAAATGTTTGTCGTGTTTCGGGGCGCTCTGTACATGGTCTATGTTGCAGGCACTGTCGTTGGGTGCAAGCCAAGCGCTACTATGTACAGGTCTCTCAGCGGAGACGAACAGAAAAATAGAAGATCATCATCCTGCACAAGTCACTCCTCTGAGCCCAGTCCTTTGTTCAGGATAGAGCACATTCGTCGGCACGTTATAATCTGTATAGAGTAACGTCACCAGACTTGTAAACCATAGTAAGGTAACAATTTGCTCCGTGGTAAGAGCCAATAAGCCAGGACATATCTCCGGAGTGGAAGCTTGAAAATACATTAAAGACATTCTTTGTGTTGGCTGTCACTCTGTACTGTCACCAAGGATCTGTGCCAAGAACCACTCACACTATCTATGTACCTAACTCGGTAGTAGCGAACCTACTTTAAGCTCCCCACTTCCTCCATCATCCTCCATCCCCAACCCACATCAAACCTCCTTTGTAGCAAGGAAAAGGTCGACTTTCGCAGTCATGAACAGCGTCATTGCCACACCTACTCCTTTGCCTCATCAACTTTACAACGCACGCTTGTCACCATCTCGATCAAGTCAGTTCAGGAGCCCTTCCAACCACCAACGGTACTAACGCCAAGATGCCAGTGTCATTTCCTACCAGTGGCCCTACAAATCGAAAACGAAAAGCTGAAGATGAGGAACCCCTACCAGAGGATAGAATGTCCTCCTCCCCATCGAACTCCCCCAATGTCTCCTCACAATCATTACCCGCCCATCGACAAACGAAGCGAGCTAGGCAACGTGTTCTAGGCCGACCGCTCGCTCTTCCACGGCTTCTGGAAACATTAGACGCCGACTCTCTACGTGGGGTTCTCCAGTCTATATGTGCACGGCATCCAATGATAGGAGCAGAAGTCGAGAACACAGCTCCCAAACCCAGCGTTGCTTCTGCTCTCGATGTCCTCAAAAAGTACGAGTCAGCCCTTCAGTCTTCCTTTCCTTTCGGCGGTAATGGGACCTCGAATTATGCATACAACCGAGTGCGGCAACCTCTGTTGAACCTACTTGAGGCCCTCGCCGACTTCACGCCACATTTTCTACCGCCAAACGAAACACAAGCATCACAGTCTCTAAATTTCCTGGATGGCGCCACCGATATTATACATCGTCTCCCAAATTGGACCAGCTTTCAAAACAGCCTGCACAAACAGAATGCCTACGAGGAGATCTCACGGGCCTGGACTTTGGCGATACGAGAGGCAGCTAAGAGGGCTGGGGGCATACAGTTACAGTACGGCGGATGGGATCAAAAGATTGCAAAGCATAACCAACAAGCAGACGGCAAACTCCAGGAAGCTGTGAGCGAGTTAAGTGCCAACATCGGGTGGATGGGTGGACAAACTCAACCATCTCAGTATGGAAGCCGGGGCGATGACATCAGCTCCGTGAGGCAAGAGCTTCTCTCCGGGACCTATGGTTCTAATCTTCCTGTGCATGTTGGGCCGTGGTGATAGAGTGACGAGCAGAAGAGAGGGAGTACCAGGAGTTTGGACTAACTGATTGCTTCAACTGGAGTCAAAGGAAATAATAGAAATTGCTGGTATTTTAACTTAGGCTCATTACATGGTGGTCGGCAGCCCCGATCATGGTACACTGCCGTTTCTTCCACGTTCTCATCGTGTGTTTGATGCCCGGAACGACCACGCATCCCATTCAGGCGTTTTTCCGATCTTTAGTCATTCGACTGGTATACCCAGCAATACGGAAGTGAAGGGCATTTAGTTCTTAAATTTGCATAGCGGAGAGGACTAGTGGTTCAATCATTTAAGAAGATTCTCATCGTTGCATCATGATATTTGTCGACCTTCTAAGTCTTGCTCGAAGTTGCTAACGCAGTTTACCACGATTTACCAACCTTCTTCTAGTGACAGTAGGATTCTTTCTTCCAGTTCCACCCAACTACGACGTCCACCACGGCAAACCCGTAAAACCTCCGTAAGTGAGGATACATGAGACACCGCATCACCTTCTCGGTCAACCATCTAAATTTGCTCACTTCAACATCTCATCAATATCAACTCACCCGCTGCTGGCCTACCACCAAGACCACCCACCGCAGCTTACAACTTCCTCTTCATACGGATTCTCTACGCCATGGCAATTCTCGGAAAGATCACAGCCGAGGTCTTGGTTGATGGGCAAGCGCTGCAGGAGTACGAGGATGATGGCATAGAAAATGAAAACCCGGATCTGGTCGTTAAGTACATTGAAGCTACTTCTGGCGCGAATTTCCACATCCGTGTTTCAATACTAGGCTCATTCAAGATTACATCGGATGCAATCAGCCTTGAGGTCTATCTGGATGGCATACATGTCGAGGATGTTATCCCAGACGACGATGAATTTGGGATGCCTAGTTCCTCTTTCTGCCATCTTTTCCAGGGCTCGGAGTCGGAAGTTGATGGCGAATGGTTCCGGCAGCCATTCTACTTTCGTGACATCTTGCTTGGTATGTTTGTGAGCCTTGAAAAGAATATCATGGTTTGACAATTGGGTACCTAGTACAAGAGTCGTCCACACCCATAACCACCCAAATAGACAAAATTGGAACCATAAGTCTCAAGCTCTATCGAATGCTTCAACTTCATGAACACGCAGCTTTTAGAAGCCCCATTGACTTGCAAAGCATGGAAAGAGTTACTGAGCTTGCGGAGAAAAGCCTCAAGGGGATGGATTTGACCCATAGTGCCCAGTAAGTTACGATAGCTCAAAAGAATGTGTCTCCATATTCTTTTGCTAATAGCTACGCAAATAGACTTGGAGAGATGCAAAGCTGTCCTCCTCGAACCGTGAAGGATTTTGACTATACGGATGGCAAAGAATCTCCCTTCGCAGTTTTCACTTTCAAATACCGTTCTCGAAGTGGGTCCTATATTAGTCCCAATAAAGACAAGACCATTCTCACAGTCTCGCAGCAACTCTCCAAAGTATGCTCTTCATTCCCAGAACACCATCACCTGTCCCTCTCGAAAACCGACCAGTGACAGATCTTAGCCTAGAGGAGGCGCGAGAGTTACTCATGAGACAACGCGTAAGACTCGAGCCTCTAGTGTTATCTCGTACATTGTTCTAACGTCGTAGACAGACTCGTACCAAAACCGAAGCCAATACTGGGCCCAAGCGCGAGGAGCAAATTAAGCCAGAACATGGCATCAAACGTGAAAGAGACGAAGAGTACGACGAGCTCTTGACGTCTGCCCACACGAAGAAAGTCGAGGTGATTCGTCCCTTCGCTCACGGCGAGGTGGTGGATCTCGATGATGACTAGGGGCGAGAGAGGAAGGATTGAAGGAATGAGCGACGACATGTGAGAATCCGAGGATATCAGTGCCTCTTAGATTTTTCCTCATGTGGCATATTGGACCCTTCCTATTTTCAAATGCCATGTCAGACCCCCATCGCAGATATCTACAGCGCACCCATTGACCTCGCTAAACGCGTTGCAAAGGTGCATAACGTGTTCTTGTAAGCTCCTCCTAGGATATAAATTGGGGATAGCAGCATAGAATATGAATCCATTGAAGTACTCATGGTTAATAGACCTGTTACCCCCGTGGTTTATCAAACACGAGAGAAAAGATGTGCGCTGGTTCGTCAAGTCAGACACGCCAGGCTTGGCTAAAGGAAGTCAAGTGCCTCAACTAATCCCGTTAGTCTTGCGCTTAGTCATTCATTCCTCGTTAAATGCCAGCTAACCAACCTCTCATACAGCTTAAATCTTACGACGGCCAACCCTCAACATTGCCCTTGGCGGCTGGTGGTCTCCCACAAAACTTACCCCTAATTGGCGTGCGCAAAGGATCATCATTAATGCTTCGTCATCCTAGAGACCAGTCCATGCTCCCAAAAGACTACCGCCACTCATCTCACATCCCCAAGCCACGCCAACGCCGGGCCTTATTGTGGTGTAAAGAGTCTCTGGCTGCTCTCAAATCCACACAACACATACCAAACAAATAACAAAATATGCATTCGTGGCAGGAATTGCGGGCAGAGATGCTGCGACAAGAGATCTTGGAGCTCGAAGCACAACCAATTCCTCGAGATAGATTAGCCTTAATCAAACACCAGCAACGCATACTTACTCTAAGGCGGGATCTAGCGTCTTTGGGGGCCGAAGAGGCCGAAGAGATCATAAAAACCTTCAAAGAGTTGATGTACAAACTCTCCGATAGCCCGAAAGACGTATCAGAGGAAGAGGTATTGAAGGTGACTGGTGAGGTTGAGAGGAAAGTTAATGTGGTAGAAGGATTCAGGGAAAAGAGGAGCCTGAAGAAGCGGGCAGATATGCAGCAAGCTTGGCAGCGTGCTTCACTACCACAACGCGGGAATATTGCAATCCTTTATTCACTACACAGACTCGGACGGGGGCTCGGAGGATTACCTTTTCGTAGTGTGCGTTTTTTCTTGAGAATGATAAGAAGCACTGCGCGGAAACGGGGGTGATCTGGAGGGTTTGCTCTTCGAACTCTGCAATCAGCTTTCAGTATTCGGATTTGGGCGCTCCAATCGGATCTCTGGCTTCCATCGCTTCATAGTGTCTAGGTTGAACTCTTTTGGCTGAAACAAGCTATTGACATCTCCACCGATTCCCTTTGCTGTATGTTACTTTTGAAACGAGTCTCATTCCAAGCTATCATACACCCTAGAGTTAAGAGACGCTATCTTCACGCGCGTTTGATGCTCATACCCTTGAATTCACCGGTTTGTACAGGTCTAGCATGTCAAGAACTCGGATTCTGTGGCCACGCGATGTTCAGTCACAATGACAAGGCTTCCTCTCCTTTGCCAAATAATATCCATCAAAGAATTATCCGCTCCTCCATGGCCAATCTTACAGCATCTACAAGGATATCAAAAGATAACAACATATGGTAGAAGAGTTTCTATGCGCCGCCCCAGAAATTCGTGGAAAGAAAAGCGAGATTTGAAAATGTCTTTCAGGAGTGCAAGTCAGGTTGAAAACAAGGGTGTAGTACCCAAAGCAGAGAAATCAAGGAAGGAGTATGAGGTCCATGGATCTGAAAAGCACAAGGCTGCGGAATCCAGGGAGGAGCGCAACTCCGAGAAATCTAACGAGAAGTATGAGGCCGAAGATTCAAGGGGTAGCATATTCCCTTATCGGTGGCTTCACGTAGTCGCTCCAGTAGTAACCGAATCTGCAAGTCTGCTCCTTGTCTTTTCCAAGTGGCTCAAACATCGCAATGTTGCAATTCAGATTCAAAGCTCGAACCTTCTATGTGCTTGTGCTCAGGGCAAGATTATCTGCGAATGCTGCGTCTCGAAATTCGAGATTTAGAATCCTTTGCCCACAGTGCGTTTTGTCTCCTTTCTCGAAAGTGCTATCAGCGTAGAACATTGTTGACGCTGGCATGCATCCTGATGATGTTCTCAGTATCCAAAAGAAGCGCAGACTGCCATTTGAGGTAAGTGTTGCAAGAAATTGTAGAATATGGTTCTCTCGTTTTGACAACGGCTGCTTTTCATGTTATTTACTTACTTATCATTCTTTCATACTCGTGACGTTATTCGACGTATCCTCCTACATTCTTGTCACTTTTATATCGATACATAATCTTGTAATCGCACAAGCAACATACTTCTGGCCTGATGGATCTCTACCAGAGCCAACCCAGGGGCTATGGGTCCCATGTAACTCAGGTGACAGCCATTGCTGTGGCAACTTTGACGTCTGTTTGAGTAACGGACTATGCTACGGTCCAACATAATGGCCTGATAAGACACACGATCGGCTCCGAGGAAACATCACTAGCATATACTCAGACATATCGCGGCGGTTGCATCGTTCAGGCAAGAACCAACAATACCGCCTGCCCGAACAAGCATGCAAGAACGGTCGATGATAAGACACGTTCCTGCGTCACGCGTGTTGTGAGAACACATCGAAAACGCCAACTCCCCCGTGTATCCAGATATTCCCAATTGGCATTGGTATCGGCGTCCCGCTTGGAGCTGTCGCAGTGGGATTCGTTGTATTTCTCATACGGAGAAAACGCACGCGGAAATCGACGCTCTCACAACGAGTGGTGAAGCCACCGAAACTCAAGAGAATTTCATCTATCTCAACCGGCCGCAGCAAGAGCTGGTAGGTAATAAATATCCTTGGACCAGAGACACCAGCCCCAAATCCGGTCCAGATTCACGAGATTTTCACACGCGGAGATGAAAAGCTTTCACAGAAATATGAATGGTTCGACTTATTAGCACGCCTTCACACCTGGGCTCCCGGGTATTATTGTATGATAGGTAATCTGGTTCATTAGTTATGGTCTTCGCGATTTGCCTACTTTCAAAACGCCCGCATTGTAGGTTCTCAAACACGAAACTAGTTCTCTTGGTTAATTCATCGAGTTTGCCATACCTTTGAACATGTCTGTCCCAAGATTAGTATCGAAAAAACGGATGTCTCGATTTCTATCATTCCTTATTGATTGCTCCTGCTACGTTGGAGGTTTTCACTCCGTATTCCCAATCCATGGCATTTTTTGATTGCAGAACTCTGCAATCTCAACCATGAACAATCGTGATGTGGAACGAGAATTAAGTGAAAGAACTTGGAAGAGTTTCATGTACGTCTCGTCATCCTGCTGGAAGTCTATATAACTGACTACATCCGGAGACTTACGATACCTTTCTTCTCCACAGATCAATCAGTCATAAAAACAAACATTTATTCCTTCCCACATCAGAAAGAACTTGAAGCCCAAATAGCCTTCCGACCTACCAAATCCAGACCAACAAGCTACCACAACCGTCAATATACCTCTCATCAGCCATGCATTTTACCTCCATTTCCACCATTCCCCTGGCTTTGGCCCTTGTACTCACCTCATCCTCTCTTCTCTCCGTCTCCGCAGCGCCGGACAGTGTCGCAATCGTCGAACCGTCCGAAAACAACCAAGACCAGTTCGATTATGAGGCGCTGACGGGTCCCACCTTGCCTGAAAACCAAGCCCCAGGTTTCACAACCAGACGTAACAAGGCCCGCGGCCGTGCACTCACGGATGCCAAAAATATCGCCATCACCAACACCGCAGTAGGAGGCCGGGACGTTGCACACCCGGATCCTAGTGTCCCAGACAACGAAAATCCAATGCCTGGTGGCAATGAACAGGATGCGGAAGCTTTCGATGCATTGGCCAAATCGATGTGTCCTACTGAACCTACTCTGTGCGGGCTTCATTGAGCTCAGCCGCGCCGATGGACATTGTGGATACCGAGCGTTTGAGATAGGGGGGAGCTAGGGAAAGGAATGGATATTTTGGACGTGGGTGATAATTTCGGAGAATTGTAGTAGTATAGGGTTTAGTGTATGACATACGATAAATTTATGAATGTGAGAAAAAATTTGAGGGAAATCGTGATTCGCTAAGTCGTGGATGGTCCAAAGCTTTCGATATCGGCTTCGATCGTACAGTGTTCCATGTGAAGGTTTCTTCAGGATCGTGATTTCTTCTAGCGCCTGGACCTGCTCATCCATGGCTGAGCTTGAAAATCTGTTCCATCAGGTGTGAAGATTCCTTTGCTGAGATTAAGTCATCTAAACAATTCTATGTAATGAGGTATCCATGATGGATCTGCGGCGCGCCAGACCAGCAAGGCAAATATACACATCAGCTCTTCACTCTCAACGACCTTCCAAGAGCAATGACCAGCTCAAGCTTTCACTCCACGATAAAAAGGTTTGCTTTTCTCTCTTAGTTCACAGATCTGGCAATTTGTAATCAATTTGTTCTTGAGTCAGTCCCTTTTCTGGGAGAAGTGAATGAGAAAGCAGTTGTTTCCCAGGTTTGGAACTTTCATGCAAACTCTTCCGATTATTATCACGGAAAATCGAACTCATTGTTTCCTTGCTGTTTCCAAGACTCCACCTCAAGTCCATTTCAGATACCAGTCTCCACGTTCGCTTACTAGCGATGTCCGACATCCTCACCCTCCTGCTCCTCCTCTGGTTTCTTCTCATTCCTCCATCGGCATTTATGCTTGTCAATGGATCCCCTGTCCCATCACAGTTCGTCCCGGATACAGTCACCCCAACCGACTACATCTCTACCACCCCTACCAACAACAGTGAACTCTCACTCGCTAATCCTACATTATTGGAGAATGGAATACTCACACTACCAGCAATCAACTGCAGAAAAGACGAAGCCGAAGTAACAGAGGATATCGCAATACAAGGGGGAGCATTGAGAACTAATATCGATAACAGTGCTGTGAGACGTGGCGCTTGCGAAGAGAGAAGGTATATATCGTACGAAGACGAGTGCCGAAAGTCGGCTTGGGGCGTGGGAATGGTTGTAGGAGTGTGCTGGCTTATCTTGTGCGCCCATCTCGCACGGTTGTGAGGGAACTTGCGACTGTGGACATCGAGCTAGAAATTGGACATTGATTGGAGGGACTTGGGGATAGCGTTTCGGGATTTGGGAGACTGAGTGTGCATTACTTTCGGATACAGTAGCACCGGAATTCTCCTGTATCGCCTGCAAGATCCAAAGAAACAACAAGGTATAGCTTCTGCGTGGCCGCTTCACAAGATCGATGTGCACCAGAGCTCCTTTCCACATCGAAGCCGCGATGTTTATCAAGTGAAGTGCTTGCTCTATGGTAACCCGATCAGACCCGATCAGACCCGACCGGACCCGGCCAACCCCTGGAGAAGCTTTGCAGAGCTGAAGACTTGAGCCAGCCATATCAACTCGATCTTGGAAACCAAAGCACCCCTCAAGGAGGAATCTTTGGCAAGTCGTGTCGAGCATCGCGTTCGCCCCGCATTCAGGCATCTTAGCGAAGTCTCGGTTAGGGCAACTTGCGAAACAAGCTTCGACGATCTCGGTACCCCTGTTCCATACTTCACGATGATGAACGCTGCCGATAACAGACCTCCAAAACGCCCGTTTTATCCCGCCATGAGATCACGTTGGAGCTGCTACTCCGTGTTGACGACAGCAGTCAAAACATAGAGGGAATTAAGGATATATGGAGTTGCTCCCTCACGCCATTGAAGCAGTTGCTTCATCTTCTCTGCTCTTCGTCTTCCTGCCTCCATAGTCTTCCACCTTTCCCCCATATTAGTCGGCTAAAGCTCCGTCATGTCTGATCCAAACAACCCAAACATTGACAAGAGAAGCACTCCGCAATGGTCCTTGTATCAGAGGGAGAACTTCTGGAAACCGAACACTGGAGAAGTGCCTCCTTTCAACACTGGCAAGACTTGGCATTCCTAATCACCATTCTGCGGAAATTGATTTGTTCTTGCAGAACCTGGCAAACTCGAAGAGCTCGCAAAGCAAAAGCTTACGGAAGGTGGATGGTCAGTACATTTCAATTCATCTGGCCTTCCGCAAGAAACTACCTGGAGCTGTCCGTTAACGAAGCCCTGACCTTTCCTCTCTACTTGCTAACAAGCCGTCAACTCGAATAGGCTCTATGCTTCCTCCAACGCTGGCCAGTCATACACCCATCTTGCCAACCGTAAGAACCCCAAACCCCATAACCAACCTAGCTAACATCTCTCAGGCCAGGCCTTCTTCCGCCACCGCATCATCCCCCGACAGCTCGTCGATACTAATATCCGCGACACCTCCACCACAATCTTTGGCCACAAAGTCTCCGCCCCTATCGGCTTCGCCCCCATTGGCATAAACAAAATCTACAACCCCGCTGGCGAGATCCCCGTCGCCACCGTCGCCAAAGAACTCAACCTCCCTTACTGCCTTTCTACCGCCGGCTCCAACCCAATCGAGAAAGTCGCCGAAGCAAACGGCCAAGGCCCCCGCTTCTACCAACTCTACATGCCCCACGACGACGAGTTGACAATTTCCCTCCTCACCCGCGCCTTTAACTCCGGCTTCGACGTCTGCATCCTCACAACCGATACATGGCAGCTCGGCTGGCGCCACGACGACGTCGCAGTAGGAAACTACGCCTTCTACCGCGGCATTGGCGCCGATCTCGGTCTCAGTGACCCCGTCTTCAAAAAGCGTCTTGCAGCCATGGGCATCGACCCTCAAAAAGACCCTCAACGCGCTGGCGCCGCCTGGATCGATAATGTTTGGCACGGCCGCGCCTGGAGCTGGGACAAGATTCCCTGGCTCATCGAGACATGGAAACGCATCAGCGGCGGTCGACCGTTCTGCCTTAAAGGCATCCAGAGCGTTGAAGACGCAAAGAAAGCGGTGGAGGTCGGCTGCGACGGGATCGTTGTGAGCAACCACGCTGGGCGCCAGGTCGATGGTGCTATCGCTAGCCTTGACGCACTCGAGAACATTGTAGCCGCGGTTGGCGACAAGACTTACATCATGTACGACTCGGGCATCCGCGGCGCGAGCGATGTCGCCAAGGCACTCGCCCTAGGAGCCAAGTTCGTCTGGGTCGGCAGACTCTGGGTCTGGGGCTTGAGCATTATGGGTGAGCCTGGGGTGAGGCACGTGATGAAGGGGCTCTTGGCGGACTTTGATATCCTGATGTGTGTGGGCGGGTTTAAGAGTGTGGAGGATATTGATCGGGGAGTGCTTGGTGAGTTTATTTTTATTTTTATCAGGAGTACGGGAGCGGGTTGCTGACTGTGTTGGGATAGAATCGTATCCGAAGGCATACGCGATGATTGCAGAAAAATCGAAGCTATGATTCTGGGGCCGCTATGCTTTTGAATGTGATGACGGCAGCTCGAGGGCTGTAAGCTGGGTTTCAAGAGACGGTTGGCTTTCCCGATTCAGGTCATGATCTTTTCCACCTCTTTTGGTTCTTTCGTGGCTTTATACACTATTTCCATCTCCCACACTTTCAGCGTTCCAATTCGCCACTACCTTCATCCTTCC
>JAABUL010005159.1_pt1 | contig 16626 bp, 15 predicted proteins | sample 5559151 | NCBI WGS metagenome assembly JAABUL01 (sample SAMN10711876, study PRJNA513368) | rock metagenome | isolation source: Antarctica rocks | place: Antarctica: Victoria Land, Pudding Butte sud | reverse complement strand
ACACACACTGAGGCCGCCGGGCGACGGTTGAGCCACGACGTCTTCGTCCGCCTGGACCGGCCCACCGGCGCACACCGTTTTTAACCGCCCGGTCAGGCAGTTGAATCGGGACTGGGATGTGCGCCGGGGCACAGCGACCTTGACCGGGTGAACCACGACGGCAATGTCGTGATCACCGTCTCGCTACCCACGCTGCTGCTGTCCCGTAACGCGCTCACCGCCGTACGCCTGGCCACAGCCGCAGGACTGCGTCCGAGGCCTGCCCCGTCGTCATCGACCACCGCCACGGGCGAGTGGGAGCCGCTCCCGATGTTGCGGCCGCCGCAGCGCGCCTGATCCCCGCCACGGCCGCCGACCTCATCGCGTAGTTGTGCCAGGCAACCGGCGCGCCCACCGGCAGCGTCCGCTTCGGCACTGTCAGCGCTGCAACAGGCCAGCCGCAAGGTCGACGCGTCCATTCGGACGCAGCAAGGTGGCGCGCTGATCAAGGCTCCGGCCATTCCAGCGTTGGGCATGACGGTAAGAGCTTCGATCGAGGTGGGGTGGGCGGGACTGGGAAGTGCCGCACGTGCCGCAGATCGCTCAGTCCCTCTCGTCTCTCCGTCGCAACAGGCATGGACGGGCACGCGTACGGCTTGATGGGCCGTCGGGTGGGCGCTGCTCGCCTTGAGAGATTGGCGCTTCGCCAGGCGGCATCAACTGGAGTCGCGCACGATGAGCTCTGGCTGCAGCACGGTGTGCTTGTGGACGTGCCTGTCGCCGTTCTGGATTTCATCAAGCAGCATGCGGACCGTCAGCGCGCCTAGCTCGGTCCGCTGCTGGCGTACCGTCGAGAGCGGGACGGTCGATGAAGCCGCCCAGTGCAGGTCGTCAAAGCCGACGAGTGCCACCTGTCCGGGAACGCGTACGCGCCGGAGTGTGAGTTCCTGCAGTAGGCCGAGGGCGATCAGGTCGTTGGCGCACATGATCGCGGTGGGCAGCTGAGTTCGGTGCGCGGCGGTCAGCTTGGCGGCCAGGCGGCGCCCGTCCTCCAGGGTCCACCACGGCGTCGATAGCCGCTCCACGCTGGCATCACCGGCGACGGCAGTCGCCTTGAAACCCTCGAACCTGCTTTCGACCTGGCTGGAGATGGCCTCTCCGCCGGCGAAGGCGAGGCGCCGATGGCCTCGCTCGAGCAGATGCTCGGCGGCTAGTCGTCCACCGGCGACATCGTCAGTGGTCACCCAGCAGCACGGTCGGTTACCGGAAATGCGGTCGACGTAGACAAGCGGGATGCCCTGCTTGACGAGTTGCTCGAGCCGGGGGTTAGCCTCCTCGACGGGGCTGATGATGATCCCGTGCACCCGAAGTTGCACCAGCAGGTCGAGGTTCTGCTCCTCCCTGCGGACGTCCTCGTTGTTGGTCACTATGACGACACCCACCCCGGCACGCCTGGCCTCGGCGTCCACCGCGAGGGCTACGTCGACGAAGAACGGGTTGCCCAGGTCGGCCACTGCCAGGCCGAGCGTTCGTTCACGCCCCGGCCGGAACTGCCGGGCCGATCTCGTGGGGTGGAAATTCAGCTGCGTCATCGCGTCCTGGACGCGTTGACGGGTCGCTGCATTGACGTAGCTGGGGCGGTTGAGGACATTGCTGACGGTGCCGGCTGACACATCGGCCATCTTCGCTACGTCGCGGATGGTCACCATTGCCGACCCGGCCTTCCCTCCTGTCCCGAGTAAGACGCGCTGGGTCCGCACCGACCTGGCGCGGACCCAGCGCGGTCGGTCAGAACGCGAACTTGTCCACGTTGGACTTGTTGAAGATGAAGAGCGGGCCGAGGACTACCTCACCGTTCTTGCCGACCGTGTACTTGCCGAGCTTGCCTGCTGAGAACTTGTCGCCCTCTGCGCCGGTGATGGTGCCGGCGATAAGCGATTTGGCTGCGTAGGCGGCCAGGTAGCCGAGGTCCTCGGGATTCCAGAGACCGAACTGCTCGATGACGCCGCTGTGAACGTAGTCCTTCAACTCGCTCGGCAGGCCGAGGCCCGTCAGCCAAATCTTGCCCTTGTACTGCGGTGAGTCGGAGAGGAAGTGCGCCGCCTCCTTCACGGCGACTGAATCCGGCGCGATGATGCCGTTCAGGTCCGAGTGGCTCTGAATGAGGCCCTTGGCCGCGTTGTAGGAGGCGGCATCGACGTCGTTCCCATAGACCACGTTGACGATCTGGATGCCGGGATAGCTCTTTAGCATTTTCGCCTTGATCGCGCTGACCCAGGCATTGAGGTTGGTGGCGTTCGGCCCCCCGGACTCGATGCCGATTTTGCCCTTTCCGTTGAGGTGCTTGCCCATCAGGTCGACCAGGCCTGTCGCAACACCGTCCACGGTCACCTGATTGATGAACAGGTCGCGGCAGGTGGTGTCTGAGTCGAAGGTCACGATCTTGACCCCGGCCTGCTTGGCAGCGTCCAGATCCGCACAGACGGCCTTCGGGTCGTTCGCGGCGAGGACGATCGCGTTGGCCTTCTGCTGGGTGGCGGTCTGGATGAACGGCGACTGGGACGTCGCGCTCGCCTCGGTGGCACCGGCTTCTTCGAACTTGCCCTTGAACTCCGTCACCGCGGTTTTCCCGCCCTTGTCGGAAGCCGCAAAGTACTTGTTGCCGATGCTCTTGGGCATGAAGGTGACGGCGTAGCTCTTCGCCTTGGCGCTGCCGCCTCCGCCACTGCTGCCGCTACTGCCTCCGGAGGAGCTGCTGCAGGCGGACAGCATGAGGGCGGCGGCAATTGTCACCGCTGCGGGTAGCAGGCGCTTGGGGCCGGACTTGGACACAAGCAACGACATGGTGGTGTCGCCTTTCTCGAGATGAGTCTTGAGTGGAGTCAGAATGATGGGACGGGGCCGGTCACCCTCCGTTCTTCGCTGTGGCGGCGGGCCTACGCCTTCGGCGGGAGACGAAACCGCCGATGCTGGCGACAACGACGGAGAGGATCAGCGCTCCGCCGGTGATGACACTGATGACGTCCGATCCGACGTGCAGAAGCTGCAGGGCCTTGCTGAGCGTGCCGATCAGCAGTGCCCCGACGATCGCGCCGACCAGAGCGCCGCGGCCGCCCCAGATGGAGACCCCGCCGAGCACGATCGCCGTCACGACCTGGAGCTCCAGCCCGATTCCATTGGACCCGATGGCATCGCTGTAAATGAGGGTGTAGAGGACCCCCGTCGCGGCGGCGACGGTGCCACTCGCAATAAATAGGAGCAGCTTGGTGCGGTTGACCGCAACGCCCGAGAATAGGGCCGTCTCGCTGCTGAGGCCGATGGCGTAGATGCCTCGACCGAACGTCGTGGCATGCAGGACTACGCCGAACAGGACGGCCAGGATCGCGATGCCGACCACGACGCGAGGGATCGGAGTTCCGCCGACGTTCGCGCGCAACCATAGGGCTGCCCCACCGGGGAAGCCCGTCACGGCAGTCGTCCCGAGCATGCCCACGGCGACGCCGCGGAAGAGGGCCAGGGTGCCGATCGTGACAGCGAGGCTCGGCAGTCCGACCACCGCAACCATGAAGCCGTTGAGTGCCCCGATCAGGACCCCGGCCAACACACTGATCAACGCGGCGCCCGCGAGCGGGACACCGTGCTGGACGAGCAGGCCCAGGATCGCGCTGGCCACGCCGAGCACACTGCCCACCGAGAGATCGATCTCGCCGGTGATGATGATCAGCGTCACCGGCAGGACCATCAGCAGGATGGGCGCGGTGTTGAGCAGGAGGGTGGAGTAGGTGAACGCCTGGGCGAAGAAGGGAACCGAGAGGGTCGACCACACGATCACCGCCGCGAGCGCGAGCACGAGAGCCGTGTCGGTGCGCAGCAGCACCCGTCGCCAGAGGCTTTTGTCGTGCCGCAGGTACGCCGGGGCGGCCTGGCCCGTGGCGGTCACCGATGACTCCTTTGAGCGATCGCGGCTCGAGCCCTGGAGAGGAAGAGCGCCCGGTCCAGCGTGATGGCGATGACGATGAGTGCTCCGACGACGGCCTGCTGCCACAGGCTCGGAATGCCGAGGACCGGAAGTGCACTGCTGATCGTGGCCAGGAAGAAGGCGCCCAGGGCCACGCCCCAGATGGTTCCGGATCCGCCCACGATGGCGACGCCTCCGATGACGGCGGCGGCCACGGCCTGGAGCTCGAAGCCGCTGCCCACCTTGGAGTCACCGGTCGCGTAGATCGCCAGGTAGACGACCCCAGCCAATCCCGCCAGGGCCCCGCTACTGGCGAAGGCCAGCAAGGTAAGGCGGCGGGTGCGTAAGCCGTAGAGCACCGCCGCATCGGGGTTGGAGCCCATGGCGTAGAGCTCCCGGCCCTGCCGGCGGCTGGTCATGAACCAGCCGACCAGCAGCACGATGAGGATAACCACGACCAGGAGCACCGGGATGGACAGAAACGTCTGCACGCCGAGTCGCCTGAAGTCCGCGGGCAGCCACGAGGACCGGATGAAGTCGCCCCCGATCCAGAGCACCGCGATGCCCCGGTAGGCGTAGAGCGTTCCGAGGGTGATGACGAGGGACGGCACGTCGAGGAAGCCGACCAGCAGGCCGTTGACGAGGCCGAGCAGGGCACCCAGGAGGATCGCTGCGGCGACCACCACCACGATGGGGATGCCCTCGACGTTGGCGAACAGCCAGCCGGCGAAGTAAGTGGCAAGCCCCATCACCGATCCCACGGAGAGGTCCACGTTGCGGGTGACGATCACCATCGCCTCGCCGACGGCGATGAGGATGAGGATGGTGGGCTGTCGCAGGAGCTCACGCCACCCATCGGAGCTGATGAGGAAGTCGTGGTGCCTGCTTGTCGTGCCAGCCACCAGCAAGACGATGAGGATGACCAGGCTGATCTCACGGGCGCGGACGAGCGTCTCAAGCCAAGACGTCCGGACGGGCTCGACCACGTGCTCGACCCTGGAAGGTGGGGCGGTCACGGGGTGTCTCCGGTCGCGTGCGTGGCGGCGTACATGACTCTTTCGGCCGTCGCGTCAGCCCGGTCGAGCTGTGCGGTCATGCGCCCTTCCCTGACAACGAGGACCCGGTCCGCCATGCCGAGCACCTCAGGAAGCTCTGAGGAGATCATCAGGACGGCCACCCCGGCTCCCGCGAGCTCGGATATGAGCCGGTGCACCTCGGCCTTCGTGCCGACGTCGATGCCTCGTGTCGGTTCGTCGACGACCAGCAGCGTCGGCTGCGTGGCAAGCCACTTGCCCAGGACGACCTTCTGCTGGTTGCCGCCGCTGAGCATGACTGCCTCGGTGTCGAGCGCCCGCGTCTTCACCTGCAGGCGACGAGCGTAGGTCTGCGCGGAGTCGTCCTCCATACGTGAGGTGAGGAAGCCCGCCCTCGCCAGCGAGCTGCGGATCGCGAGGGTGATGTTGGACTGAACCCCGGCCATCATGGCCAGACCTTGCTTCCGGCGATCCTCGGGGACGAAGCCCATGCCCAGCTTCATCGCCTTGGCGGGGCTGTGGGGTGGTACGTCCCGGCCCCCCAGGCGCACGCTTCCGGCGTCGTACCTGTCGACGCCGAACGTGGCGCGCGCGATCTCGGTACGCCCAGCACCCACGAGGCCAGCCAGGCAGACGATCTCACCGGAGCGCACCGTGAAGCTGATGTCGTCGAAGACCCCCGTCCGGGAGAGCCCCTCGACCTCGAGCACGACGTCGCCGACCTCGGTCTCCTGCTTGGGGAAGAGGTTCTCGACGCTGCGGCCGACCATCCGCCGGATGATGTCGTCCTCGGTGACCTCGGTGATGCGGTCGGTCGAGACATAGGCCCCGTCCCGCATCACGGTGATGGTGTCGCAGAGGGAGAAGACCTCGTCGAAGCGGTGGGAGATGAAGATGATGCCCTTGCCCTCGTCGCGCAGCTGCCGGGCGATGCCCATCAGCCGGTCGACCTCCACACCGCTGAGGGCGGCCGTGGGCTCGTCCATGATGAGTACGCGGGCACTGAGCGAGATCGCCTTGGCGATCTCCACCGTCTGCTGGTCGGCGATCGAGAGGCCGCGGGCCTCGCGGTCGGGGTGGATGCGCACGCCCAGCCGCTCGGTGAGCTCCCGGGTCGCTCTGCGCATCTTGGCCCGGTCGATAGTGCCGTAGGACGTGTAAGGCTGACGTCCGGCGAAGATGTTCTCGGCCACCGATAGGTCCGGGAACAGGGTCGGCTCCTGGTAGATCACGGCGATGCCGGCGTCCTTGGCGGCCGCCGTGGACCGGAAGCCGGTCGGCTCGCCGTCTATGAGCATCTCACCGGAATCCGGCGCGTACAGGCCGCCGATGATCTTCACCAGCGTGGACTTGCCGGCTCCGTTCTCGCCGGCGAGGGCATGGATCGAGCCGGCTGTGAGGGTGAACCGAACGTCGGTGAGGGCGTTGACGGCGCCGAAGGACTTGAAGGCGTTGCGCAGCTCGAGCAGGGGCGGCGCCGTCACAGCCGCTCCATCTCGAGGTCGACGCGGTAGTCGACGCTCTCGCCGGGCTCCAGTCGCGGAAGCCGGTCGGCCGCGCGGGCGGCCGCCCTGCCCTGGATCTCGGACGTGTTGGCGGGCTCCAGGCCCAGAACGTAGTGCTGCGTGGCGGTCATCTTCCACTCGAAGATCGTCGGCAACGTGTCGGAGTAGCGCAGTGTGAAGCGCAGCTTCCGGGCGTCGTTGGTGACGATGGCGTAGCGCTCGGTGCCGGCCCGGTGGATGAAGACCTGCTCACGGAAACCCGGCACAGGTGGGCCGATCTCGAACTCGTGCCCCAGACCTTCCTGCGCGTCGGAGTCGCGCGGCTCGACTGACGCGTGTGGGATCTGGACCACGCAACCCTCGTCGAGCAACGGCCAGCCCAGGTTCACGTGGTACAGGACCATATGCGGGCTCGATGACGAGCCTTCGTTGCTCACGGTGTCCTGAACTTGAATGGCCGAGGACCCGAGTTCGGTGGTCACCCTTCGGCGGAGGACAAGGTTCTCGGCGAAGACGGCGGTCTGACGGACGGTGCCGGATACGGTAATCCCGTCCCGGGACGCCTCGGTTCTGGTCAGCCGTGCCGGAAGGCTGCCGATCCGCCCGTGCATCCCGGCGACCCCGTCCTTGTCGTCAGCAGGGGGTCCGAAGCTGTCCAGGCCGCAGGTGGTGAGGAGTCCGCCCCCGAAGGTGCGCAACCAACCTCGACCCTCGGGTTCGTAGCGGCCGGGGCCGGCGAAGCCCGTCGAGGACAACCAGGCCAGGGGCACGCCGTCGAAGGTGACTGCCCCGATGTCCAGCGCACGGTCGGGATGCAGGTCGAACTCGAGCCCCCCGCCGTTGATGACGTGGAGCCGGCGCATGCCGTGCGCCGGTCCGTCGCTCTCGACGACGCTCTCGACCCGAGCCACCTGGTCGAGCGACCCGACCCGCTGGAGCGCGTCTTCCAGCGCCAGCCCGAAGACCTCAGGCAACGGGACCCAGTTCCTGGTTACCGGGGCCGAAGTGCTTGAGCATCACCAGATCGTCGGTCGCGCTGGCGTTGGTGATCGCCACGCCCTCGGAGGCCGCCCCGGCGGAGACGAAGAACTCGTCCTCACTGAGCTGACCGTAGCGGATCAGCGTGGCGGCGTTGGCCTCGAACCGGCCGAACGTGCCATGTCCCTGGACGACGATTGCCCCGTACGCGTCGGCCTCCTTGAGGGTGACCGACTGCCCCGGCTTGACCACGATTTCCTTAGCGCTGAAGGAGCTGGACCGGAACACGATCCATTTCTCGGTGTAGGCAGAGCCGCCCGCCGCATGGGACGCTTCCGTCTCGAAGGGACGCATGAAGCGGTTGGAGACGAACTCCGGGTCGGTGTTCTTCTCCCAGTCGAGCAGGCGGAGCACGAAGTCGTAGTCGCCATGGTGGTCCTGCGGGATATCTTTCCAGAGCAGCTCCTCGGGGACCTCGCGGTTATTGCTCCAGGACTCGCACATGCAGAAGACGTCGCTGGCTGACTGCGGCTCGTAGGTGCAGACGCTCGCGGGGGCATGCAGTATGCCCGGGGGAATGTCCCAACCGGTGCCCAGCTGCGTCCGGTAGCCGAGGGAGTAGTCGGTGATGCGGTTGTCGCCACCCGAGGCGAACCGTTCCAGTCGTTCCTTGAACTCTTCACGGGTGGTCCCCGGCTGAAGGCCCAGGAACGAGATCGACTGGTCCCCCAGGTAGTTGTTCATGTGGGGGGGGTAGTAGTACGCCTCCGGCTTGCCGACCTTGTCGACCAAGGCGGCCTTCTCGTTCGTGTGATGGACGTGGAACGGCAGCGGCTGGAGGTTGTCAAAGAACTTCGAGTACATCGTCCAGCCGGACTCGGACTGCCAGAGGCGTTCGCCCAGAAGCCCCTCGCGGTGATGGTCGACGAACTCGTCGAACGGGAGCAGCGCGCCCTCCGGGTCGACCACCAGGCTCAACCCCTCGTAGGGCCCGGTCAGCGGGCCGTTGTCGGCGCGCACTGACGAGGCGAGCCAGCGCTCGTCGATTCCGCCACGGGCCGGCTGGAACGGAAAGTAGTCGTCCGGGTGCAGTCGGATGCGCCGACCCGGTGTGCAGAAAGCTCGCGGCACCCATGCGGGCGCCAGCCGGACGACACCGCCGCCAGCGTCGAGGGCACGGTCCATACCGCTGGCGGAAGAGGTGACGGCCGAGTACGGGTCAGAAGTCAACTGGCGGCACTCCAGAGTGGTGAATTCTAGGTTCATTGAACCAATGACGCCGAAAGTTACCACCGTCCGAACATTGTGTCAACGATCACATTCAGAAACAGCAAGGAGTGGCGTCGTCGAGCCGGGCCGCCCTGTACGAGTAGGTCGTCAAAGGTGTACATCTGCGTCATGACGTCACGAGGACTGCGGGCAGCTCACACGGATCGGCGGAAGTTGCTCTGACGACCGGACGGAGTCCCGAGTCGGAGGCGCGACGCGCTGCGCTGCTTGCGGCGCTCGGGCGCGACGAGGTGATCCGGCTGGCCGACGCGGCCCGCGACCTGGGCGTCTCGCAGATGACCATCCGACGAGACCTGAAGGGGCTCGAGGAGGAGGGGCGGCTGCAACGCATCCGCGGTGGCGCGATCTCGGTGATCGGTCCACAGACCTTCGCTGCACGCCGGGCCATGCGGATGCGGGCCAAGCAGGCGATCGCCGAGAAGGCACTGGCTCTCGTGCCACGACATGGAGCGATCTGCATGGATGCCTCGAGCACCGTAGGGACGCTTGCGATGAGGCTGGGGGCCTCGTCGAGCCTGCTGGTGGTGTCCAACTGCTACCCGACTTACCTCGCTTTGCGGACCACGTCCGGTGTGAGGCCGATCCTGGTCGGCGGCGAGACGGAGGCGATCACCGAGAGCTTCGTCGGGCCGATTGCGGTTCGTGCGGTCGAGTCCCTGCGCTACCACCGGTTCTTCGCCTCGTCGAGCGGACTGCACCCGAAGCTCGGTGGGTCCGAGGTGTCGTTGCAGGAGGCCGAGGTGAAGCGGGCGTTTCGGCGACTCTCTCGCGAGCTCGTCCTGTGCGTCGACTCCTCCAAGCTGGGGCAGCAGAGCGTCGCGGCAGGGTTGCCCCTGGAGGCGGTCTCGGTGCTCATCACCGAGCTGGACCCGGACGATACCCGGCTGGATCCCTACCGTGACCAGGTCGAGATTTGGTGATCTCGACCACGATGGACCTTGTGTTTAAGTTCGCCGTTCGTTAACTTTCACGTCTTACAACATCCCGAGTGACCACCCCCTGGGCAACCGGGAAAGGGAAACGAGATGACCACGTTCGACCAGATCAGCGACCGGCTCGAGGCCTTGGCGATCGAGGTCCCCTCGTGGGCCTACGGCAACAGCGGGACGCGCTTCAAGGTGTTCGGCACGCCCGGCACCCCGCGCTCGGTGGAGGAGAAGATCCACGACGCCGCCGCCGTGCACCGGTTCACCGGCCTGGCGCCGAGCGTGGCGCTGCACATCCCCTGGGACCTCAGCGACGGCTTCCGGGCGCTGCGGACATACGCCGAGGACCTTGGCGTCCGGCTCGGGACGGTCAACTCCAACACCTTCCAGGACGACGACTACAAGCTCGGCAGCCTCACCCACGCCGACTCCAAGGTCCGGGCCAAGGCGGTCCAGCACAACCTCGACTGCCTCGAGGTGATGAACCAGACCGGCTCGCGCGACCTCAAGATCTGGCTGGCCGACGGCACCAACTACCCGGGCCAGGGCGACATCCGGGCCCGGCAGGAGTGGCTGGCCGAGGGTCTCGCCGCCATCTACGCCCAGGTGGGCGAGGACCAGCGACTGGTGCTGGAGTACAAGTTCTTCGAGCCGGCGTTCTACCACACCGACGTCCCCGACTGGGGCACGTCGTATGTCCACTGCGCCGCCCTGGGCGACCGGGCTGGCGTCTGCCTGGACACCGGCCACCACGCGCCTGGCACCAACATCGAGTTCATTGCCGCGCAGCTGCTCCGGCTGGGGAAACTGTTCTCCTTCGACTTCAACAGCCGCTTCTACGCCGACGACGACCTGATCGTCGGCGCCGCTGACCCCTTTCAGCTCTTCCGGATCTTGGTCGAGGTGGTGCGTGGGGGCGGCTACGGACCAGACAGCGACGTCGCGCTGATGCTCGACCAGTGCCACAACATCGAGAAGAAGATCCCTGGTCAGATCCGGTCAGTCCTCAACGTGCAGGAGATGCTGGCCAAGGCTTTGCTGGTCGACACGGACGCTCTCGCCGACGCACGCAGCAACAAAGACGTGCTGCGCGCCAACGATGTCTTCATGGACGCGTTCTACACCGACGTACGACGCGACCTGGCTGGCTGGCGCGAAGAGCGTGGGCTGCCTGCCGACCCGATGACGGCGTACCTCGCCAGCGGCTACCAAGCAAAGGTCGAGGCCGACCGCGTGGGCGGTGCCCAAGCAGGATGGAACTGAAAGACGACATGACCAACACGACAGTCAACGAGCTCATCGACCGGTCCAACCGGCTGGGCGCCGATGCCAAAAACACCAACTACGCGGGTGGGAACACCTCCGCGAAGGGCACCGAGGTCGACCCGGTCACCGGCGAAGATGTCGACCTCCTCTGGGTGAAGGGCTCCGGGGGGGACCTCGGCACCCTGAAGCCCGAGGGACTCGCGGTCCTCCGGCTGGACCGGATTCGCAGTCTCGTGGAGGTCTATCCCGGCGTGGACCGCGAGGACGAGATGGTCGGCGCGTTCGACTACTGCCTGCACGGCAAGGGCGGTGCCGCGCCGTCGATCGACACCGCGATGCACGGTCTCGTGGACGCGGCCCACGTCGACCACTTGCACCCGGACTCAGGCATCGCCGTCGCCACGGCCGCCGACGGTGAGCAGCTCACCAGCAAAATTTTCGGCGACCGCGTGGTGTGGGTGCCCTGGCGCCGCCCCGGCTTCCAGCTGGGCCTGGACATCGCCGCGATCAAGGCGAAGAACCCGCAGGCGGTCGGTTGCATCCTCGGCGGCCACGGGACTACGGCCTGGGGCAACACCAGCGAGGAGTCCGAGCAGAACTCGCTGTGGATCATCGACACCGCCGCTGCCTACATCGCCGAGCACTCGAAGGCGGAGCCGTTGGGCCCCGCCCTCGAGGGGTACGCCGCCTTACCGGAGGACGAGCGCCGCGCCAAGGCCGCTGCCCTGGTCCCGACGATCCGCTCCATCGCCTCGCAGGACCGCCGCATGGTCGGCCACTTCACCGACCCCGACGTGGTCCTGGACTTCCTCGCGAGCGCCGAGCACCCGCGGCTGGCCGCGCTGGGCACCAGCTGCCCGGACCACTTCCTGCGCACCAAGGTCAAGCCACTGGTGCTCGACCTCCCCGCGGCTGCGAGCGTCGAGGAGTCGATCGCCCGGCTGCGGGAGCTGCATGCCGAGTACCGCAAGGACTACGCGGCCTACTACGCGCGCAACGCGACTCCGGACTCGCCGGCGATCCGCGGAGCGGACCCGCTGGTCGTGCTGGTGCCCGGCGTCGGCATGTTCAGCTTCGGCAAGGACAGGCAGACCGCGCGCGTGGCCGGGGAGTTCTACGTCAACGCGATCAAAGTAATGCGAGGCGCCGAGGGGCTCTCGACGTACGCCCCGATCGACGAGGCGGAGAAGTTCCGGATCGAGTATTGGGCGCTGGAGGAGGCCAAGCTGCAGCGGATGCCCAAGCCAAGGCCGCTGGCAACCCGGATCGCGCTGGTCACCGGTGCGGCCTCCGGGATCGGCAAGGCGATCGCCCACAAGCTGGCTGCCGAGGGGGCCTGCGTCGTGATCGCCGACCTCTCCCTGGAGAAGGCGCAGGCCGCCGCCGCGGAGATCGGCGGCCCCGACGTCGCGGTCGGTGTGCAGGTCGACGTCAGCGACGAGTTCCTGGTCGAGCAGATGGTGCAGGAGGCCCTGCTCGTGTTCGGCGGCCTGGATCTGATCGTCAACAACGCCGGGCTATCGCTGTCGAAGGCGCTGCTGGAGACCACCGTGGCCGACTGGGACCTGCAGCACAGCGTGATGGCGCGCGGCTCGTTCCTCGTCTCCCGCGCAGCGGCCAGGGCGATGATCGAGCAGCGGCTCGGCGGCGACATCGTCTACATCTCCAGCAAGAACAGCGTCTTCGCCGGACCGAACAACATCGCCTACTCGGCCACCAAGGCCGACCAGGCCCACCAGGTCAGGCTGCTTGCGGCAGAGCTGGGCGAGCACGGTATCCGGGTCAACGGCATCAACCCGGACGGCGTCGTGCAGGGGTCGGGCATCTTCGCCGGCGGATGGGGTGCCAACCGAGCCGCCGTCTACGGGGTGGAGGAAAAGGAGCTGGGCAAGTTCTACGCCCAGCGCACGCTGCTCAAGCGCGAGGTCCTGCCGGAGCACGTCGCGAATGCGGCCTACGCGCTGGTCGGACCGGACCTGTCCCAGACCACCGGACTGCACATTCCGGTGGACGCGGGCGTGGCGGCAGCCTTCCTGCGATGACTGCCGCCGTCGTCGCGGTCGACCTGGGTGCCTCCAGCGGTCGGGTGGTCCTCGGCCACGTCGGACCGGACGTCCTGCACATCGAGGCGATGGCTCGGTTCGCCAACGATCCGGTCCTCCTGCCCGACGGACTGCACTGGAACGTCCTCGAGCTCTACGCCCGCGCGCTCGAGGGCCTCCAGGCCGCCGGCCGCAAGGCCGGAAGCGCGCTGGCTGGACTCGCGATCGACTCCTGGGCGGTGGACTACGGCCTCGTCCGCAGCGCCGGCCTGCTCGGGGTGCCGTTCCACTATCGCGACGACCGGACTACCCGTGGTGTCGAACGGGTGCACGCGATCGTCCCGCACGAAGAGCTGTATCGCCGTAACGGCCTGCAGTTCCTCACCTTTAACACGCTTTACCAGCTGGCGGCCGATCCCTTGCTGAACTACGCCGACAGGATGCTGCTCGTGCCGGACCTGCTCTCCTGGTGGCTGACCGGCGAGATGACCACTGAGCGGACCAATGCCTCCACAACCGGCCTGCTCGACGCCCGGACCGGTTCCTGGGACACCGAACTGGCGAGGCAGTTGGGCATCCCGGTGAGTCTGTTGACCCCGCTCATCGAGCCGGGGACGACCATCGGCAAGCTCCGCCCCCAGGTGGCCGAGCGGATCGGCGTATCGCACCTCGCAGTGACGGCGGTCGGCTCGCACGACACCGCCTCGGCCGTGGTGGGCGTACCGATTCAGGGCGACGATGCGGCCTACATCTCCTGCGGCACCTGGGGCTTGGTCGGCCTCGAGCTCGAGGCCCCGGTGCTCACCGACGAGAGCCGGGCAGCCAACTTCACCAACGAGCGGGGAGTCGACGGGCGGGTGCGGTTCCTTACCAACGTGATGGGACTGTGGCTGCTCAGTGAGTCGATGCGCGCCTGGGAGCGGGGAGGCGTCGCCGTGAGCCTGGACCACGCCCTCGCGGATGCGGCCTCCCTACCGCCGAGCCGGCACCTCTTCGACGTCCAGGACCTGCGGTTCCAGCCGCCGGGCGACATGCCCGCGCGCATCGTGGGCTGGTACGCTGAAGCGGGCGTCGAGCCACCGTCATCACGTGTTGCACTGGTGCGGGCGATCATCGACTCGTTGGCCCAGGCGTTCGCGGACGCCGTCGAGACGGCGCAGTCGCTGTCGGGGCACTGGGTCCGAACGATTCATCTCGTGGGCGGCGGTGCGCTCAACGCCCTGCTCTGCCAGCAAACGGCCGACCGGTCCGGACGTGTGGTGCTCGCCGGCCCGGTCGAGGCCACCGCGATCGGCAACGTACTCGTCCAGGGCCGGACCGCGGGCGCGCTCGCCGGCGGCCTGGAGGACCTCCGCCGGCTGGTCGCGGCGACCCACGCGCCTGCGCAGTACCTTCCGGGCGGCAGGATGGGACACTGAGGCCGTCCGGCTCTGGGGCGGTCCAACCGTTTAGTTTAGGTGTGCCAATCAACTGCGTTGGTCAGTGACGAGCTGAGCCGCTCAACCGTTCCACGCAGCGACGCTTCGATGTGAGGCATACACGCCGTCTGATCGACGACCACTTGGCGGATCTCCGCCCAGGTGATCCAAGCGACGCGATCCGGCACTGCGTAGTGCAGCTCCTCAATCGCGGCCTGCTCCTGCGTCCTGGCTAGGACCGCTGGCAGGTGAAGGCGCACGGCTTCGACGAGGCCGAGCCGCCCGTGTCCCTTAACTGGCACCGGCGGAGGGCCGGCAAGGATCACCAGCAACAGGGGGCACTTCTCGCCGGCGTCGCCCTGCAGCGCCAGGTACTCGCGTGATAACTGCTCCGGCTGGAACGACGCCTGTCGTATCCGTTTCGCCTCGACCAACACGTGGCAGCCGGGCGACTCCATGACTGCGTCGGGCTGTACGAGCAGCCGTTCCGCACCAAGTTAGCCGTCCGATCACTGAGGCGTTGGCGAGGTCCGGCCCGTTGTGGACTTCGGTTGAATCGACGTCTGACTTGATCCTCACCGGCGATGTTGCTGAAGCCGTCCCGGACCGGCGTCGGCAGGCGGATTATCGCTAGAAGTGTCCTCGCCGGCGGGCACGTCCGCGAGCTGCAGGTCGAAGCCGGCGAGGTGGTGGACCCCATAGATGGCGAGGACTTATGAGCGAGCAACTGCTGCACGAGCGAGGCCGGTGCGGGCCAGCGAAGCACTCAACAAGCCGCCGACAGCTCCCGCGCCCAGCACGGCGTGCCGCATACGGGGATGATAGGCCCCAGGCCCACACGGGTGCTGGCTCCGGGCCGCCACGCAAACCGAAGTGAGTCGCCCGCGGTCACGGTCCGAACCCGGACTTCAAGGCCCGAACCAAGACCGCGACGTGTCAACGTTCGAAGCCGAGCAGCCCTGAGATGTTGGAAGCACGCCTGGACGACCATGGGCCGGGGTTCCCGCACGATGCGCTGGCTCGACCAGTCAGGTGCCTGGACGGCGAGGTCGGCTCCGGCGACGACCCGGCTAGGGGCATCCCGGGCGGGCGCAGAGACCAAACTCAGACCCGAGGTGAGTTCTTCGTCCTGCATGGCCCAGCCCTGCATCCGGAGCCGCCGGCCGCCCTCATGGCCGGGTAGTCCGCTACGCCGGGCAGGCGGCGCGCAACGTGGCCGTCGAACTCGCGGTCGCCGGCGAGAACGCCGCGGTGGTCTTCGAGTCCGTCCCGCCAGGACCAATGCGGGCGCTCGGGCACACGGTCGGACGGGTCGGCCTTCACTGTCGACTCACTCGGGCGCTACCTGCCCCACCACGTGATGCACCACCTCGGGGCATCGGCGGAAAACACTCCCCGTCAGGTCTTGCCTGATGGGTCCTAAGCGACCATCGTAAGCGCATGCGAGTCAGCGACATACTCCGCCGCAAAGGCGTCGAGACGATCACCGTGCCCCCCGATGTGGACGTGCGTCGGCTCGTGGCACTCCTTGCCGAGCACTCGATCGGCGCGATCGTCGTCTCGGCCGACGGCCGCTCGATCCACGGGATCGCCAGCGAGCGCGACGTCGTCACCGCAATCGCCGAGCGAGGCGCGGCGGTCCTGTCCGAGCCGGTGACCTCCATCTACACGGCGGAGGTCCACACGGCCACCCCGGAGACCCAGATCGACGAACTCATGCGGCTCATGACCGACAAGCGGATCCGGCACGTGCCGGTCGTCTCCGACGGCGCTCTTCACGGAATCATCAGCATCGGCGACGTTGTCAAGAGCCGCATCGGCGAGCTCGAGTCCGAGCGCTCGGCGTTGAGCGACTACATCACGACGGCGAGCTGAACCCCGCCTGACCGGCGGTTTCGGCCCGCTGAGACTCAGTCTCGCGACTTGCGATGGAACGTACGCTGCGTCTTCGCGCTGGCGGTCACCGACATCGACTCTCTTCCGGGGCGATGGGCACCGCGGGGGCCGCTCCTGCCGCCCTTGCCCAGCTTGCGTTCGAGAGCTTCACAGTAGCGAAGGCGCAGCGCGTCGGCCTCGTTAGCTCCGCTTCCGTCGTCTGACACGGCTTCGTCGGATGGTCAGAGGTGGTGGGCAGGGGCGGGGTCGAACCGCCGACCTTCCGCTTTTCAGGCGGACGCTCGTACCGACTGAGCTACCTGCCCCGGACCGGTGCGTACACCGGCCCAGCGAC
>JAABUL010005158.1_pt1 | contig 16626 bp, 29 predicted proteins | sample 5559151 | NCBI WGS metagenome assembly JAABUL01 (sample SAMN10711876, study PRJNA513368) | rock metagenome | isolation source: Antarctica rocks | place: Antarctica: Victoria Land, Pudding Butte sud | reverse complement strand
TCAGATCCCTGATATCCTGCTGCTCCCGCATCTGCATCTGCCTTGCTACCCCTCCCCGTGCCCTGCGTATCCCGTGTCCCCCGTCCCCTTTATCCTACTCCTCCTCACGTCTCGTTGTAATACTAGACACCCTACATAAAAAAGTGGGCGGGGAGTGAAGGCCCCCGCCCACTGTCCACCGACCCACGGAAAAGGATAGATTGAGATGACCATCCACGCCATACCCGCTACCCACCTCGCGGCCAGCATCCCCAGTATACCGCCCCATTCCGCCATCACCCTCGACGACGGCGACGTGTCCGTGACCGTCACCTTTCGCCCCCTTGACCCCATTGGCGCGACGGAGGTTGTCGCATCCCTCGCCCTCCCCGACGCTACCGCCCTCCTCACCCTCCTCGATACGACGATCACCCGCTTGATCACCTACCGCGACGCCTACCGGCAGGCTATGACCGAGAACGATCAGCCAGGCAGGGATGAGGACGCGGACCCGCCACCCCTCCGCGCCCCACTCCCCTTGTCTATCCCCTGGCACGCCTGGTAGCGCCCGCCGAGGGCTGGCATCCTCGCCAGCCCTCCCCCTCATGACCGATGGAGTAATAACTAATGACCACTGAGCGTACCAATCCCACTGTCGATAGCCTCGCTAAGATCGACCAATGGATGCAGCGCCTCGCCGACGAGACCGACCAGGCCGCGCAGAGCGCCGAACTCACCCGCTATCTCACCACCCTGAGCCGCTTTTACACCTACAGCGCCCACAATTGCGCCCTGATCGCCCTACAGCGCCCCGACGCGGTACGGGTGGCCGGCTACCGTGCGTGGCAGGTGCTCGGCCGGCAGGTCAAGAAGGGCGCGACAGGCATCGCCATCTTGTGCCCCACCCCGATAAGGGCAAGACTGACGCGGGCGATGACGCCGTGATCGCCCTAAGATTCCGCACGGGGTACGTGTTCGATCTGGCTGACACTGAGGGCGACGACCTGCCCGCGCTGACCGTTCACGCCGTCGAAGGCGACCGCTACGATACGCTCCTCCGGCAGCTTGTCGAGATCGCGGAGCGTGGCGGCTTGCGCGTTGCGTTTAAGCCGCGCCTTATTCAGGACGCCAACGGCGTGAGCTACGGCGACGGACGCATCGACTTGAAGGAGGGCAACCCCGCCGGCAACCTCTGCAAAACTCTTGTTCATGAAATGTGTCACGAACGGATGCACCGCGCCGAGGAGCGCCACACCTTCACCACCCAACAGGCCGAGTGTCAAGCGGAAAGTGTCGCCTATTGCGTGTGCGCCGCGCTCGCGATCCCGACCCCCAACACGCCGACCTACCTTGCCTTGTACAAGGTCTCGCGCGCCACCCTCGCCGCCAACCTCAACGCCATTAGAGCCGGCGTCACCGCGCTCATGGAGGAGATCATGCCCGCGCTCGATGCGGCGCGCGCCGCCTAATCCCCTGAAAGAGAGGGCCAGGGCGCGCGGCGTGGTCCTCTCCAACGGCATCAGCCTGGACAACGCGCTCCCCTTCTACCCATCACCATGCACAGGCCGCCTGCCACTCCCCCCAGCCAGCCCTGAAAGGAGACAGGACCGATGGATCAAACCATGCCCACGATGACGCCGATCCACCCCTCCACCCCGGACGCCCTCGGCGTCACCTGGACCTGCCCGTATTGTGGCAGCGCCGACCTGCGCGTGCTCTACGACGAGCGCCACGCCTGCCACGTCACCACGATCAACGACACCGGCGATCCCGCCGACGCCGCGCCCTGGCCGTCCTACGCCGGTGACGAGTGCGTGAACGTCGACCCCAGCTCATTCATTTTCCACTGCGACGCCTGCCACACCCACGACATCACACCACGCAAAGGAGGACAGACCGATGACCTGGACCATCAGAAAGCCGCGTAGCACCTGGATCACACAAGCCAGGGATGCCTGGGCCGCCTTGGAGCCGCACGCGTCCAAGGGGACGGAACTGCGCGCCCTCGCCGACCTGCGCCCCATCGGTGAGGTTCTGGGGATGCCTGACCGGGGCGACGCATGCAGAAACGCCGGTGGCGACGCCAGGGGACTGGTAGGAGAAATACGCGATGGACATCGTTGACATAAGACTGACGGCGACGGCATGCCGCCAGATCGCCCGCCTATTCCGCGCCCAGAAGGCGGACGCGGAGACCCTGGCCGTGCGTGCCGCGCAGGCTCTCGACGTGCTCGACGCCACCGACGACGATGCCCTGGCCCCCTGGGGCCGCACGCTGCTCGTCGCCGCCTTCGAGGCGTTGTATGAGGACGAACACGCGCGCGTCCGCCACATGGACGAAGGCCTGGGGGCGTTGGGTCCCTATGCCAACGACACGGAAGGATTCGACGATGCATCCTAACAGCCACGACGCCGAGCGCCACGCGGCGCTCCTCCGGTTCCGTCGCGCGCAACGCGCCGAAGCCCGCCGTATCCACCAAGCCGTCGCCGTCGCCGTCGCCCTGACCCCGGCGCACCTCCGCTCCCCCTACTGCGCGTATCCGCTCACGGAGGCCCGCCAGGTGGCGATGTACCTGATGCGCGCACGGTTGACCTGGCCCACGCGTGCGTGCAACGCGCCGTTCCCGGCCCGGTGGATCAGCCGGCTACTCGGCCACTGGGACCACGCGACGGTGCTGACGGCGTCGCCGTGATCGCGGCCCGGCTGACCAGTGGGCTGAGCGAGGACGTCTCCCTGCGCCACATGGTCCGCGCCCTCGGTGTGGCGCTCGACGCCACCTATGAGGCCGAGGGACTGCCTCGCCGACGAGCTGCATAGACGCGAAAGGAGGGCAGATCGCGCAGGGGGGCGCAGGCATACCCGCACCCCCTTTATCACGGAACAGATGATGGGGAGGTAGCCATGATGGCGATGATGATACCCGCAATAGCACCCTCATGTGTGCTATCCCTGTCGGGACGCCGCGCCACGCGGTACGCTACGAGTATGCCGAAAAAACACGACGATCCCCTCTACACCGTTGCCCGCTACACGACGACTCAAGTCGCCGAGATGCTCGGCGTCAAGCAGATCGCCGTCCAGACCGCGATTAAGCGCGGCCTCATGGAGTCCGAATTGGCTAGCCCGCGCACTCGCCTCGTCTCGCAGGCCGCGATCGACGCCTACCGCGCGCACCACCTGGGCCAGGTCGGGCAGCCCTCGCGCAAGAGACAGCGCATGCTCAACAAGGTGGCCGAGGCGCAGGCGCGGAAAACCGCTGCGGGCAATAAAACGTCCGAGGCTCCCACGGACACGGAGGAGACCTATGAGTGATCACGATGCCGCGCGGGCCGACTTGCGCGCCGACATGCAGCACGCCGTGACCGCGGAACCATGCCTTACCCCGACGATGCGCTGCCCGCACAGCGTCGCCGGCGGCGCGTGTGCGGAGTTGCTGCTGCGCGCGGCCGGCGGCCACGTGCCCGTGCCCGTGCCAACGTGGATCACATTCATCGTCGGGGCGTTCCTCGGCGGCCACGTGACGCTCGTCGCCACGTGGGGGGCGCGCGTATGATTCACCGCCTCGCCTCAGTCACGCTGCTGTTCGCCGTGGTGCTTATCATGGCTCTGGCCGCCATCGGAGTGCACGAGATCGCTATTCATAGCCAGCCGTGCTACGGGACCATCTGGCCTGTGTCGCAGTGTAAGATGGCCCGATGACCCGTGAAGGACGTGACCCCTTCCACGGACCGACCGGCGACGGATTGGCCGACCTCGATAGGGTGGATGACGTGCTTGATGACGACGAGTTGACGGCGCTGGATCGGCTCGATGCGATCGACGCGCTGCTCCTGGACGCCGACGCTGATGAGGAGGATAGGGACTGATGCCCGACCTCAAACACGACACCGATGATAATTGACATAAAAAATAGGAGGCGACACCATATGAGCACAGCGAAAGTTATCGCCCTTGCCAACCAGAAGGGCGGCCAGGGCAAGACAACCAGCACTCTCGCTTTGGGCACGGCCCTAGCCGATCGCGGCTACCGCGTCTTGCTGGTGGACCTCGACCCCCAGGCGAGCCTCACCATCGCCGCCGGCCTCGACCCCGACGCGCTACCGACCACGCTGTACGACGCGCTCACGTACTACCTTAAGGAGAGTGAACCCTACCCCTCCGGCGACCTTGTCCAATCGATCGGTCCGACCCTCGACCTGCTGCCCACCAGCATCGATCTGGCCGCGGCCGAGATCGAACTGCTCAACGCCGTCCGCCGCGAATATACCCTGCGCGGCCTGCTCAAGCCCGCCCTTGATGCCTACGACATTGTGCTGATCGACTGCCCTCCCTCGCTCAGCCTGCTCACCCTGAACGCGCTCACGGCCGCCGATGAGGTGCTCATCCCCCTCGTCCCCGAGTTCCTAGCGGTGCGTGGCATGGGCTACCTGCTCAACACGATCGCGCGCGTGCGCAAAAGCGAATTGAACGCGACGCTGGGGCTCGCCGGCTACGTACTCACGATGGTCGACGAACGCACGAACCACGGCCGCGAGATGGCCACCGCCGTGCAAGCGCGCCTCGACGGCCAAATTCCCTTCCTCGGCCGCGTCAAGCGTAGCGTCAAGGCATCGGAGGCGTCGGCACAGGGTGTGTCCGTGATGCACTACGCCGCCCGGAGCGACCTGGCCCTGGCCTACGACGAGATAGCCACGGCACTGGCCGCACGCTGGAGCCTGCCTGCGCCTATGCTCGCCGTGCAATCCGCGACGGAGGCGACCCATGCCTAAAGGCGACCACTCCCTCACGCGCGACCCGCTGGCCAACCTCTTCAAGAGCCAACGGCCCGCCGGCGTCGGCGACCTGCCCGGCGCGCGCACGATCGCCGTGGGCCTGCTCGACCCCAACCCCTTCCAGCCGCGCACCACGTTCGACCAAGCCGCACTCGATGAGTTGGCCGCCTCGATCCGTGAACACGGTGTTCTGCAGCCGCTCACCGTGCGTAAAGTCGGCGACCGCTACCAGATCGGCGCCGGCGAGCGGCGCTGGCGCGCTGCCCAGTTCGTCGGCCTCGCCGATGTTCCCTGCGTAGTACGCGCCCTCTCCGACGAGGAGATGGAGGTGCTGGCCCTGATCGAGAACGTCCAGCGCGCTGACCTCGACCCGCTGGACGAGGCGCACGCCTACCGTCGGCTAATGGAGCGTTTCGGGCTCTCCCTGCGCGACGCGGCCGGACGAGTCAAGAAGAGTCACGAGCACGTCGCGCGCCCGACGAGACCGAGGAGATTGAGCGCGGTCTATTCTCCTTCGACGAGGCGCTGGCGATGGTGCGCGACGGACGCATCGTGGACAGCATGACCATCATCGCGGTCCTGCGCGTCGCCCTGGGACGATAGCGGCGCGACCGCGATACGGCAGACATACCGATCAACGAACGATACTAGCATAGGACGACACACAAAGGAGGCATCCATGGACGAGTCCATCAGACTGACCAATCTCGCGCGCTGCGCCGGTTGAGCCAGCAAGGTCAGCCCGACTGACCTGGCGTACGTGTTACGCCACTTGCCCGCGCCCACCGACCCCAACCTGCTCGTTGGCACGAACACCGCCGACGACGCGGGCGTGTACCGCCTGTCCGCTGAGACCGCCCTCGTGCAGACGGTCGACTTCTTTACGCCCGTCGTGGACGAGCCGTACTGGTTCGGCGCCATCGCCGCAGCCAACGCGCTCTCCGACGTCTACGCCATGGGCGGCCGTCCGCTGACCGCGCTCAATATCGTCGGGTTCCCCGTCGGCACGCTTCCGCTCGACGTGCTGGCCGAGATCCTGCGCGGCGGGAGCGACAAAGTGCGCGAGGCGGGCGTCACGCTCGTCGGCGGCCACACTGTGGATGACACGGAGCCCAAGTACGGGCTCTCCGTGACCGGACTCATCCACCCCGACAAGATCTTCACCAACGCCGGCGCGCGCGACGGCGACCTGCTGGTACTCACCAAACCCTTGGGCTCGGGCATCGCCGCGACGGCGATCAAGCAAGACAAAGCATCCCCCCGTCTGAAAGAGGCGGCGATCGCGTTGATGGCGACGTTGAACCGCGACGCGGCGGAGGCAATGATCGCGTCGACCGCGCACGCCGCTACGGACATCACGGGGTTCGGGCTGCTAGGCCACCTCGCCGAGATGGCCGCGGGCAGCGCGCTGGCGGCCACGGTGTCGGCGGGGGCGGTTCCCGTGCTATCCGGTGTCGTGGAGTTGGCGGAGCAGGGCGTCGTGCCGGGCGGCACGCGGCGCAACATGGCGTCGCTGGGTGAGCGGCTCGTCTTCGATCCAGCGGTTCCTGAGGCCCTGCGTCTCGTTCTGGGCGACGCGCAGACAAGCGGCGGCCTGCTCATCGCCATCGATCCCACCGCGTGCCCCGCCTTGCTCGAAGGCTTGCGGCAGCGCGGCGCGGTCGGGGCCGTGATCGGCCGGCTGTCCAAGGGAGTGGAAGGGGCGATCACCGTCGAGCCCTAACGCCGCCCTACACGATTCCCGCCGCGCCGATGATGAGGGCCGGCACATCGACCTGTCCGTCGTGCTCGTACGCACGGAGCCGCGTGGTGATCGCGGCGGCGATCCTGTCCCGCTCGGCCGGCGTCAGCGACGCGAGCAGTGTCGTAGCGGACGCCGACATCTCGCGGCGGCCCTGCCAGGCGCTATCGACCGAGCCGGGCCAGGTGAGGGTCACCTGGCGCGCCTCCTCGTCGACGTCTCCGAAACCCGCGGCGACGAGGGCGCACCGCAGGGACCCGGCTTCAGCGAAGGTGAAGGGTCCGGGACCGCGCGTCGCCGCGGGCGCTGGAGCGGGATAAGGCGCCAGGACCTCGTCGACGAGGGTGAAGTACGGGTTTCGATCGCGCGGTCCCCAGACGACAAAGGCGGCGCGGCCACCCGGCCTGAGGACGCGCCGGATCTCCTCAAGGGCCCGGTGGTAGTCGGGCACATGGGCGACCCCGAAGCGACAGGTGACCACATCGAACGAGGCTGACGCGAACGGGAGGTTTTGAGCGTCGGCGGCCTCGAAGGACATGTTCGTGAGCCCTTGCGCCACGGCCTGCTCTTGGGCCGTGGCCAGCATCGCGGGCGCGATGTCGGTGGCGACGACATGTCCGCCCGGCCCCACCAGATGCGCGAGCGTCAGCGCCGGTTCGCCCGGTCCACTGGCGAGGTCGAGCACATGCGCGCCTGGAACGACGCGCCCGATCGCCACGAGAAGCTCCGTCGCCGCGCGCGTCTGTATCGCCCACGGCGTGGCCCACCGACGCCAAGCCGCCGCGCGATCCGTCCACTCGTGGTTGGTGGCGCTATCGGTAGGCCAGTCGTCGGATAGATAGGTGGTCATTGTCATCCTTGCACGAGTGGAGTGCGGAGCACTGTCCACGTTGTTCAACTAACGCGTGTGCGGTGTCTCCGTCTGCCGGGACGGCCGCGTAAGACCGATGGAAGTATCGCCCGTACATGATTTGGGCGCAACGCGCGTGAGCTATGCGCCAGGGCAATCGCATTTAAATTATAGCATAATTATGGCATTGGGAGGCCCAAACCAAGCAATTAGTGCGACATAAATTCCTTATGCATTGCGTTTCTGTTACAGGTAGAATTACGGTTGCGGGTTCGTATGGGCCAATTGCGAGATGTTCGGCCGGATGAGCTGCATCATTCCCATTTATTACGGAAAATTGTGGCGCTAAAGCGAATTTAAATGCGATTGCCCTAAGCTATGCGCGCCGCGCGTCGATCCTGTCATGGTGTCATTGTGCCTGGCGAGACCTGTCCTCGATGGGTTGGAGCATTGACGCTAGACAGGCGCTCTACGGCTGATCGAGAGCGCCCCGTACGTGGAGACCAGGTACGGGACGACATAGGTCAGCGGGGTTTTCCAGAGCAGGTCCGGGGTCAGGTGATGGGCGAGCAGGGCGTCGCCGTGATTGATGACGGTCAGCATCGTTCCCACGACGGCCGCTGTCTGGAGCGCCTTGCGGATGATCGGCCGATGGCGCACGGCGCAGCGCGTGCAGGAGAGCGCCAGCCCGACCGGCGGATGCGTCAGGACTCGGAACGCAAGGGGACCGTTACGCGCGTCCGCCCGCAGTATGACCCCTCTGCTCTTGCCTACGCCGCCTGCAGCAGCGCGCACACCTCGCCCCATCGCTCCTGGAACAGATGGCGCTGATCGGCCAGGGACACCGTCTCATTCAGGCGCTGGCGGGAGCGGAGATGGTCGCGCCGTTCGTCGTGGGCCGTGCAGAAGCGGGCGGCTGCCTCGAACGAGCCGAAGCCGCGCAGGGGATAGTACCGCTGTTTGACGCCCCGGTGGTCCTGCTCGATGCGATTGTTCATGTAGCGACTGGTCCGGTGGCGCACCTGCGGACCCAGGGTCTCACGAATAGCGCGCGGGTAGGCGTCGTGCCCGTCCGTCGTCACCTTCTCCGGCGCGTGGCCCACCACCGCACGAGCACGCCTGAAGAACCGCTTGGCCGCGTCCATGTCGCGTGTCTCACTCAGCATCGAGTCGACCAGGTGGCCGTCCGCGTCGATGGTCCGCTACAGGTAGCACCAGCGCCCATCTACCGTCACATACGTCTCGTCGGCGTGCCACCGCACACCTGCTTTACCGCGCCGCTTGGCGCGCAAGCGCTCCGTCAGCAGCGGGGCGAAGCGCTCCTCCCACTCCCGCACGGTCTCGTACGTGAACGTGAAGCCGCGCGTGAGGAACATCTCCGCCAGGTCGCGCAGGTTCAGTTTGTAGCGCAAGCGCCAGAGGACCACGAGCAGGGCGATGTCGGTCGGCACCTGCAGATGGTTGAACGGCGTGCCGCTCCGCTCGTTGAAGGTGCGCCAGCAGGGCCGACAGCGGAACACGCGATATCCCAACGCTGTCGTTCGCCCCATCTCCTGTGTCGCGTCCCCCTGGCCGTATGGGCAGGCCATCGTCCCCTCCTCAACGCACCGCTATAAAAGGAGTAGGTTACCCCACCTGTTGGCTCCCCGCCACCAGTAATTCTGAGTCCTGACGCAACCCATCGCCAAGGTTCCTTCGTCCAACTCCGGCCCCGTCATTCTCGTCGGGGTCGGCTCGGCCGGTGTCCGCGCGCTCGCCCGGTGCGCCCACTACCTGTTCGCGACCGGCGCCAATACGGACCTGCTGTGCGCCGTCGCGCTCGACCTTGCCGAGGCCCAACGCGGCGGCTTGCGCGCCGCCCTCGCGAAGGGGGCACTCAAACCGATGCGCCAGAAGTTCGTCATCCCCGATGGGGGCGTCGATGGCTACGGGGACGGTTTCGGCGGCGACTATACTGACGCCTGCGCCACCGAGAACCTCTGGCGACCGTTGGTCGAGCGCGCCATCCAGGAAGCCGCCTGGCGCGCCAAGGGCTGCCATGGACCGGGCCGACTCCGCATGCTGTGAAAGGGGATAAGCCCGCGCTATGACATGGAAGGATGATGCTATGGAGAACGCAGACACTCGCGCTGATGCCGATGGCGCGGCGGCGACCCACGGAACGGCAACCGTGTCCTGGGTCGCCACGCCCCACGCTCCCCCAGCGCGCCGGGCACTGGGCATCCTGGGCGCGGGCGCGCCGTTCTATGCCGGACTCGTCGTCGCGGCCTGCGCGGCGCCGACCGATGCCGTGGCCGCGACGATGGCGCTGGCGCTCGTCCTCATCGTCGCGATCTGGTTGTGGCGCCCGCGCGCACTCTACATCATGGCGCCCCACGCCGCCTACACCCTCACGTATAACCGCATGGGCGACTTGCGCTACGCGGCCGGGGCGGGATGGCACGCCGCGCCTCTCCTGTGGCGCAAGGCGCCGGAAACGGTCCCCCTCGCCTATGCGGAGCGGCTGCTGGCACGCGGCGGCCGCCGCGCGACCGTGGTCGCGCTGGCCGAGGTGATGATCCAGCGCGCGGACGAAGCGACCGAATATGACCAGGGCGCGGCCCTGGACGCCTTTGCACGCCGTGGCCTGACCGTTGGTTCCCTCGTTTTCTACGATCGGCAGGATGCAGTGCCGTGCTTGCGCTTCGATCGCTTGCGCGACCCGACCGACGCCCAGGCAACAGGGATCATGCTGATCAGCCGCGCGCCAAGTCGCTGAGGGCCGATCACAACCAGAATAGCACGATGACACGGAGGTTTTTATCATGGGTATCATCACGCGCGCGACCTTCCTTGAGGAGGGCGCCCCCCCTTTTGAGGGTAGGTTAGCCACAAAGCCATAGTGAAGGAGGAGACGAGACAGATAGCTTTTGTATGATGGAAGGTGCTGAAACTACCATCACAGGAGGACCATCATGTCTCGTCAAGGGGGAGTATCACAATGGATCGCGGAGGTGTCAAGCCGCTTCGGAGTGTTAACACCGGCGCAGGCGCGGGTCTTGGCCTATTGGAGCTATGGGCTGGTGCTGACACAGTCGTGCGGCTTGACGACGGTGGCGGTGTTCCTGAGCACGTTGCTGGGGACCCGGTATGACGCCCAGCGCCAACAATTGCGCGAATGGTGCTATGATGCGGCGGATCAACGCGGCAACGGGCGACGGGAGGTCGATGTGAGCGTCTGCTTCGCGCCGCTGCTGGGCTGGGTGCTGGCCCTGTGGCCACCGGGGGAGCGCCGCCTGGCCCTGGCGCTGGACGCGACCACGCTAGGCCAGCGCTTCACGGTACTGGCGATCAGCGTGGTCTACCGCGGCTGCGCCATCCCGGTGGCCTGGCATGTCGTGCCCGCCACGGCGAAAGGAAAATGGCGGCCGCATGGGGAGCGTCTGCTCAGGCAGGTGGGAGCTGAGGTGCCGGAGGACTGGCTGGTCATTGTGTTGGCCGACCGCGGCTTGTATGCGCGCTGGCTGTTCCAAGCGATTGTGGCGCAACACGGGCATCCCTTCCTGCGCATCAACCAGCAGGGGCAGTATCGTCCAACGGGGCAGACGCGCTTCCGGCCGCTGGCGACGGTGGTCTGTCGCGGGACCGACGGGTGGAAGGGCGCGGTGGACTGTTTCGCGAGTTCCTCCTGCCGCCTCACCTGCACCTTACTCGCCCAGTGGACGGAACCGCACACCGATCCGTGGCTGATCCTGACTGATCTGCCCCCGGCAGGCGCCGAGGCCGCGTGGTATGGTTTACGCGCGTGGATTGAGTGTGGGTTTAAGGATTGTAAGCGGGGCGGCTGGGATTGGCAGCAGACCAAGATGACCCGCCCGGAGCGCGCCAGTCGGCTCTGGTTGGCGATGGCGGTCGCCACCTTGTGGACCGTGAGCGTCGGCGGGGCCGTCGAGGCCGCCGAGGATGGTGTCGCCATCACCCTGGACGCCTTGACGCCCGCCCTGTGCGTCCCGCTGCCGGTGACGCCGACCCGGCGCTCACGTCCGCGCCTCTTGAGTTGTTTCCGACGCGGTGTCATCCACATCTGCGCCACCCTGCTCGCGGGGCGTCCGCTGCCACGCGGCTACTTCATCCCCTTGCCTTGGCCCGCGACCTTCCCAACCGCCTCACCCGCCTCACCCGCCTCTGCCCGGCAGGTAGCATAATGGCAGTATGGCTAACCTACCCTCAAAAGCCCCCTCCCCCCCGGACGCGAGCAACTGCTCGCCTTTTTCCGCAAACATGAGGCGTACGCCTTCACTGTAGCTGATCTCCTGGAGCGGGCGGGAGGTTCTCCCCGCACATGGCCGTCCCCAACGGAGAATGCGGGCGCCTGCGTCCTTGCCGCCCTTGGTCTGGCCTCGGCCCAGGCCGAACTGATCCGTGCGCTCGATGATTTGCAGTGCGCGGGATTGATCCAGGCCCGCGCCCTGGACGCTGAGGGAGTCCCAACCGTGTACTTCGGCCTGCCCCCCCAGGACCATGGGGAGAGGCGGTAATCATGTCATTCGCCATGATACGGCCCGTCTCGGTGCGCGACGTGCGGGCCGCCGCGACGCTCACGATCGCGACAGCCGCCGGTGCTTGGGTGTCGCAACTCAGCCCCAATCCGGTCCTGTCCGCCGTCCTGACTTTAGGGGCCCAGGGAATCGCCTCCTATGTCCTGCGTGTGGGCGAGCGCAAGGTGCTGCGCGGATGGGAGCGACGTCATCCGGCCCAGCGGCATCACACCTACCCTCGTCCGATGCCCGGACACCGCTCCCGCCTGGGACGTCCCGCGTCCCGCGTCGAACTCGCCCCCGGCCGTCGTCGCACCATCATTGGGGGCGCCTGGGGCTCACCCGACGGGAACGCCCAGTTGCGCGCGCACCTGGGGCCGACGCCGTCAGCCGCAGTGGCGCGCCGCCCCCGGCCGTCGCGGGCCATGACCTTTTGACGGCTAGCTGCTGGCGGTAGAGGTCGCGTTGCCATGGCCGACTGAAAAGAGAGGAGACGACACATGAGCCACGAGCCGATCACCTCCCGTGTCATCGCGGGACAGCAGATCCGACCTTTTCCACCGGACCCGTCAAATCCGACGCCCGGCCCCGATCCAGTCGTGCTGATCCCCGGCGCGGTCGGCCCCCACCCGCAGGATCGCCGCTCGCTACGCTTCAGCCAGCGCGATCTCAGCACGAATATCCTCGTCTCGGGTGCGATCGGGGCCGGCAAGACAACCCTTTTGCTGCACCTGGCTGCGCAGGTGCGACGCCGTCTCGGCCCCGATGACGGCCTGCTCATCTTCGACTCCAAAGGCGACTTCCTCGCGCATCTGCACCGGCCGGGCGACGTGGTCATCGCGCCGCGCGCCGGGTCGCCCTTCCTGGATCGATGGAACGTCTTCGAGGAACTGGTGGACGAGGGCGATGCGGCAGAGATCAGCGCCCTGCTTTTCGCCGACCGCGTGGCCCACTCGACGCAAAGCTTCTTTCCCCGCGCGGCCGCACAGATTTTCGAGGGCGTCCTGCTCCACCTGCACCGGCGGAACCGGCCTGCCGACCGGCACAACGCGCTGCTGCGGGAGACCTGGGACGCGGCGGACAGCCCCGAACGCATCGCCGCCAACCTCAGCGAGCACGCCGACCTGCGCGCGCTAACCGCCTACCTCGCCCGTCCGGACACGGAGATGGCCCTGGGCATCTATGCGGAAGCCCAGCAGGTCGTGCGCGCTCTCTTCGTCGATGCGTTCGCCGACCCAGGAACAATCGGCGTCCGCGCCTTCGCGCGTCAGCCGCGCGGGCGCGCCCTGTTCGTCGTCCACGACGTCGCGCGCGGCGAGACGTTAAGCCCTGGCTATCAGATCATGTTCGACATGGCTTTGAAAGAGATTTTGTCACGGAGCCGCCCGCGTGGACATCTCTATATCATCGCCGACGAGGCCGCCCTCCTCCCGCGCCTGCGCCTGCTCGCCAGCGGGCTCAATTTCGGCCGGTCGCTGGGCCTTTCCATCATTTGGGCCGTGCAAAGCGTCAGCCAGATCCTGGCCGGCTACGAGACGCACACCGCCCACAGCATCCTGGCAGGGTTCGGGACGCAGGTGGTTTTCCGGCTCAACGACGCGGCGACACGCGACCATGTGCAACGCCTGCTCGGCCGCAATTTGACTATGTTCACGGTCCCGACGTGGGCCAACGACAACAGCGTCGTCCACCATGTCCTGGAGCGCCCCGTCCTCGACGACGCCTTCATAGCCACTTTGCCCACGGGGCGCGCCCTCGTGCTGCGCCCGCCGGACGCGCCCGCGTGGCTTCAGCTCGACCCGTTTGGTGAACGGTAATGCGATCGGCCACGTTGGGGCAGGGCACGACCTTGCGTCCTATGACGAAAGGAGGACACCATGAAAGAACGGCGTGTCCGCTTCAAGCAGTGCGGCGAACGCTTCACCATCATCCGCGTGGAGCGGGAGCGCACCTCGGCGTACTGCGACCTCTGCCGTGAGGAACGCAAACGGGAGCAGGCCCGCGACCGGATGCGCCTCATGCGTGCCCGCTTGACAAACCACGTACATCGGTGTCCGGCCCCTATCATGGCCAGGGGCTTGCCGGTCGCGGCGATCCGGGCGCGTTTTCATGAGGAGATCGACCGCGCCGCCGGCTCGTCAGCGTCCGGAAAGATCAGCGCGACCCATCGACGCGTCGTCCGCCCGTAGGGGGCGACGCTTCCACCTTGCCCGCTCCCCGTCAGTATGTAACTTAATAGATCATTAAGTTACATACTGACGGGGAGGGGTGTAGACTACAGGGCATGAAGACACCCCCATCCCGCCCTCCATCAGGATCTCTCGCAGGACTCACCGCGTACCCGACCCTCACCGACGCCCTCGGGCGTTTCCTGGGTGAGATCGAGGGGCACGCCAAGACGCGCGCCGCCTACGGCCACAGCCTACATCTATTCCTCCTCTTTCTGCGCGAGCGGGATGGTCTGGACCCGGACACGGCCACGACGGACCAGATCGCTGGCGACGATACGCTGGCGCGGTTCTATGGCTGGCTGCGCGGGCGCGGCCGCGGCGCTGACGGCACGGACTACGCGCCGCGCTCGCTCGCGCTCTATACGGCCGCCGTGTCCGCGCTCTGTACCGACCTCTACCTCCACAACGCCTTGCCCGCGATCGACCTGGTGCGCCTGCGCACGCTGCTGCGGCGCCGCCTGGCCGACGCGGGGGCGCCCCCGGAAGTCGATCCATCGACCGCGATCCCCGCGCTTGCCGCGCACGCCGAGGCGCGCTGCACAGACAGCGCTGGCGGACCTGGCCGAACGAGCGCCTCTAACAAGCTGATCGTGTTGCGCGACCGCGCCCTGGTCCACCTGCTGGACGCGACCGGCGTGCGCGTCTCGGAGGCCCTCGCGCTGCGCCGTGCCCAGGTGGCGCACGGACAGGATGAGGCGCGCATCGTCGGCAAGGGCGGGCGGCCGCGCACGATCTACTTCCCGGCCTCACTGCGCGCGGCCATGGCCGCCTACCTGGCCGTTCGGCGCGACGACAACCCGTACCTCTATGTATCGCACGGGCGCGTCCCCGCGCGACACCGTGAGGGCGCGCGTCCCCGCCACGCGGCGCTCACTCCGGTCCACGCCTGGCGCATCGTCAACGGCCTGGCGCTAGAGTGCGGCGCGCCCGAGATCCATCCGCACATGTTTCGTCACTACCGCGCCAGTCGCTGGCTGACGGACGGCCTGCCGCTGGAGATGGTCCAGGAGTTGCTCGGACACGCCTCGATCACGATGACACGCGCCGTCTGTCAACGCCAGTGAGATTTGACCCAGCAATCGCCAATTTCGCTTGACCCTCATTAGGTCAGATGGCAAAGGCCTCGATCAACATCTACCAGAGATGAGGGCGCACGTTAGGAACGAGCTACTTGAAAAAGATGGGTCAAGCCAAATTGGCGCAAATGGGTCAATTCTACGTCGCCGTGTACACCGTCTACGCGCGCTATCTCGGATCGGCCGTCCGGGATGCGTTTTTCGCTCAGGCCAAGCGGGCGGAGCGGGTCGAGGCGCGCCACCTTGACAATCTTGACAATCCTGACACTATGCGCTACGATAGGGACAACGACGCCCCGCGTGACCATGCAGGGGCGGGAGGTGGCAGGGATGAGCAAGGATAGTGGGACAACGCTGATAGCGGATCGTCAGGCCGGTAAAAGTAGCAAGAGTACCAAGCTCGGCAGGGGCAGTAAGATCCGCAAGACCGGCAAGACCAACACGGCCGATCGGGTCGTCGTCATAGATGCTGTGAGCCGGTTACATCGCACGGAGATAGCCGGCATCGCGGCTGTGGTTCGCGAGACAGCATCCCTCTCTCAGCCAACATCTTCCCCTCGTGATGTGGCGACCACGGAGACAGAGACAGAGACAGGGCATGCGGTCGTTGGGGTAGAAGCGGGCGATGAGCGATTGAAGCGCTTGCTGGGTCCCCGGCCCTCGAAGGATCGCCGTCTCACGAATGAGGTCATCACCACCATGCGCGGGTTCGAGCGCAGGCGGCAATTGTTGCAGGACAGCTTGACCGCGACACAGGTGGCGACGGCATTGGGGGTCTCGCGTGAGACGGTCTATGGGCGCGCCGAGCGGGGGCAGCTTTTGGCCGCTAGCGAGGGGGGGCAGTTGCGTTTCCCGCGCTGGCAGTTCGACCCCACATCTGATACGGGATTGCTTGCAGGATTACCGACCATTGTGAAAGCGTTGGGGGATCGTCCGCAGCTCGCAAAGATTGCGTGGTTGACATCTTCTCGATCATCCCTTGAAGACACGCCGCTCCACCTCATCGCCACGGGCAAAACCGAGGCCGTCCTTGGCTCCGCGGAGCGTTTCGCCCGAGGCGAATAACCGCGATAGATCACGACCGACCATACAACGCGATAGGTCACGTTCGTAGGTCCATGAACAGGAGGAGTAGCATCCGTGCGACCACGCTATGGCGACGCGCCTGCAAAGAGTTGCCGTATGCCTCATGGTCGTACACATGTTTAGTCCTCCCCCTGGCGGTGCTGTTCGCCCCCAGTTCTATACCGTCCCAAGCGGACAGCCCCTCTATCGGGTGTCTCGCCATGCAACTTTTCGTCACTTCGGACCACTCGATTTTCGCTTCGACCACCTGTGCTGGCTACCGTCGTCATCCAGTTGAAAGGCAGCCACGGATGATGACGGTAGCCAGCACAGGACAATCTTCGCTACGCGGTCACCGGAGTGCCGCGGCTGTCACCGCGTCCTCACCACCCCC
>JAABUL010005157.1_pt1 | contig 16630 bp, 18 predicted proteins | sample 5559151 | NCBI WGS metagenome assembly JAABUL01 (sample SAMN10711876, study PRJNA513368) | rock metagenome | isolation source: Antarctica rocks | place: Antarctica: Victoria Land, Pudding Butte sud | reverse complement strand
GTGGGTGAGAGGGTGTGGGTTTGGGTTGGGGGGTTAGGAGTTTGTTTAAGAGGGTTGTGTTGGGGAGGGGATGGGGGGAGGTGGGAGGTGGTAGATGGGTTTGAGGAGAGGATGATGGTAAGGGGGTTTTGAGCTTGTGAGGAGGTGTCATATGAAATTTGAGGGGTGTAGATTTGGAAGTATTTTCCAAGTGTCATGCAAGAAATTCAAAGTCGCATTCTTGTGAAAGAGGACAGTATGCTTGAAGTAGAAGCATTCTATTGAAAGAGGTCTATGCTGTCAGCCATCACTGTAGACGCAACACCATCTTCCTACGAGCTCCGAGTAATGACTCACACACCCCTCACCCTCCAACATTCCACCCACCCACTCACTGCAACTGCTTCTCCACCAAAGCCTCCAACGCCTTCTGATTCGCCCCCACCACCTCCCCCACCTTCTCCCCATCCTTAAACACCATGAACGTCGGCATGGCCCTCACGCCCAGCTCCTGCGCCACATCCGGCACCTCGTCCACGTCGAGCTTGTAGAAGCGTGCGTTCTGGTGCGCGTTGGACATCTTGACGATTTCGGGGGCGATCACTTTGCAGGGGCCGCACCAGGTGGCCATGCAGTCGAGGACCATGAGGCCGGGGGTGGAGAGGGCGGAGTCGAAGTCGGATTTGCTGTGGGGGGCGGGGGGTTAGTGGATGGTGGTTTCTTAGAGGAGAGGGTAGGGGAGGGGGGAAGTGGGTTTTGTAGGGATTGAATAATGGGTAATGGCGGGATTTACCTGCTGAGGTTGTGAACGCCCTTTTCTGCGGAAGTCATCTTCGCTGCTGTAGTCTGGAAGGATTTGATCTGTGTCTTATGCGTGAAAGGTCCGAAGGATATCCTCGGTGTAGTTGATGGTCTACTGAGTCGTTTGAAGGAGGTTGTTGCAAGTCTAGTGTTTCTGACGAGGAACGCCAGAATGAAGGAGGGAGGGCGGGGTTATATATCTGAACTGCGGCTATAAGGTGGAAGATGGAAGAAGCTCAGACGTTGGGTGATTTGGAAGAGTGGTCAACGGGTGAGTGGCTGAGCTTGAAATAGCTCTCGGTGGGTTTGCCGATGACGCAAGGCAGGCATGCTTGATAATGCGCAGTGCGGGGCGGCGCGATGCAGGTCAATTTGGAATTATTACACCGCTAATCTACTTGATCAGCTCACTGAACCGTGTATACACGTTCGAGAAGCAGAGGATGGGCCAAAGATGAGTGATCGCGCTGATCAGTCATGGTCGAGATTACACCCTTTCTAGAACTATTCTATCTTGTACGACGTTCTCGCTCAGTCCTTGGAATGCTCCATACAGTGAGTGTAGTTATAATTAATAGACGCAGTCGATGTACCCCGGATCAGCATCCCCTCACAAATGTCGATTGATAATGCAAGGAGCCGGGCTGGAGAGATCTAAGGTTCTGGTATTTATCGGCTGCAACGTTCAATCGCTCTAGAACTATTCTAGAACTACCGAGAGCCGAGAGCCGAGTCCCCGCGAACGGTAGAGATATCCGAGTCTTGACGTTCCCGAGATCTCACCTACTTTATTCAATCGGACGACCAGACATAACCGAAATGCAGGGACTAATGCCAATTACCAGACCATCGGGATCCCTGCTTTAATGTTGCTATATGCAATGAAGGATTTGCGGGAGTGTATAGAACTACCCCCAAATGGCTTCGTCCTTGGCCATTGATTTGAAATGTCTGGAGTATGCGGTACTGCCGAGGGGCATGTTGATAGATGGCGGCCGAGTGTTTCGCAGAAGACAGACTGGGAATGTAGTGATACGACCAGGGGAAGCTGTATGTTGATGATGACGGACCGACGAAATCACTGGAAACAAACTTATTGGAACACCTTCATCTATCTCATTATTATTATAGATACACAGAAGGGTGCCTGAAGAAACCATATTGGTGTCCCCCTACACGCTAATTTGGCATGAGGGCATTTGGAGAAAGCGAGCGACCCGTTACTTAGGCCTATGGACGTCATGGTCATGTGGGACCAGCTCGTAGGCAACGCCAAAAATCCGAACATATTCCGAGACTTGCTCCCTTCCGGATGTAGTTGATATTGCTGTTGCCTAAGATACTGCATTGAAACGTAATTGTCCAGACTGTTCTTCAATAGGGCGACAACTTCATCAAGGCGGGCCAAAGTCCGCCGATAGGGCAGATCCTTGCACGGCCTGTTGCTCGCATACGAATGTGGAGGAGGATGCGGATATCGGCATCCTCCTGATATAACACAATGGGGTATAAGTAACGAGCGAAGCCATTATTTGTCATACACACTCAGATGTACAACATTGAAACATACGGAAATTTTGCATCGGTGTTATCACCGCTCCCGAATAGGCCTCAGTCCACATCACTATCAATCGTCTCTGGCAACCTCGGCGATGGATGACCTGAAAAGGCTAATGGACTCCTCTCTCCAGAAGCTCCAGATGAAGTGCTGATTCTTTTGATCTCTTGGGAGGATCGAGGTGGCAAGTTGAGGAGCCTGGCGCTACCGGCACTAATGTGTCGTGCATGCCCTTTGCCAATGTCCACACTTGTCGCTCGCTGTATTTGAGGATATGGAAGATCCGGGCTCACGGGCGAGTCTCCTGAAGGCGATGACCCTGCAGATTCCTCTGCCTGGAAGTCATTCAATAGGCCTTCTCGTGACTTTATCCTTGGTCCAGGCCCGTGGCGGACAATAGTGGGATGCTTTCCGACAGTCCCATGCCAAGTCCCTGCTTCTCGAGCGTCAAGACCGAATGGGGCAGGCTGAAATGATGACTCATCGTCGCTGTCGCCACCAATGCGAGCAGCAGCACCCATATATGGTTGCTTACGTTCTGAAACCCCAGGCTGCTCCTCTCGGGCAGGAGTGAGGCTGCCCATATATCGTTGTTCCTCTGGTGTGCCTGGGAGATCCTCCTCGGATTGCCCGGCCTCTTGTAAGCGTTGCTGTAACGAGCCTGCGCTTTCTCGGTGGAATTGCTGTTGTGATGATCGCTTCGCAGGTTTCCCGGTCAGCCAAGATCCCTCAGAGTCGACAGATGCCAGAGACTGTGCAAGGACTGCGCTTGAGGGAATGTCTGGCGAATGGGCGCGGTCACGTTGAGATGAGCTTCCGCTCAGAGCTACTTGCTCACGAAAGGCTGGGTGAATGTTAGCTAGAGAAGTCCTATTTCCAGCAGCGTCTGTCCCACGGGAGCCGGGGATATCTGCAAGTGCTTCCGGAGATTGCATTCGAGAGTCAGGCGGCGACAGCGGCAATTCAGGAAGGTCCTCCCTAAACCTCGATTGAGTACGTATGGGAGTCCCTGACCTCGCCCGTGGTATTCTCGTGAAAGCTGATGGAGGCATTTGACGATCGTGCAACTGACGGTCCTGCATCTGCCGTGCGACTGATTCTCTCGAAGTATTGGAAAATTCAGAAGGAGTCACTCGTCCTCGGTCAGAGGAATTTCTCTTAGCCCGTGTATCGCTTCGTCTGAAAATTGATTTCCAATTATTTGTGAAGCGAATGCTGGTGTCTGAATCCCGCCGATGATCCGGGTCAATGATCTCAGGAATATCAGGTGTATCAGTTGACGCGAGCTCCGAAAATTGTGATAGGTTGGAGGGCTCCTGGACGTGACTTGTAGGAGAGGTGGGCGGTGACATTCCGGCGGAGGACAAGAGCGCTGTCTTGGCGCTCTCAAGGATGCGTATATCTTGTTCTTGCTCGTTTGGCTCAGGCGTTGGTGCCTCGAGATGTGACCTGGAGGCTCCGGCGATCGGATCGTGGAATGGATTGGACGATGGTAAATGCTCCCTCGATGGATTTTCGAGCCAAGATTTAGGCGTCGTCACCGCTTGCTCTCTTGTCGGCTCTGGCAGCGTATCTGTCATTTGGGGTGGAGTGGAGCCAATGCCGAGGCCGATATCCTCGGCTTCCTGAGTCTCTTGGGCGACGTCGTCCTTCACTGCCTTATTTGGGAAACCTTCACGTTCTCTTTGCTTGTCCGATCTCCTTTGTAATCTTCGTTCCAATTTCTCATGTTCTGACCTCCTCTTTTTGTCTATGCGCCGCTTGTCACGTTCCATGAGCTCCTTGATCGTACCCGCATCCATATCGTCCGCAAGGTCATCGATCCGTCCTCTAGACTGCTTATCTTCTTCAGGTATCATTGGCTGCTTGTCCTTCTTTGTTGAAGCTCTCGAAGGTCCCTGGCTATTAGACGCAGATCGAGGATTCTCAGAATATCGGATTGTGGGTCGTGGGGATAGCGCATCGAATACACTGACCTTGAAGGCATGCTGGTCAGAGGTGACCGACATCTGGGAATGCATAGACGCAGGTGTAGGTAGCGAGACGTCTGAAAGTGGCCGGTCAAATTTTCTGTTCAAGCCATCGGGAATCTTCTTGGTGTCTCGAGCAAGCATGCCAGGATTGTGAGTCGTTGGACGCTTTGGTATAGATCTGGGAGAGCTCATGGCCTTAATTTCTTGCTCCCGAGCATGATCATCAGCCTTCCTCTTGCTAGACTTGCGCCTCATGATGCCTTGATCATTGGCGCTTCGTTTACCCTGTAGAGTTGGGGGTTGCTTGATGACAGTAAATTTCTCGGGCTGTAGACTAGACGCCGACATGGGATTTTGAGAGTAGTAGGCTGGCACGTCGCCTGCTTTCTGCGAAGGACTGGATTTCTGATTTGACTGATTGCTGCCGGTTTTTTCATTGAGATCATCTTGTCTGTGCGATTGAGGAATAGGGGGGACAGCAGGTACAGTGTCCACCTTTTCTGAATTTCTCGTCCTTGAACGATCGGCCTTGGTGAGCTTGCCTTGTGAACCACGTCTTCGCTTCTGACTGTCTTTTCGACTTGATCTTCGACCGAGTGTTGGGATGCTCCTGTCACTCGACTCGTGAACGAATTCCTTCCGCGCATTGTCTGGCGGCAAAGCCCTCGAAGTGGCCATGTCTTGCTCGCCTGATGTATTTGACTTCTTAGATTTGCGGCCAAATGGCCAAATAGCCATGTCGCTGTCAGGGCCGTTGAGTAATTCCTCTCCTCCACTGGCCCGCCGCCTTTTGCGGAAGCATAGGAGGACCGACAGCTTGACAGAGTTGCGACGGGTATCCTGCGAACCAAGTCGCGTTGATGAATGGTGATGTTTCAAATCACCATGATGATGGCATGTTCCTGCGGGTGATTTTAACGTTGTGCCCTTGTGTCGATGGCTGACGGTCTGGCTGAAGGTTATCTAGAGTGTGTCAAATCGGGAAAGAGTGCGACCGCAACAGGGTTTGAGTTGCGATATGACGTTAAGCGGACGTGTCAAAAGTGCTAGCGGGAAAGATGAAGTCCTATAAGGAGTGACGATGTTGTTGAGGAACAGAACAGCATCAAGATACCAAGGAAACTGTCAACTGATCAACTGGCAGTGGGCCCCCGCTTGGGGTGTGGTGTGTCTCTTTGGATCTGATGACATCCATCTTCGAGGGGGCAGGCGGGCGGGAGGAGGGAGCTCGCTTCCACCAATGGGTACCTTAGAATGTAGAATAGTAAAGTACTAGGGGCCCTCGGGCTTCGGTGGCTTGCCATCCTCAAAAACGCCACTGGTCTATACTAACGTCCTTTAGTCTCATTCGCAGGGTCTAGAGAAAGTAGCCCCTGAGCACGCTTCATCGACATCTCATATTCCCCATCCTGGTCCCAGTCGTGCACAAACCTTGATCGAGCAGATCTACGGGTTTCCTGCCGGCTCAAGACATGCATCGTTATTGGTTGGCCACTTTGGTGGGAATCCGGGGTGCATTGCCCCCGCCTGAGGCCTACAGCACCAAGACCTTGTTATTGTCCGGTTTGTCATGGGCGTGCGTCAATGTGTCTGGCGCTCGTTATATAGTTCCATGACCTCTGATGGACTTTCTCAACATGTATTCCGTAGCATAGATCGATTGTCAGCAGGCCGAAACTTCCAAAGCAGCGGCAGTCATTAGGGTGATGCCCCTCGATTGGACATCTATACTGAAGCTGCTGCAACTTGGACTGGTCAAACAATTGGATACAGTCCACAAGGTGTACCTTAGTGCAGCTTCACTGCCCTATCAAACGCATGGAGGTCCCGCTGTCAAAAGCTGTGATGTTCACCATCATAGCAAGGTATACCCTCTAGCTTCCACTTAATTTGCTAGCTAGCCTGCCAGGTGAGCAAATCGGGTAGGAGCATTCCCAGATGGTACGTATTGATGTCTGTAGGAACAAGTATCTATACAGTGATCAATCCAGCTACATGAGGTCCTTCACGGCCCAGTAGGAGTGTGTCATACCAGGCACGCGAAGTATCTTTAGCTATGTATGATAGCGAATCCTATACCACTAATGTCTTCCTTTCCAATGAAGCGTACCATGACCATATCCCAGACGCCTTCGCTAAATTCGGTGGTAAAAACATTGTTGGATTGGAGCACTTCCTAGACCAACAATGTCTCCCTTTTGCCACCCCGCTAGCCCTCGAGCGCTGATGCTATCATGCAACACAAATTTCAATTCGATGATGCCAATGGAAACCCCGGGACTCCTCGTCTATGTGATGCCCGTCGCTATGCTGCCCTAGGGCCAATTCCAATGTTCGGATGTACCTGACGGTACGCTGTGATTCGTCGTAATAGTAAAGATGATGATCCATGTCGGTAGTAAAGTCGAGTGTTGTTCTCAGGTCATGTTTGTCAAACGTTTGTCGAGACGGTGGTCAGTCATAAGTCGGGAAGAAGATAACCTCAGAGCCGCTCGAGTGGTGGGCAACACATCAGTAAGTGGGCAAGGGAGCTTCAGATCCTGAGAACCTTGATACCCACATCGATGACCGGAGGACTCTGATTTGATTTCTTGTGCTTTGCACTCGTGGGAGAGAGGTTGGCGCGACGAGCAGCTTTGTCAGTCTTTTCAACCTTCTCCGCCTTCTCGGCTTTCTCGGCTTTCTCGGCATCGAGTCTATCTCGCTCGTTACGAGAAATCAAACGCCTCTTAGGTTTAGCGATCACTCGGGGCTCCAGTGCAGGCTTTTCGCCATCGGCATCGTAATCACCAACGTTCGAGTGCCCACTGGAAAGGGGAGAGAGAGATCGGACCTTGTCGATGGGCTTTTTGGGCTGCGAAAGCCTTATCCGGATTGTGGGACCAGGGCCGTTGCTGGCTGCAGAGGAGTCGGATGCTGAAGTGCTGACGGATGTGGTCTCGGAGTCCTTGTAAGTAGAATCATTCTGCCAATCCTCTTCTTCAGTTTCGTCCGGATCGAACGCCTCATCATCCTTCAATCTACTGAGGACTACAGATAGTTGCCTCGGGTTGGGGGACAGCGAGTGGGTGTCGTTACCACCGACCGTGAGCTCCTGTTTAGACTTGCCCACACTAAGAGGGTGAGGTCGACTCGGACGGCGATCCGCTTTCTTCTTCGGTTTTCGATCCACTTCGTCATCGCTATCCACATCACGCTCTATGCTTGAGCTTCGACTGCTGCTCGAGGATGATGCTGGCATGAGGCTCGAGACTGCGTGATTTATATTTCCCTTGTATGCCTGTAAGGCTTCCGCGATTATTTCACGACTGGTGGCATACGGCAGCGACCGCTGTATTGTCTCGACCATCCAGGACTGCATATATGAATGGTTGGCTAATTCATCCTTCATCGAGGCCTCAGCCTCAGCAGATGGGGGGACAAAGATAACATTGGGAAGGCCAGTGTGAGGTCCTGATACATTCCGAATCGAAGAAAAGTGCTCCCAAGCCTATCGAGCGTGTCAGCTTAGGTACTCTATGTAGTGCAATGGAGCGCTTACATGGTGTACAATGTATACGGTCCGAGCAACCCCTTCCGGATCACTCTGGCACTTGCAATAGAAGAATCCGCTCATCTGCTCGGAGTATATACACACGTCGACCTTGTATACGTTTGCAAAGGCCACAATCTCCAAGTTATCTCCGTATGCACCTCCCTGTGCCATCGTCTTCAAATATTGCTGGAAAGTCGACTCGACTTCCTGGGAAGTAGGAGCCTTGGTGCCCGCAGGCTTGGCCAGTGCACCTGGGTTCTTCCGTTTCGGGATTCTATTGCTTCGACGAGTTCCACCGCCAGGATGAACCACAATGAAAGATTTGAAGTGTTCTGCGTTTGTACGCATGTATTCTATGGTGGCAGCACGGAACTTGACATGTTGGGATTGATCACCGAATAATTGATCGGAGAGGGCATTGAATAGACAATTGCCTTGAATATATATGTCAGTACTTGCTGTTTTGTGGTGCTGGTTGGGACGAATGGCAGCAAGGGCATGTTCATACCATTTCCGGTGGTGTCAACTGCGTAAAGATTCATAGCCTTAAGTTCTGGGAAATCATGCTTGCGGCCCATGATAGGCAGTACGAGAGTATATTAAAATGTGCGGATCGTTTTATCAAAAATTTGCGGTAGCAGAGTGTAAAGCCCAATAGTATGCGTGAGTCGTGTGAGCGTACGTGGTAGGAAATCAAGTACTGGAGGGTGTTGCAATGTACATGAGCGAAGGCTGTTGCAAAGCAATTTGATTGTGAGTATGTATCAAAAATAAGGAGGTTGGTGATCCAGTCGACCGATGGAGTTAGGCCACAGAGAGAATCTGGGGGATTGGTGCCCCAAATTCACTTCGCTTCAATCACTTTGTGAATGTGAGGCAGCATACAAAAGGAGTGACGATTGGAGGCCCAAAGGGAGGAGCCTCGGGCCGGATTTAGGGTCGTCTTTAGGGCTGAGTCTGGGGCGCCGAAGAGCTTACTTACCCAACCAGACTGCCAAGATACCTTATCTGCCAGAATTCTCTACTCTCCAGTCCCTCCATGTACACAAAGGGAGCAAGGATTCTTGTAGCCCGAGATCATCCAGTATCGTGCCTCTTGAATGGTTGATCACCTGTGTGCAACCGCTGTAATCAAGCAGGATTTTTGAGGCCTCCGTCACATGCACGCAGTGATTATTCACTTTCTTGGCTATTGAGTCATACAGCTTCTTATTGCCGGACCAGTGTCCCGCAATAGCGATAATTCAATGGCAGAGAAACGCATTGTTGTGGTCGGGTGAGATACACAACAGCTCATGGGGCTTTTTCCACATCACAACTACACTGACACCCGGACCACCACAGAGCGGGTGTGGCAGGTCTCACATCGGCCCTACTGCTCTCCGAGAATGCGATCTATGATATTACCGTTGTTGCAAAGCACATGCCCGGTGATTTTGATATAGAATATGCCTCGTGCGTATCCCCATCCCCTTCCGTGCTACCGCCTTTGGTCTTGGCCCCATGCTGTGGGCCATTTTCTCCTCAGCTTGTTCCAGCCTTCGAGAGTCTGGAACCAGGAGTACTGACCTGAAGATATCATTAGACCTTGGGCTGGCGCAAACTATCTCCCGTTAGTGTGGATATAATTTTCCCAATACCACATCATGCTCTGGCGGGATCAAGCGCCAAAGTCAAGCGACACTGATTAAACGCCAGAGCCTCCCTTCCAGGCACCGAAGCCGCAGAATGGGATAGGAATACTTGGCCGGAGCTTGAGAAACTTGCTAGACTTCACCCTGAGACTGGCGTGCATTTCCAAGGTTATGGCTCCGACAGTCTTGCTCAACAAGTCGTGGTTTGATACGTGATCTTGTAGAAGCGGTGCTTTACAACCGTGCCCAAGACCTAGAGGAAGGCAAAGCTACTGCATTGGCAGCATCTACCGTTTCTGATCCATGGTTCAAAGAAATTGTACCGAATGTGAGTGAGAGAGCATATTCTTAAATGCATATCTACTAATCCCTTGCTCAGTTCAGGAAGATTCCCAAGGACCAGTTGCCTCCTGGATGTAGGTCAAGTCCTCAGATCAATCCGGTGCCAATGTGACTGTACCGGGGGTCAATACCTCGACGCGTGAACGCTGACTGAAGTCACACAGATGATAATGGAAATAGTTTTACCTCGGTTTGTATCAATACTGCAGTATACCTACCTTGGTTGACTTCTCGCTGTCTCAAAGCTGGAGTGAAGTTCAAGCGCGCCATCTTTAACCATATATCTCAGGTGTCTCAAGCTCATCATTCTGGAAGAAATGCTCACGTAGTGGTGAACTGCACAGGACTGGCAGCCCGGACACTTGGCGGCGTCGAAGACAAAAGCATGATCCCCGCTCGTGGACAGACCGTCCTGGTCCGGAATGAAGCTGACGCAATGTATGCCAGCTCCGGATCTGATGACGGCGAAGAAGAGGTATGCTACTTGATGCAGCGAGCGGCTGGTAAGTCTTTGACCAAACTCATCGCTCGAATAAACTTACCTGATGTGTGACTTAGGTGGAGGAACTCTACTGGGGGGCTGTTACCAAAAGGGCAATTGGGACTCACAAATCGATCCCAACCTAGCGACCAGGATTATGAAGCGATGCATAGATATATGCCCATCGTTGACAGGTGGAAAGGGCATTGAGCACCTCAGCATTATCCGGCAGGGTGTCGGTCTACGACCCGTCCGTCTTGGCGGGACACGCCTTGAGAAAGAGAGGATCAACGATGTATGGATTATTCACAATTACGGCCACGGAGGCTACGGATATCAGTCTTCCTATGGATGCTCGCAGGTCGTGGTAAAGCTTGTAAAAGAGGCATTGGCCCCTCGAGCAAAGCTTTGAAGACATCATGAAGGGCTCGCTCCACCTGCTTCCCATATTATACCCACCATGATCAACGACAAGCTGATTACTTGAGTAAGGGGGAGACACCTGCAAACTCGCGAAATTGGGTTTCGTCGTCCTGCATCTTTTGCCGAGGTCTTTGTAAGCTCGTAAAGCGGTAGACCAATCAAGTGTGGACCTTCGGAAGGATGAACATGAAACGTTGGATAAGTAAGCTGAACTGTTTCCCCTTCCATGACGTTTCTTCATGAAGGAAGGAATATGTATATCAACGATTTCCACCGTGACTCTGCTTTAGCATTCCCACTGCACTCATCGAAATCTTGCAAATATATTCAATTACGATGGCAACATCCGCCCATACTGCCACTGCACAAATGGATCAAACCCAAGCCGTCACAATCGCTGTCGCAGATGCCGAGCCACCAAAACCAACTACTGTCTCTTCGACGCTCAAGTTCAACACCTTCAGGCTAACGTCCGCCGAAGTTGCTCAATATACCAAATTGCCTCTACTTACAGCTATGATCAACGAATCTTTCAGCGCAGCCGCTCGAAAATACGAAGGCTTGTACGAGTCAAAAACGAAACGATACGAAGCTCCAGAAAACTTCGTGACAGAGATGGGACCAGAGGGCGTTACCTTCATCACAGAAGTATCAAGTACAGGCAAGGATCCTGAGCCCATCGCGACGGCCGGCTACAAGGCTTGGAATGAACTTGGGGGCATGCAAGCAAGGATCACCACAGGGTTCCAGATTACAGAGACTCCTTTGTACAAAGAGACCCAGGACAGTATCCCTGAATTCGAGGTTGTTGCTGTTGCTGTTGATCCGGCGTTTCAGGACTATGGCCTCTCTGCACAGCTCCAACAGAGGATCATGGAGGATGTCGCACTAATGATGAAGGTTTCGGGAGAGAAGGATTTCAGGCTCAGGATTCGAACACTGAAGGAAATCAATGAAGGATACTGGACTAGAAAAGGCTACAGGTACGTCCTGTCGGACTCCTGCCCTTTCTCCTGATCTAATCTTAAGCGTCTGTTATGTATCCTGGGCATGTGCTACCTGTATAATGCCCGGACACGCGTCGTAACTCGTCAAGTGTCGTTCACGAATGGCAATGCTGACTCCGAAACCCCCTACAGAACTCTACGGGAATTCCATTATGATGCGGGAACGTTTGGAAGCAAGAATGGCTTAACTTCGTTAGAGATGTTCAGAGATCACCATGTAGTATAGAATGACGTGAGGCTCTGGATTTGGTGGTAGGCATTCAGTGCTAGCGAATCAGAGCAAGATAGATTTGGGTCTGCATTACTGTGCTTGTCGGTGGCCGTAGATAGCCTTGGCGCGAGTCTCTAAGATTTGCGACAATGCTCCGTCAAGCTCCTAATCGCAAGTATCCTATACATACTTCATTGATACTATACACAAGACCTCAATCTTTTTGCTATCAACTGCCTGAATACATATTGACTGGCCGCGTCTACTGGTCTCGTTCTTTGAATTCTTTCTCTGTCCTTGAGGATGGACCTCTCCAACATATTGTACGTTTCCAGCCCTGCTCAAAATGCGATTTGGGCGCGCAAACGCTTTGCGCAATGACATACAACGCCTCTGCGGATTAGTCGCTGACCTTGGATCCCTTTACGCAGTCGACTGGTTAACCTCGCGGTTGGGGGATTGATGATAGTAGGGGGAATCGGCCAATTTTTTCCAATTGGATTGTAAGCCGCGACATCTCCCACGGCTTGTACTGGAAATGGAATTACGCTGACTTTGGCGATAGTCAGAGTGTAATCGTTGGATGCTATGTCATAATTTTCGGCGCTGGTCAGTCTGCCTCCGCCATCATCGGTACACTGAACTAACATGCGCAAACCAGCAACGCTTCTACTTGAGTTCCAAATACCCTCATACATGTCAAAATGGGCACCTTTCCTCTTCAGCTTCCTTGGACGCGGCATTTGTGAGTTTAGGCCAATCTCGTATGCCCTCAGAAGAATACTCTGACTCAGAGCGCACAGTCTACATCTTTGTTGGGACCATACTACTCCATAAGCCTATCATTCGAATCATCGCAGGTGCCGCTATCGCGATTATCGGACTCGGCTATTGCGTTCTCGAATACATACCGTCGATTGAGCCGCCGCAGAATATGAGAGATGCCAATGCAGAGTGGGGAGCCGAGCAAATATGAGAGTCTGTGATACTCACTCGAAAAGGGGGAACATCAGGGTTGACGGATGTGTATGCGTACAGGACCTTGTGTCCTCGAGATATCAAAACTGTTTCTGTAGCATATGGAAGCCTGTCGAGAGGATAAAGACAGGTGATCTAGCACACGGTGGGGATGCCGTGGAGAGATCTGATACTGTATCATAGTCTTCGATTATTGCTTTCTGTGAACCTTTTGCTACCTCGTCAACACCTGGTCTCACGCCTATTGAGGAGGTGAAACTGTTGTCAGAATGTATAATACGTCTGAAATTGAGTGGTGCACGGCTAGCGAGCTTTGCCCCCCAAAAAGTTCAACGATTGCTGTGACACATAACATGATCTGATAGATTGAGCAATGCGCCCTAAGCCTCAGGGTCATCGACCAATGAAACGCCGGATTGATAGAAATCTCATACCTTTGTCATGCGATATCCCCAGTTTCTGGGGGCATCGGTCCCGCTGAGTGGTTCGTCGCGAATGAGGAAAGAACATCCGAGGAGAACGATCACCCTGCTTCCCAAAAGCGATTTGGGAGTTTTGGTACTAGAGCTACCAAATTCCCCTTACACTGCCAGCTCCTCTAGGACCTGCATCTGCTATAGAGCGGGGCAATACACTACATGTACTAGCTTCGTGGAATCTACAATCGGAAAGTACGTTGATAATGCAGCCCAGGCATCTCTCAAAGTCGCCAGCCTTGATGCCCGTCGTGCTTGCTAAATCTGTCGACCCAGGCTGACCTCATCTAGTCGGCCTCCGAAGCGTTAAAAGACACGAGACTCTCGGTGCGACACTTTGGGCGAATCTAGGAGGCACTGGAAAAGCAAAGTACCTACAGTTGTTGAATCCCGCATCCAGTCAGTCTATCAGCCTCGGCGCATCGCTCTGAGATCGATTTCCGATATCTCATCGAACCCCCAACCAAGCGTGCCCAAACTCTCAAATCGGTCTCGAAAGTCGATAATGCAATAACTCGGGTGGCACTGGCGGAAGCGCAAGAGATGGCTTCCCATGAATTATTACAGCAATCTCATGATATACCGGACTTCGAAGGTGCACACTCATTACTACAGCATTCTCGAGGCGGGCGTGAGACCACTGAAGACAATATGCCCATAGCTACAGATCACTTTGCTTTCAGATCCGCCAGCTCCAACGAGGATCAAAGGACCGGAGAGTGCGTCCCAGTTGGACAAAGCGACAGGCAAGCCAACTGGCAGGACCGTCAAGCAGATCCACAGGATGCCTCAGTAAACCACACGCCTGCTCTAGGACAAGTCTGCAGGTGAGGATCTGCACCGCGTCTGTCTTGCAGTTTCAGCAAAACGGTTAACAAACGCACTGACATTTTTGTATAGCAACTGCGGCACTACACAGACCCCCCTTTGGCGGCGATCTACAAATGGGTCGACTATCTGCAACGCCTGCGGCTTATATCATAAGGCTCGGAATATATCTCGACCAACTACCCTTAAGAGACTGCCCTCCCAGCCTGCATCATCACACGGCTCGGACATGGACGCCCAGGAGCCTCGACGAAGTCTTTCCCCATTGGCTAATGATGGAGCAACACAGCACAGCAGGTCCACTTATGTATCCGCAGGCCAGCTAGCAACGGGCTCCTGCCCTGGCGGGGGCCATTGCAACGGCACCGGAGGTGCGGATGGCTGCAATGGCTGCCCGGCGTTCAACAATCGAGTTTCGAAAACCACGCAGGTTGCCATTATGTCGACGCCTCCTGCTGTTATAAGCAACGAGCAAAACGAGGGCGATGAGGGCAATGCTACGCGAACGACACCTGAAGATTTGAGCCCAAGGCCTTCAGTCACCCAAGAATCACTCAGCATCAACCAGGCCACCACTAGCCTCGTCCTTTCTTGTCAAAATTGTGGTACAACGATCACGCCTTTGTGGCGCCGGGACGAAAGCGGCAGAACGATATGCAATGCTTGTGGTGAGTGCAACTAATTTCGCCTTCGCGCCAGCACTTAGCCTGACGAGCATGCAGGCCTTTACCACAAGCTCCACGGCGTGCATCGACCCGTGGCCATGAAGAAGTCCGTTATCAAGCGGAGGAAGAGAGTAGTTCCAGCCACTAATGATCAGGATCCGAATGCTCCTCAATTCTCGACTCTCCCTATATCGCCTTCGCCCACTCCACAGTATGTGGACGCTCCTGAAGCCCGAAGTAAGCAGCGTTTCTCGTCAAGTATTGATATTGGAGGCCCTCTTGATCTCCGTCCAAACCCAGGCCATCTCGACAGCCCTGAAGTGCGGAACAGGCAGAGGATTGACTCCAGTATGGACCCAAACAGCCCGTCGAATCTTGCCCTTCGCCATCATGATCGCCAGATGGAACACAAACACCAACATGACCCACCTCCTATAGGCGTTGATTTCACTGGCTACCAGTTGGATCAGCGTCAAGATCAAAGGCGGCGGCCGTCTAGTCATCCGCAACAACATCTCCCGTCACTATCTAGCATACATGATACATCGAATCAACTTTCGGACCCACTTGCTTACTCTAGGCTAAGTCCTCTTCCAGGCTCTTCATCTAGGAAACGAAGTTACGACAACTCTGAGCGCGATGAGCCCTCGCCATCTACTCCGCATAACTCAGGCGCCAAACGTTTGAGCTCCATCTCGTCTTTGTTGAATCATCCTCAATCGGCCTCCGAGGACTTGCCAATCGACCCAAACCTGTCTAGCATTAGCCAAAACCAGCAGCCATTGCATCGACATTCTCACCCAGATTCCCAACCACAACGGTATCAACTACCGCCGCCGACACCTGACAGTAGAGGGCCTCGACAAAGTACGAGCAGCGATCCGGGTGGATGGGAGCTGAGGGAACGGCGAGCGAGGTTGAGAAGAGAAGCAGATCAGATGAGAGAGATGTTGAGGTTGAAAGAGAAGGAATTGGAGGAATTGGATGAACTCGGCTGACTGCATTGATTGTATCATTGTGTTGACATATGGGCATTGTATTCGAAGATACCATCATTGGCATAGATTGGAGGACCATTGTGCAAACCAGCGAAATTAAATAAGGAAGTTCGGAACTGAAAGCCCCCGGCTTCATATACCTTGACGCTACTTTCTAATCTATACAAACACCTTCGCTCGCGTCTTGCTTTCAACGCTCAAGCTGCCGACTTTGGCTTCTTGGTCCCATACTTCGACCTTGCTCTAAGCCGATTTCCAACGCCGCCCTAAACATGGATTAGCTTGGACAGCTCTACCTCTCGAAGTTGTAAAGACAGGACAAGCAGGTTTACCAGATCCATGGCCCCTCTGACAAGGTGATACCGCACGCCCGGACAATCCTGACTCCTCCCTCCTCTCACAAGAACTACACTGTGCTGCTGCACATTATGTCCTATTCCACGCACAATGCATCAGCACATATCCTCTACCACTCTCCTATCCCCCTTCCCTTCCACCATTCTCGTAGCCCCCTCCCCCCAATCCCCTCTCAGAAGCTCACCCCTCAACGCCAGCATCCGATCCCATGTAAAAAAAAAAGACTCAACACACCTTCCCCACCAATATAACACGTAACAGCCCTCCCACTGCTCAACCTAACCTTCGCAACCTTCCGCTCCGCCGAGTTCGGCTTCTTGGGCTTCATGATCGAGACTTTCAGGCACACGGCTTTCATGTGCGGTCTGTTGACGAGGGCGGGGG
>JAABUL010005155.1_pt1 | contig 16634 bp, 19 predicted proteins | sample 5559151 | NCBI WGS metagenome assembly JAABUL01 (sample SAMN10711876, study PRJNA513368) | rock metagenome | isolation source: Antarctica rocks | place: Antarctica: Victoria Land, Pudding Butte sud | reverse complement strand
TCGGCCGCGAGCTTCACGGCTGCGTCGGCCGAGTTCGCCACGCCTTCCTTCGGCACCGCGATGCCATACGCGTCGCACACCAGCTTGCCCTCGGGCGCCGTCAGGCTGTCGCGCCCCTCGCCCCTGACCTGGTCGAGGATCTTGCGGACCTGGTCCTTGGCGGTCTGTGTCGTGTCTAGCATCGCGTCCTCCGGGACTGAAATTATTCGGCGGCCATTTTAGGGGTCGCGACGCCGATCGCGCCCGATTGACGGATCGCCTCGATCCGCTCGGCGTCGAACCGCAGCACGTCGCGCAGGATCTCGTCGGTGTGCTCGCCCAGCAGCGGCGAGCGCGTCACCTCGGTCGCGCTGTCCGACATCTTGATCGGATTACCGACCGTCAGGTACTTGCCCCGCGTCGGGTGATCCACCTCGACCACCGTCCCGGTCGCGCGCAGCGACTGGTCCTCGGCGATCTCCTTCATCGACAGGATCGGACCGCACGGGATGTCGTGCCGGTTCAGCTCCTCCATGGCCTCGAACTTGGTCTTGCTCATGGTCCACTGCTCGATCCGGTCGAAGATCGACTTCAGTTTCGGCAACCGCGCCGTCGGCTTGGCATAGCCCGGATCGGTCTTCCAGCCGGGCTCGCCGATCACGTCGCAGATCGCCTCCCACACCGGCGCCTGGGTGATGAAGTAGATGTACGCGTTCGGATCGGTCTCCCAACCCTTGCACTTCAGGATCCAGCCCGGCTGCCCACCGCCCGACGCGTTGCCCGCGCGCGGCACCGCAGGCCCGAAATTGCCATCCGGATACTGCGGATATTCCGTCAGCGCCCCATGCGCCAGCCGCTGCTGGTCGCGCAGCTTGACCCGGCACAAATTCAGCACCCCGTCCTGCATCGCCGCCAGCACCTTCTGCCCCCGGCCCGTCGTGTTGCGCTGATACAGCGCCGCCACGATCCCCAGCGCCAAATGCAGCCCGGTGCCGCTGTCGCCGATCTGCGCCCCCGTCACCAGCGGCGGGCCGTGGTCGAACCCGGTCGTGCTCGCCGACCCGCCGGCGCACTGCGCCACGTTCTCATACACCTTGCAGTCCTCGTACGGACCGGGCCCGAACCCCTTGACCGAGGCCAGGATCATCCGCGGGTTCAGCTCCTGGATCCGCTCCCAGGTAAAACCCATCCGGTCCAGCGCGCCCGGCGCGAAGTTCTCCACCATCACGTCGCACGTCTTGACCATCTCCTCGAGCACGCGCTTGCCCTCGGGGTTCTTGCTGTCGATCGTGATCGAACGCTTGTTGCTGTTCAGCATGGTGAAATACAGGCTGTCCGCGTCCTTGACGTCGCGCAGCTGCCCGCGGGTGATGTCGCCCACCCCCGGCCGCTCGACCTTCATCACGTCCGCGCCGAACCAGGCGAGCAGCTGCGTGCAGGTGGGGCCCGATTGCACATGCGTGAAATCGAGGATCTTGACGCCGTCGAGGGCCTTCATGATGCGACTCCTTCCTTCTTCTTCAGGGTGCTGGTCGGGTTTAGGTTGCCGATGTTGCCGCTCTCGCTGCCGGCGGCGGGATCGATCACCGCGTTGATCAAGGTCGGACGCCCACTATCCATCGCCGCGTCGACCGCCTGCCGCAGCGCATCCGGATCGGTCACGTTGACGCCGACGCCCCCGAACGCATCCATCATCTTGTCGTAGCGCGCGCCCTTGACGAACACCGTCGTGCCGGGATCGCCGCCGACCCCCTGGTCGGTGCCGCGATAGATGCCATCATTGTTGAACACCACGATGCAGACCGGAAGATTGTAGCGGCAGATCGTTTCGACTTCCATGCCGGAGAACCCGAACGCGCTGTCGCCCTCGACCGCCAGCACCGGCTTGCCGGTCTCGATCGCCGCCCCGATCGCGAACCCCATGCCGATCCCCATCACCCCCCAGGTGCCCACGTCCAGGCGCTTTCGCGGCTGATACATGTCGATCACGCCGCGGGCCAGGTCGAGCGTGTTGGCCCCTTCGTTGACCAGGATCGCGTCCGGCCGTTCCTTGATCACGTCGCGCAGCACCCGCAGCGCGGTATGGAAATCCATCGGGCTGGAATTCTTGCCGAGCTTGCTCGCCATCTTGGCGATGTTGCTGTCTTTCTTCTCGGTGATGGACTTGGTCCAGTCCGAGGGCGGCGCGGGGAAATCCTTGCCCATCGCGTCCAGCAACGCCTGCACGCACGAGCCGATATCGCCCACCAGCGGGGCCGCGATCTCCACGTTGCTGTCCATCTCGCGCGGCTCGATGTCGATCTGGATGAACCGCTTGCTGCCCGGCGGACCCCATTGCTTGCCCTTGCCATGGCTCAGCAGCCAGTTCAGCCGCGCGCCCACCAGCATCACCACGTCGCTGTCCTTGAGCACCGTCGAGCGCGCCGCACCCGCCGATTGCGGATGCGTGTCCGGCAGCAAGCCCTTGGCCATGCTCATCGGGATGTAGGGGATGCCGCTCGTCTCCACGAGCGCGCGCACCGCCTCGTCCGCCTGCGCATAGGCCGCGCCCTTGCCCAGGATGATCAGCGGCCGCTTGGCCGAGCGCAGCAACTCCAGCGCGCGCTGCACCGAAGCCGGGCTCGGCAACTGCGCCGGCGCCGGATCGATCACCTGCACCAACGAGCGCCGCCCCAACTCGGCCTCGATCACCTGCCCGAACAGCTTGGCCGGCAGGTCCAGATAAACGCCCCCCGGCCGCCCCGACACCGCCGCCCGGATCGCGCGCGCCACGCCGATGCCGATATCGGCCGCGTGCAGCACCCGGAACGCCGCCTTGCACAACGGCTTGGCCACCGCGAGCTGGTCCATCTCCTCGTAGTCGCCCTGCTGCAGGTCGACCACCTCGCGCTCCGACGAGCCCGAGATCAGGATCATCGGAAAACAGTTCGTCGTCGCATTGGCCACCGCCACCAGCCCGTTCAGGAAGCCCGGCGCCGACACCGTCAGGCAGATCCCCGGGCTCTTGGTCAGGAACCCGGCGATGGCAGCCGCATTGCCCGCGTTCTGCTCATGCCGGAACGAGATCACCCGGATCCCCTCCGCCTGCGCCATCCGCCCCAGATCCGTCACCGGGATGCCGGGCACGCCATAGATCGTCTTGATCCCGTTCAGCTTCAGCGCGTCGATGACGAGATGGAAGCCGTCGGTGAGCTCGGCCTGGGCCGGGTCGCTCGCTTTCAGAGCTGCGGACATGTCGTTCTCCCTTGCATTCAGGCGCCGTCGATCTGGTCGCCATGTGTCTCGATATGCGCCGCCAGGCTCAGCGTATGCTCGCGCACCAGCGCCTCCGCCGCATCCGCGTCCCGCCGCTCGAGCGCGGCGATGATCGCCAGATGATCGCGCATGCTGCGCTGCGCCCGGTCCCCCCACCCCATCGTCACCGCCCGTACCGCGCGCATGTGGATGAACAGCGTGTCGGTGATCTCCGACATCAGCGCGCACCCGCTCATGCGGATTACCGCCTTGTGGAACGCGGTGTTGGCCTGCGAATACTCCTCGAGCTGGGCCGAGGGATCCCCCTCGAACGCCCCGAACAGCTGCCGCAGCCCCGCCAGCTCGGCGTCGCTCGCCCTCTCGCTCGCCAGCCGCGCCGCCATCCCCTCGATCGCCGCCCAGACCAGGATCATCTCCAGGATCTCGGCCTTCGTCTTGCGAACCACGAACACACCCCGCCGCGGGATCGACCGGACCAGGCCCTCCTGCTCCAGATACCCCAGCGCCTCGCGGATCGGCGTCCGGCTCACGCCCAGATCCTGGCTCAGCTTACGCTCGTCGAGCCGGATCTCGCCGCGCTGCCGATAGATGTCCATCTCCGTGATCGCGCGCTTGATCGCCCGCGTGGCAAGCTCGCGCAGCCCCGCACTGGTATCGAGCGGCTCGAGATTGAGCACAGGAAGTGGCGCCGACATCGTCCTCCGCAGGCAGCCGTGCAGGCCGCTGTTGCCATCCTCGTATGTGGTATACAGAATACCCGCAAGACGAATTCGCCGCTGCACCTGCGAACGCCGCAGCTTCTCGACCGCCCCTACCCATCACAGCGAGCCACTACCAGCCTCGCCAAAATGACCCCGGCCGTCCCTACGGAACCGTCGTCCTCATCTGCCCGGGACTGACGATCGTCACCACACCCGCCCACATGCACATGCAGGTCGATGTCGCGTCCAGCATCGGCATCTTGCCTAGCATCACCGTCGGCGTCCCCGCAACCCACGGCGCCACCGGCGCGAAATCCGCCGCCACCCGCACCCGCACCGCCGCGAACCCGGCCTGCACCGGGTCGATCCCCAGCCGCATCCGCAACGACACCAGCGCCGAGAGTCCCGCCGAAATCCGCGCCACCACCGCCAGGTCGAGCGACACGCCCGCCATCGCCCCGGCCACCAGCCCCGCGCTGACCCGCAGCTCGTCGAGCAGCGCCGCATCCAGCGATACCCCGGACGGCACCGTCACTTGCTGCAGGATGGAAATCGCCTGCAGCGCCGTCCTGCAAAAGCAGCTCATCCGCCTGCGCGCTCCTCCCCGACATCCCGCAGGAATGTTTCGATCGCCGCGTTGAACGCCAGCGGCCGTTCCGCATACGCAAGATGCCCCGCGCCTTCAATCACCACATGCCGCGCCCCCGGGATCAGCGCCGCCATCCGCGCCCCGCCCGCCGCCGGCGCCTGCGCGTCCCGGCTGCCCGACAGCACCAGCGTCGGCACCGCGATCCGCCCCAGCGCCGCGCGCAGGTCGAACCCCGGCATCGCCAGCACCATGTCGCGATACGTGCTCTCCGGCGTCGCCGCCAGGCACGCACGCGCCAGCGCCACGCCCTCCGCGTCCGCATCCTCGCCCACCAGCGCCGCAATCGCCGCGGGCGCCATCTCCGCCAGACTCCGCCCCGCATCCAGCGGCCCCAGCCGCTCGGCCACGAACGCCTCCGCCCAGGCCGGGTCCCGCCCCCCGAACGCCGCACTCGTCTGCGCCAGCACCACCGCCCGCGCGATCTGCGGCGCCTCCACCAGCAGCCGCTGCAACACCATGCCGCCCAGGCTGTGACCCACCAGCACCGGCCGCTCCAATCCCAGCGTCTCGATGAACCCGGCCAGCGTCGCCGCCAGCGCCTCCATCGTCACCAACGGCAGCGGCGCCGACCCGGCATAACCCGGCATCTCCCAAGCGATCGCCCGCCAATCCCGGCCGAAATGCGCGAGCTGCCGCGCCAACGCCGCCGCCCCGCCGCCGATCCCGTGCAGGAACACGATCGCCGGCGCACCCAGCTCGCCCGCCTCGAGATAACGGATCCCCGCCATCTCCCGCGCCTGCCGCCAATCCATCTGCTCGACCGGATGCGCCGGCTGCTCCACCAGCGCCTCGTGCTCGATACCCAAGCTCGCCGTAGGCTCGATACCCATCTCAGCGCGCCAGCCGATACGAGCCATCGCGGATCTCGACCATCACCTGGCTGTCCGCCTCCGCCCCGCTATGGTCCAGCGGCGACAGCGTGAACACCGCCTCGCACCCGGCCAATCCGCGGGTCCGCTCCATCGCCTCCCGCAGCGCCGTCCGGAACGCCGGCGTCCCCGGCGGCCCCGCCGCCAGCGCAGGCTCCGCCGCCGACGCGATCAGCAGGAACCCGTCCCACATCGTCGCCCGAACAGCGACCGGCTCCCCGCCCCGAACCGCCCCTCATACGCCGCCACATACGCCATCGCCTGCGGCTTGACCGGGTTCTCCTGCGCGATCTGCTCGGCCACCAGCACCGGCACCGACGAGAACATCACCCCGTCCAGCGCCGCCCCGCCCACCCGCAGCGCGTCCGGCCCGGCGATCCCCTGCACCGTATAGATCGGCCCCGCGAACCCCCGCCGGCGCAACTCGATGATCGGCGTCGTCGCCGGGCTCGAACTGGCCGCCACGAACACCGCGTCCGGCTTGGCCTGCAGCAGCCGTAGCACCTGCGGCGTGACGCTCGTATCGGCCGGGTTGTAGCGCACCTCGCTCACCGTCTCGATCCCGCGCGCGCCCGCTTGGGCCGACAGCGCCGCGATGTAGCCGTCCCCCAGCGCATTGGCGAACCCGATCTGCCCCAGCCGCTTGAACCCCCGTGCCGCCATGTGATCGACGATCTGCACTGTCGCCACCCGCTCGCTCGGGATCAGCTTGAACGCCCACGCCCGCGTGCCCCCCGGCGGCTCGACCACACTTCCCGAGCCCGACAGGCTGACGAACGGCACCCCCGCCTCGGCCAGCGGGTCCAGCAGCGCCAGCGAGTTGGCGGTCGTCGACGGCCCCAGGATCGCGTCGACATGCGCCTCGTCGATCAGCTTGCGCGCCGCCCGCACCGCGGCGGCCGGGTCGCTGGCATCGTCCAGCACCACCCAGCGCACCGCCTGCCCCGCGATCACCTTCGGCAGCAGCTCGATCGTGTTCCGCTCCGGGATCCCCAACCCCGCCCCCGGCCCGGTCAGCGACAGCACCGCCCCCAGCGTCACATCCGCCCTCGCCGGGACCGCGGCCAGCAGCAACGCACCCAACACGAACCCGCGCATCCGCTTCTCCTCGAGATGCGACACCCGTCATCCTCCGGCTTGTCCGGGGGATCCACGCCTTCCCCACGGCCGCAACTCAAATCAGTGCGTCCAATTCTCCGAACGCCCATAGCGGAAATTGTCCGCATACGCCTTCGGCTTGATGGCCCTGCGTGCCGGCGGTTGCTCGACCTGGTACTGGAACCCGTTGGCCTCCGCATACGCCACCGCCTGCTCGCAGCTATCGAACGCCAGCCGGACCTGCCCCTGCGTATTGGCGCTGCCCCACCAGCCCAGCAGCGGCTCGTTCACCTGCCGCGCCGGCGGCTGCCAGTCCAGCACCCAGTTCCCCGCACCGGCGGCGCCGGATTGGGTCGCGGTCTTCGGGCGCATGAAAATCCGGGCGCGCATGGGACTCCTCGATATCGCTGCACCCCGCTTATACAGCCCAATGAACCCCGCGCACCAGGCGCCCCTCATCCTCACCCTGGCCCTCGCCGACGCCGACCAAGCCCGGTTCGACCGCCTGCGCGCCCAGCACTTCCCCCCCGAACGCAATCACATCCCGGCCCACCTCACCCTGTTCCACCACCCGCCCGGCGACGCGATCGACCTCGTCCGCGGCACCATCGAGGCCTGCAGCCAGGTCGCCCCCTTCCCAGTCGCCGTCACCGGCCTGCGCTCGCTCGGCCGCGGCGTCGCCTTCACCCTCGCCTCGCCCGAACTCGCATCCCTCCGCCGTACCCTCGCCCAGCACTGGCACGCCGACCTCACCGCCCAGGACCGCCAGGGCTTCCGCCCCCACATCACCATCCAGAACAAGGTCGCCCCCGCGGACGCCCGCGCCCTGCTTGCGCACCTGACCGCCGCCTTCACCCCGTTCGAGGTCCAAGCCGACGGCCTGAACCTCTGGCACTACCGCGGCGGCCCCTGGGAGCCCGCCGCCCAAATTCTGTTCAGAGCTCCGCCGGAGGCCCCGCCAGGACCCCACCATCGATCACCATCGTCTGACCCGTCATGAACCGCCCCGAGGGTGCGGCCAGGAACACCGCCGCCCCGGCGATCTCGTCCGGCTCGCCGATCCGTTGCAGCGGGCTGTCCCGCGTGCGCCGCTTCAGGTTCGCCGAGTCCTCCCACAGCGCGCGCGCGAAATCCGTCCGCACCAGACCCGGCGCGATGCAGTTCGCCCGGATCCCAAGCGGCCCCCACTCCACCGCCAGGTTGCGCGCCAGCTGCATGTCCGCCGCCTTCGACACGCCATAAGCGCCCAGCGTCGCCGTCCCTCGCAGCCCAGCGATCGACGACACGATGATCACCGACCCCCCGCCCCGCTCCGCCATTCCCGGCAGCACCATGCTGCACAACCAATGATTGCTGCGGATGTTGCTGCCCATGATCCGGTCCCATGCATCGTCCGGGATCCCCGCCGACGGCCCGAAATAGGGGTTCACCGCCGCGTTGCAGACCAGCGTGTCGATCCGCCCCCATTCCGAGACCGTCCGGTCCACCAGCGCCTGCAGCTCCTCCTTGCGCCCGATGTTGCACGGCGCCACCAGCGCCTCGCCCCCCCGTCCGCGGATCACCGCCGCCACCTCCTCGCACGCCTCCGGCTTGCGGCTGCTCACCACGACGCGCGCGCCGTGCTCGGCCATCCGCTCCGCGATCGCCCGCCCGATCCCGCGGCTCGACCCGGTGATCACCGCCACCTGGCCACGCATATCGAATAGATCTGACACCAACCCCTCCCCTGACTGCCCGCATCAAGACACGCCGCTTCCTCGCCTCCGGCTGCACCGCCACCGCCACCGGCGGCGCCCGCGAGCGCCCGCCCTACGTGAAGCTGCTCCGCAAACCCTATCTGCACGAGCATCGGGCCGAGCAACTTCAAACCATCCTCGGGCGCTAAGGGAAACTGGCGCGTTAATCACATCCGGCGAGGACCATTCGATGCAGCCTGTAAACGTCGACGCGGACCGCTACGACGGTCGTACCATGTTCTTCCATTGGGCGACGGCAGTCCTCGTCGTCACTCAATTCGTCGGCGCCTGGACCATCGACTACTTCCCCCGCGGACCGCTCCGCGTGGACGCGCGTTCGCTCCACATCACCTTCGGCACCATTCTCGCGATCCTGCTCGTCGCCCGGATCGTCTGGCGCGCCACCGGCGGCCGCCGCCTCGCGGCCGCCGACGGAGGCGCGCTCCACCTCGTTGCCAAAGGCACCCATTGGGGCCTCTATTTGCTGCTGCTCTCCATGGTGTCGGTCGGCCTTTTTCTCGCCTGGACGAGGGGAGACAGCCTCTACAACCTCTTCTCCATCCCCGCCTTCGACCCGGCCAACAAGGCCCTCAGCGATCAGGTGCAAGAACTTCACGGCACCATCGGCTGGGTCATCCTCGGCCTCGCCGGACTGCACGCCTCCGCCGCCCTCGTCCACCGCTTCTTCTGGCATGATGCCACGCTGGCGCGGATGCTTCCGAGCGGCAACCCCGCGATCACGCCGGCGCCTCGGGAAACCACGTAGCAGACCAACCGACCGGCGAGGCCGTCATGTCGAAAGTACCGTCAAGGTGGACGGTGTGGTGCTGCTGGAGGGGATTGAACTCTCGACCTCTCCCTTACCAAGGGAGTGCTCTACCACTGAGCTACAGCAGCGACGGCGGCATCCCTACGGTCAAGCGCGACAATGGTCAAGCCGAACAACCCGGATGCACCATCCCTCGATCACTCTTGCGTGATAACGCGCACGCCGATTTGACTCGGTGACATCGATATCGCCTAGCTTTGGCCTTGGAAACGCCGGTTCGGAAAATGAGCGAGCATGCAGTCCGGCCAAACGCGCCGGGATTAAACTATAAAGTCGATCGTGGACCCCGCGAGTTGCCCGCGGGATCCGAACTCCTCATCGCCTTCGCGCTCGGCGCCGCAGGCTGGTGGGCCATCGTTCGCACGGTCATGTGGCTCGCCGGCTGACGCCATGACGGCCGACCCGCCGACCGAAGCGGCGCCCGAACAACCTGTCGCGCCCACCGCCAAACAGGCCGCCCGCCTTCAACGCGAGGCCGAGGCCCTGCGCCAGAACCTGCAGCGCCGCAAACAGCAATCCCGCGCCCGCCAGGTCTCAGACCCGGACGCCGAACGCTAGCCCGGGCTTGGCCCGCCGGCCCCGCCTGCGCTAGAGCCTGCCGATGCCCGTGATGCCCGACCACTGGATTCGCCGCATGGCGCTCGAGCACGCCATGATCGAGCCCTATGTCGATACCCAGAAGCGCGACGGCGTCATCAGCTACGGCCTCTCCAGCTACGGCTACGATGCCCGAGTCGCCGACGAGTTCCGCGTCTTCACCAACGTCGACAGCGCCATCGTCGACCCCAAGAACTTCAGCCAGGACAGCTTCGTCACCCGCACCGGGCCCTCCTGCATCATCCCGCCCAATTCCTTCGCCCTGGCCCATACGGTCGAGTATTTCCGCATCCCGCGCGACATCCTCGTCATCTGCCTCGGCAAGAGCACCTACGCCCGCTGCGGCATCATCGTGAACGTCACCCCGCTCGAACCCGAGTGGCAGGGACAAGTCACCATCGAGATCAGCAACACCACGCCGCTCCCGGCCCGAATCTACGCACATGAAGGGATATGCCAATTCTTGTTCTTGCAGGGGGCCAGCCCGCCCGAGACGAGCTACGCCGACAAGGCGGGGAAATACATGCACCAGCGTGGAGTGGCGCTCCCGCGCCTGTAAGGAGCCAAACCATGGACCGCATCCGCATCCGCGGCGGCTCGCCGCTGCAAGGCATCATCCCCATCGGCGGCGCCAAGAACGCAGCCCTCCCGCTCATGACCGCCGGCATGCTCACCGACGAGCGCCTCGTGCTCAGCCGCGTCCCCCTGCTCGCCGACATCGCCACCATGACCCAGCTCGTCAGCCAACATGGCTGTGCCGTTGAACCCGGCGGCACGGACACCGAGCGCACCCTCTCCATCGGCGGTCCCATCACCAACACCGAGGCCCCCTACGACATCGTGCGCAAGATGCGCGCCTCCATCCTCGTCCTCGGCCCGCTGCTCGCCCGCTGCGGCGAGGCCCGCGTCTCGCTTCCCGGCGGCTGCGCCATCGGCACCCGCCCCGTCGACCTCCACCTCAAGGGCCTCGAGCAGATGGGCGCCACCATCACCCTCGATGGCGGCTACGTGAACGCCAAGGCCCCGCCCCGCCTGCGCGGCGCCACCATCGTCATGCCCTTCACCTCCGTCGGCGCCACCGAAAACCTGCTCATGGCCGCAACCCTCGCCGACGGCCAGACCGTGCTCGCCAACGCCGCCCGCGAGCCGGAAATCACCGACCTCGCCGAATGCCTCAACGCCATGGGCGCTGAAATCACCGGCATCGGCACCGACCGCCTCGTCATCCAGGGCGTCGCCCGGCTCCACGGCGCCCACCACCGCATCGTCGCTGACCGCATCGAGACCGGCACCTACGCCTGCGCCGCCGTCATCACCGGCGGCGACCTCCGCCTCAAGGGCGCCACCATGGCCCACCTCGGCTCCGTCGCCGCCGCCCTCGTCGAAGCCGGCGCCGAAATCTCCGAGGACGGCGACAGCCTCCACGTCCGCCGCCTCGACGGCCTGCGCGGCGTCGACGCCATGACCGAGCCCTACCCCGGCTTCCCCACCGACATGCAGGCCCAGTTCATGGCCGTCATGGCCGTCGCCGAAGGAGCCGCCATGGTCACCGAGACCATCTTCGAAAACCGCTTCATGCACGTCCCCGAGCTCAACCGCATGGGCGCCCGCATCAACGTGCACGGCAGCTCCGCCATCATCCGCGGCGTCTCCGCCCTCTCCGGCGCCCCCGTCATGGCCACCGACCTGCGCGCCTCCGTCTCCCTCGTCCTCGCCGGCCTCGCCGCCCGCGGCGACACCATCGTCAACCGCGTCTACCACCTCGACCGCGGCTACGAGGCGCTCGAGCACAAGCTTGCCGCCTGCGGTGCAAGCATAGAGCGTATCTCCGGGTGAGCCTTTATGGGCCGCGCCGTCGGTGCTAGTGGCGCGGCCCAAACAACCCATCTGGTTCCCATGACCGCCACCTTCCCGGCCCACGCCCTCGCGCCGGAGATCGAAACACCCCTCGTCCTGGCACTCCCCAAAGGCCGCATCCTCGGCGAATGCGGCCCCCTGCTCGCCGCCGCCGGCATCCGCCCCGCCCCCGACCTGCTCGACGAGGACAGCCGTCGCCTCCGCTTCCCCACCGACGACCCGGCGCTCGACGTCGTCCGCGTCCGCCCCTTCGACGTCGCCACCTTCGTCGCCTTCGGCGCCGCCCATGTCGGCATCTGCGGCGCCGACGTCCTCATGGAATTCGACTACCCCGAAATCTACGCCCCGCTCGACCTCGGCATCGGCGGCTGCCGCGTCAGCGTCGCCGAACCCGCCGAGACCGCCGGCATGGACGACCCGGCCACCTGGTCCCGCGTCCGCGTCGCCACCAAATACCCCAATATCGCCCGCCGCCACTTCGCCGCCCGCGGCATCCAGGCCGAAATCGTCCACCTCAACGGCGCCATGGAACTCGCCCCCGGCCTCGGCCTCTCCCGCCTCATCGTCGACCTCGTCCAGAGCGGCAGCACGCTGAAGGCCAACGGCCTCAAGGAAACCGAGGTGATCGCCCACGTCACCAGCCGCCTCATCGTCAACCGCACCGCGCTGAAGACCCGCCCCGAAGCCGTCGGCGCCCTCATCGCCCGCTTCCGCGCAGCACTCGCGCCAGCATGAAGCGCCTCGACACCACCAGCCCCGACTTCGCCCCCGACTTCCGCGCCCTCGTCCTCGATGCCCGCGACACCACCACCCGCGTCGACGCCCCGGTCGCCGCCATCATCGCCGACATCCGCGCCCGCGGTGACGAAGCCCTGATCGACTACACCAGCCGCTTCGACCGCCTCGACCTCACCCCCGACCGACTGCGCATCCCGCAAGCCGAGATCGACGCCGTCCAGGTCGCGCCCGCCCTCGAAGACGCCCTCGACCTCGCCGCCACGCGAATCGAAACCTTCCACCGCGCCCAGCTGCCGGCCGATCTCGAGATGACCGACACCGCCGGCCTCCACCTCGGCATGCGCTGGTCCCCGCTCGACGCCGTCGGCCTCTACGTCCCCGGCGGCAAGGCCGCCTACCCCTCGTCCGTGCTGATGAACGCCATCCCCGCCCGCGTCGCCGGCGTCGGCCGCATCGCCATGTGCGTCCCCTGCCCCGGCGGCCAGCTCGAGCCCCTCGTCCTGGCCGCCGCCCGCCGCGCCGGCGTCAGCGAGATCTACCGCGTCGGCGGCGCCCAGGCCGTCGCCGCCCTGGCCTACGGCACCGACACCATCGCCCCGGTCGACCGCATCGTCGGACCCGGCAACGCCTACGTCGCCGAAGCCAAGCGCCAGGTGTTCGGCCGCGTCGGCATCGACAGTATCGCCGGCCCCTCCGAAGTCGTCGTCATGGCCGACGCCGCCCAGAACCCGCGCCGCGTCGCCTTCGACCTGCTCGCCCAAGCCGAGCACGACGAGGCCGCCCAGAGCATCCTCATCACCACCGACCCGGCCCTGGCCGACGCCGTCGCCGAGGCCGTCGAGCGCGCCCTGCGCGACCTCCCCCGCAAGGCGATCGCCGGCGCCAGTTGGCGCGACCATGGCTGCATCATCCTCGCCCGCGACTGGGACGAGGCCGCCGACCTCGTCAACGATCTCGCCCCCGAACACCTGCAAATCATGGTCGCCCACCCCCGCGCCCTATTCGCAAAAATCCGCCACGCCGGCGCCGCCTTCCTCGGCACCGCCTGCCCCGAAGCCGTCGGCGACTACATCGCCGGCCCCAACCACGTCCTCCCCACCGGCCGCACCGCCCGCTTCGCCTCCGGCCTCTCGGTGTTCGACTTCCTCAAGCGCACCACCTGGGTCGAGTGCGACCCGGCCGCCCTCGCCCAGATCGGCCCGGCTGCCGTCGCACTAGCCACCGCCGAGGGCCTGACCGCCCACGCCACCAGCATCAGCCTCAGACTGTCAACGAACTTGACCCCACCCGGCTGAACGCTCACATACCGCATCAAATGCCGAGACAATCTCAACAAGCATAAGGACCCGGATGTCAAAAGAAGATATGATCGAATTCAGCGGCACCGTTCTGGAGCTGCTTCCCAATGCAATGTTCCGCGTCAAGCTCGACAACGATCACAGCATCCTCGCCCATACCTCTGGCAAGATGCGCAAGAACCGCATCCGCGTTCTCGCCGGCGACCGCGTCAACGTCGAAATGACCCCGTACGACCTCTCCAAGGGCCGCATTACATTTCGATTCAAGTAGGGTCGATTCAAGTAGGGCCGATTCAAGTAATCCCGCCCCTCGTCCTCGCCTCCGCCAGCCCGCGCCGTCTCGCCCTTCTCGCCCAGATCGGCCTGACGCCCGACCGGGTCGTCGCTCCCGAGATCGACGAGACAACCAAGCGCGACGAACTCCCCCGCCCCTACGCCCAGCGCATCGCCCGCGCCAAGGCACATTCCATCGCCCAGCCCGGCGAATTCACCCTGGCCGCCGACACCGTCGTCGCCCTCGGCCGCCGCATCCTGCCCAAGCCCGAGGACCGCGACGCCGCCCGCGCCTGCCTCGCCATGCTCTCCGGCCGCCGCCACCAGGTCCTCACCGCCCTGGTCCTCGTCGCCCCGGACGGCCAGCGCTCCGAACGCGTCTCCACCACCGCAATCGCCTTCGCCCGCCTGACCGAAACCCAGCTCGACGCCTACGCCGACTCCGAAGAAGGCATCGGCAAAGCCGGCGGCTACGCCATCCAAGGCAAGGCCGCCGCCTTCACCCGCCTGCTCACCGGCAGCTACAGCGGCGTCGTCGGCCTCCCCCTCTTCGAAACCGCCCAACTCCTCCGCGGCCGCGGCTACCCCCTCTCATGACCCCCTGGAGAATCGTCACGGCCCGGCTCGTCCGGGCCATCCACGCCTCCGCCCCGCCCGCGCCGCGCCCTGACACAACCCCGCCCACGCCCTGACCCGATGATCACCATCCGAGCCGCCACCAGCCCCGGTGAAATCCGCATCGCCGTCTTCGACGACGACATCCTCCAAGACCTCTGCCTCTGGCGCCCCGGCCGCCCCGACGGCATCGGCGACGTCTACCGCGCCCGAATCACCGCCCACCTGCCCGGCATGGCCGGCGCCTTCCTATCCCTGCCCGACCGCGACGGATTCCTCCCCGACAGCGAAGGCGGCGCCGGCGCCCTCGAAGGCGCCCTCCTGACCGTCCGCATCACCCGCGCCGGCCAAGGCGGCAAGGGCGCCCGCCTTTCCGCCAAGCTGCCCCAGACCGAAGGCCCCCCCGGCCTCGTCGCCCGCGGCCCCAACCCGATCGAGCTGTTCGCCGCCCAACATCCCGGCGCCCCCATCGAAGTCGACGACCCGGCGCTCGCCGCCGAACTCCGCCGCCACGCGCCGACCATTGCCCCGGTCGATCTCGACGACATCATCGACACCCTCGCCGCCCGCCAGACCGACCTCCCCGGCGGTATGCGCGCCACCTTCGAACCGACCCAGGCCCTGGTCGCCATCGACCTCGACATGGCCGCCGCCACCCAAGGCCGCCAAGCCAAGCCCGCCGCCCAGCTCGCCGCCAATCTCGCCGCCCTGCCCGAACTCGCCCGCCAGATCCGCCTGCGCAACCTCTCCGGCGCCATCTTCGTCGACCCGGCCGGCATGAGCACCCAGCGCCGCCCCCTCCTCGCCCAAGCCCTCGCCGCCGCCCTGGCCTCCGATCCCCTCCACCCCCATCTTCTCGGCTTCACCAAGCTTGGCCTGGCCGAGATCGTCCGCCCCCGCATCCGCCCGCCCCTGCACGAGCTCCTCCGAGGCCCCCACGCCGCCGCCCTGGCCGCACTCCGCACCATCGCCCGCGAAAGCGCCGCCACCCCCCACGCCACCCTCGGCCTGGCCGCCGCCCCCGACGTCATCAACGCCCTGGACCAGGACGATGTCGCCCTCGCAGACCTTGCGCGCCGCACCGGCCGTCCCTTGATACCCAAACCCGAGCCGGCACTCCCGCCCGGCATCTGGCGGATCGAGAGACGCGCGTGAGCCAACCCTGCCCCATCTGCTGCAAACAAGTCCCGCCCCTGACGGACGAGAACCGCCGCCTGCGTCCCTTCTGCTCCAAGCGCTGCGCCGACGTCGATCTCGGCCGCTGGTTCACCGGCGCCTACGCCATCCCCGGCCCCCCGCCCGATCTCGACGAAGATCCCCCCAGCGCGAAAGAACGGGGCACCGAAGAACGGGGTTGATGTCCCCGCCCGCCTAGGCTATCGACGCGCCTCTCGCCGGCGCCCAGGTAGCTCAGCTGGTAGAGCATGCGACTGAAAATCGCAGTGTCGGTGGTTCGACTCCGCCCCTGGGCACCATTAGATCAATGGGTTAGGCTTTTTTCGTTCCGATGTCGATCGCCTAAGGTCTGTAGCGGACTCTGGGCGGACTCAACGGAGGACGCTACCCTCAGTCGGCAGGTCCGCCCGGCGCCGCAGCAGCGCGAGCCAGTCCTCGAACAGCTCGGCCATCAGGTTCCCCCAAACGCCGGAGCCATGCCCGCTTCGGGCATCGCCCGGCGAACCCGTATCCCGCCGATTTCTGCGCCATTGCCCTGCACGCTTGGCGTCATCGTCACGCCGGCCGGCGCGTTCGTGTGGTTGATATCGATCCGGACAGTTGATTGGCCGTTGTCGCTGCCTTGTGGCGCGGTCTGCGCAGGGGCGAACAGACCAGGCACCCTCGGCAGCGCGACCGACCGCTGTTCGCGCTGTGTGTTGGCATCCAGCGCCGACGTGAACCGATTATCGTTGGTGCCTGCCTCGATACCGCCCGGAAGCGACGTCCAGGTCCCGCGGAGAGCGCGACCTATTCCACCCCGCACAGCCGGATCGTTCGACTGCAAATCATCGACAAGGCTGCGCCCGGTTCTGCGGCTGTAATCGCGTTGCGCGAGCCACCAGCCGGCGCGGTCCTGGCTGGCCGGGCTCTTGTCGGTTAGGCCTAACGCTCGCGTCGCATCGTCCCATGTTGGATTTAGGAA
>JAABUL010005153.1_pt1 | contig 16635 bp, 24 predicted proteins | sample 5559151 | NCBI WGS metagenome assembly JAABUL01 (sample SAMN10711876, study PRJNA513368) | rock metagenome | isolation source: Antarctica rocks | place: Antarctica: Victoria Land, Pudding Butte sud | reverse complement strand
TATCCTGTATGTGTCGTTCCATTCTGGAGGGCCTCCAGCACGATCCCTGCAGTAGTCAACTGCAATGATGCGCGCCCATTCATGGGCAATGCACGCTGACTAGCTGTGCTTTCCCAACAGGAAGAGGAGCAGGCGGCTGGGAAGGCGGCGGGAAAGGCTGGGCGGGCGGCGAAACCGACAGCGGCGCAAAAGCGCGCCAAAAAGGACCGGCGCAAGGCGGCAGCGGCGGCAGGTCAGGCAGCATCCACCGGCAGCGACGCGGCGGCGGCAGCAGCAGCGCAGGCGGCCGTCAGCAGCCACGGCGACACGGCGGCACCCCAAGCAGCCAGCAGCGGCGTCGGCGCGGCGGCGTCACCCGCAGTCCGGGCACCCAGTGGTGATGGCGGTTTGCTGGCGCCGCCTGCGGTCGGGGAGGGTTTAGGGTTAGGGTTTAGGGTTAGCGACAGTGGAAGAGAAGCATCGGCTGCCTCGGCGGTTCGTGAAACCAGCGACAGAAGCACTGCGCTGGCCGCGCCGGCGCTCCAGGCGTGTGGCAGAGGCGGCAGTGAACCAGCGGCGGCAGCCGCACTCCCCCGCGACGGCGGCGGCGATGCGGCGCCGGCGCCTGTGGAGAGCATGGCGACCGAGCAGCCGTGCAGCAGCAGCAGTATCGATCTGCAGCAAGACCCCCCAGAGCAGCAGCCTTGGACAGGGCGCCAGGAGCCCGACGACACATGGATGTACTGCCCGCTGAGCAAGGTGAGGGAGCCCATAAGGCGCAGCAGCTGCAGCTGCGCGACCAGCCGTGACCGCCTTGGGGCACGTCGGCTGAAGGGGAAACCGGCAGCTGTGCCGCTGAGACGTCACTGCTCGCGCCAGCCGCACCCGCAGCTGTGGGGTTGCGCACCCTGCCCATGTTTTCAGATTTGCTCCACCCTCGTAAGTGTTTTTGTCTCTGTGGGGATTAGGCGGTGATGCGGGACCCGGTGGTATGCGCCGACGGCGAGACCTACGAGAGGGTCGCGATCGAGGCGTGGCTCGCGGCGGGCAACGGCGCATCCCCGGCCACGGGGGAGCCTCTGCAGCACAGGACGCTGTTGCCGAACATATCTCTGCGCGGTGTGCTTGCCGGCTGTGCCGCCCGCCACGGCGGGGCGCGGCGCGGCGGGCTTTAGGATGATTGAAATTCTCCGCAGCAGTTCGACGCTGCGGGGCGTGAACCACGTTTTGATGCTGAAATTGCCTCCGCACTCCATATGTCCATGAATCGCAGAAGACGCGGTGGCCTATCAGGCAATGAGCAGTTGATTTGTTGTGGATGGCGGTCCACATACCTGTGCAGCACTGTGACGGTGCTTGTGCTCCTGTTAGCCGTGCTCTCTTGGTTCAACAAAGCACCACAGGTTATTGCCGCCTTCCACACTCTCTGTTCTTCTGACAGCGCCGCCTGTAGAAAAGAAGGAGACAGAGACGGCCTTGATCCTCTCTAAACTTGGCCAACTCATACCACTTTATATCTGCTGTAGTCGCCCCAGGAATGGCCGCCTCTTTTTCACCAGCAATATTGCTCCGGCGATCACCATTAATGGTGATCGCCGGAGCTGTCTGCGTTCCGAGCATCGAAACGGCGCCTGGGCAACAAGAGTGCATGTAACATTTTTTTAATAAGTTTAGGATGCGGAATTACCAGCGCGACAGCAGTAGTAGGTGGTGTTTAAAAACACCATGTTGGGTCTGGCGCGAAGCAAAGACGGCGGCCTGATCAGGCCTCTTTCTTGGCGGTCTTCTTGGGCAGCAGCACGCTGTGGATGTTGGGCAGCACGCCGCCGGCGGCGATGGTTACGCTGCCGAGCAGCTTGGACAGCTCCTCGTCGTTGCGCACCGCCAGCTGGATGTGGCGCGGCACAATGCGGGTCTTCTTGTTGTCGCGCGCGGCGTTGCCCGCCAGCTCCAGCACCTCGGCTGCGTGTCGAGTGTGAATGCGTCATCGCTGCCGTCAGCAACATTGTCTGGCAGGAGCATGCCACGTTGACACCGCACTGCTTCGAACATGGCATGCGCTGGGTAGGGGCTTGCGCGCCAAGAAAATACTTGCAAGAAGCCGGCCGAGGCTCACCCGCGAGGTACTCCAGCACGGCGGCCAGGTAGACGGGGGCGCCGGCACCAACGCGGGTCGCGTACTTGCCCTTCTTCAGGTACCTACATTTGAAGTGAGGGCATGGTGAGCTTCTGTATTAGCAGCAAGCAGACTCTGAGCCAGCCGCTACCCCTGCGCAGTCAGGCAGGGCGTTGTTGACTTCGAGTTGGCACAGATATTTCGAAACATACGCGCGATTAATTCAAGAGCTCGGGCGACCCGTAAACAAGTCTCACCGGGCGACACGGCCCACAGGGAACTGGAGCCCTGCTTTAGATGACTGGCTTACGGACTTCTTGGCGGTCTTGCCCTTGCCGCGGCCCGACACGTCTGCGGAGAAGGTGGCTGAAGAAGTGCTGTGGTTGAGCTGGGAGGCGTACAGATCACGCAGGTGGGCTTCAGAAGGCAGAAGACACAGCAGAGATGCTATGCAGTGAGGCGCGGGCCGCGATATGCATCGCGGACTTGCAGCTCAGATGTAGGTTCCCTTAAATGCAGGTGGACTCTAGGCGGTAATGCGCTTGCTTGTGCTGCAGCGATAACCCCGCAGTGCGACATTCCGCCTCTTCACGCGCATTCACGCTGTTTGATCCCTTCTGCAGCTCATCCAGATCCTTCCCTCAGGTGGGGCACTTGGCACGCCGGCCATGTCGGCAGCAACGCAGCCTCACTCGAGTTGGTTTTATTTGCTCAGCTGTCTGCAGCGAGCGGTACAAAATCACTGTCCAGCTCGCTTGCTGTGTCAGCTTCACCGCACTGTAGTATCTGCACTGACATCTGCGTCAAGCTGGGTTCGTGAGCGCGGCCGTCTGTTTGAACGTGTCAATTGCGCGTTGTGGGTTTGGCTAACAAACCTAGCATAGCTCAGCTGTTGCTCCCGTGATCGGCTTTCAGTCCTGACCACTTGCACCGTCTGTGCGCAGGTCCGCCATGGCACCCAAGTCCGCTGACAAGAAGCCCGCCGCCGCTAAGGCGGTGGCGCCGAAGGGCAAGAGCTCCAAGAAGGGCAAGAAGAAATCCGTCGAGTCTTGGAAGATCTACATCTATAAGGTGGGCAGGACGGCGACCTTGGCTATGCTGCATTGCTGTGCGCCTGCCCGCTGTTTTTTGCGAAGAGCGGCGCCCCGCCGCAGCTGGCGCGCAGTCTGGCTGCCGTGCTTTGACTTCTGCCTGCATTGCGACACCAGATAGCTGACTCCTTGGTCTGTTTGCAAATGCGACAGGTGCTGAAGCAGGTGCACCCGGACACGGGCATCAGCTCCAAGGCCATCTCCATCCTCAACTCCTTCATCCAGGATCAGTTTGAGAAGATCGCGACGGAGGCGGCCAAACTGGCGCGCTACTCCAAGAAGCCGACGGTGACGTCGCGGGAAATCCAGACCGCCGTGCGCCTCATCCTGCCCGGCGAGCTGGCCAAGCACGCCGTTTCCGAGGGCACCAAGGCCGTCACCAAGTTCACATCGGCTTAGATCCTGCAGTCAGCGTCCCTGCGGCTTTTCACCGCACACAATAACTGGTGTTTCTAAACACCACCCTATTGCTTGGGAAACACGCCCCTCTCAACTCGATGCTGCCTCCATACATTGCCTGTGCCGTGCACCTTCTCCCCTCTGCATTTGATGCGGCGCGCCTTGTCGACACAATGCAAGCTGCTCGCTGCGCTGCCACGATGTAGCAGCATTTACGGCGCCGAATACCGTAGTCACGAGCATGAGTCGCGGATGAAACTATGATGCCATTTTATTGGGTCACTCGAGGTTGCTCGCGGATCGAATAAACTGTTTTCTGAAGGGTCGTGCCGCCGCTGTTTATTGTCGAGTCTGGTTTGATGTGCATTTCAAGGCTGCAGTGACTGGAAGAGATTGCAAAAGCTTGATACTGCACCTGCAACATAACACTAGTGAGCAGGAGGCGCGTTCACCCACATGTTTTCGAAGGGGGCCCAACTGAGCCGTAAAAGTTGCGATGTAATTTTCATTCCTTTGGTACTTTCGGTGGCACAGCGTCCCACATCGACACCAACGTCAACGCCGCACCTGCCGTCAATCATGGGCGTTACAGCACAGAAGCCTCGTCCAGAATGCTGTGGCTGATGAATGCTGCCGGTGAGGCGGCTGCAGCGGCAGGCGGCACCAGAGAAGCTGCTGCCGCAAGCAGCTTCTCATCCTTAAGCAACTTAAGGATGCCGATGTTCGTGAGGAATATGCAAGGCCTGGACGTGACTCATCATCCGTGGGTCAGAGTTGGCAGTGAGAACCAAGACAAGCAGCAAGAATCGCAATCCAGAGCAAAGGTGGCGTTCAAAAACACCATTTTGGTAGAGCAAGGCAGCGACTTCAACCAAGAAGCGGCAACCTAGGCGCGCTCGCCGCGGATGCGGCGGGCCAGCTGGATGTCCTTGGGCATGATGGTGACGCGCTTGGCGTGGATGGCGGCCAGGTTAGTGTCCTCAAACAGGCCGACCAGGTAGGCCTCGGCGGCCTCTTGCAGCGCCAGCACCGCAGACGACTGGAAGCGCAGGTCGGTCTTGAAGTCCTGCGCGATCTCGCGCACCAGCCGCTGGAACGGCAGCTTGCGGATCAGCAGCTCTGTCGACTTCTGGTACTTGCGGATCTCACGCAGCGCGACGGTTCCGGGCCTGTACCGGTGAGGCTTCTTCACGCCGCCTGCAGCAATGTATTAGAAAGGATCAGGGCACATGCAACGCATTCAGCATGAAAGACACAGACTGTAGGAGCAAACAGGCCGGCTACGATGCGCTGGTGTTACGTCGAATTCAGGCCTGGAACCGTTGAGTGCAGAGGGAAGCGGCATGTGCGGGCAGCTGCAGCAAGGTCTGGCAAGCGCGCTGTAGTGAAACACGCATGATTGCAACGACGCCGCACCGGTGGCAGGTGCGGACTTGCGTGCGGCCTTGGTTGCCAGCTGCTTCCGGGGCGCCTTGCCGCCAGTGGACTTGCGGGCTGTCTGCTTCGTGCGAGCCATTGTTGAGAACTGCATGGCAGCACATGACAACGTTCATTACTAGTGGCATCGCATATGGTAGGCAGCTGCGGGTCATACCGAATGCTTGTGACTGCAGCCGAGATCAGGCAGGGTCGCCTGTAGGAATTGGGCAGAACAGGGTGCAGGCGACACACAACGTGGCACAGTTGTGCTGACTCGACAGGCCAGCCGTGTCGACGGAGCGCGGAGCGCACCTGAGCTTAGCGCTGGTCGCAAAGGAGCTGGAAAGAGTGCAGAGGCTGGGAGCGCGCAGGAATGCCGTTGGCCAACCGAGCGTGGAGCTTGCAGGGGTCCGTCCGGTCCGGGAACCGCTTCTAAAACCTGTTGTATGCACCTTGCCGCCCTGGATTTCTAACAGCTTAGATGTAGGGTCTCAAGGACTACCATGTGGAATGAGGCCAAGATTGCCGTTCTACGAACTACCCGGAGATGTTTCCACAGCCCGCACACTTGCTGCCAATCCATTCTGCGTTCTGCTCTCCTCCGCACTCCTACTGTCTCCTTCTCACAACCACTCTCCAGCACCTCAGCAACCATGTCCGGGCGGTACGCCTGCTGCCTCGCGCTGCGCTCTTGTATGTCCGTCCGTGCTCAGTTCGTTGAATGGCACACAGTTGCTTTGCGCCTGGTACCCGCGCTGGGCGTACGTGCACCGATTGCGTCCGTGCTGGTGTGTTGACACACACTCTGTTGTCGCATTCAGGGGAAAGGGCGGTAAGGGGCTGGGCAAGGGCGGCGCCAAGCGCCACCGCAAGGTCCTGCGCGACAACATCCAGGTGAGCCGCTGTTGCGCGCGGTGGCTGACATTGGTGCTGGTGTTCCTGCCTTTTCATGCGCACCACATGCCCGCGCCTTACGCCATCCTGCTCTGCTGTCCTGCGTTGTCTGCGCTGTCCAATCAGCCGCATCTGTGCCGCACTGCCTGGCATGCAGCCACATCGTCTTGCTGTCAAGACTGCAGAGTGCGGCTCGCCTCCCTCGTGCGCAGGCCTGAACCTTATTCTTGTTACCAAACCGCAGGGCATCACGAAGCCCGCCATCCGCCGGCTTGCTCGCCGCGGTGGCGTCAAGCGCATCAGCGGCCTCATCTACGAGGAGACCCGCGGCGTGCTGAAGGTTTTCCTCGAGAACGTCATCCGCGACGCGGTCACCTACACCGAGCACGCCCGCCGCAAGACCGTGACGGCGCTGGACGTCGTGTACGCGCTCAAGCGCCAGGGCCGCACCCTGTACGGCTTCGGCGGCTAATTTATTCGCTCCTCGAACCAACCAACTGGTGTTTTTCAACACCACCTTTTCGTCACGGACGCAAATGCTGCGCAACACAGCCATCAGGTCGTGCCGCATGCTCATGATGCTCAAATGCTCAGGTCTACCGAGTGGACACGGACCGCACAGATGCATTTCGGGATGCTGCGGACCAGCAGTAACGTACACCACAGCAGCGCAAGCGACCAACTTTCTTGTTTTCGCAGGGTGCACGCGCCGTTTTTGAAAATAAATTAGGGTTTCCCTATTAGATCAGTTGAGTCCCTATTATGCGGCGTGCCGACTCTTGTCCCGCCGAAACTCCATTATGAATGTTCGGCTTCGCACAGGCTGACATCGTCTCCTGCACATTGTTCTGTCCTCTTTCCTTTCGGTCCCGACAATTTCACACCATCATTCTACACGTCGCTTCAATTCGCAAGCGTTCGTGACAGTGCAGTTGCCTGCGCCGCCTTGTTCGCCGCCCCCTCCTCCTCACCTTCCAATGTGCTCTCCAGCTTGTCCGCCAGTGTCGCCAGCCACGCCTGCAAGCATCGCGAGCCTCACGTCATACCTCACGTCATACCTCACGTCATATATCCCTTCCTTCTTTGCGCGACTCCCACCCTTTCAACATTCCATAGTGCAAAGCCAGATAGTACAAACGATAGTGCAGAGCCAGAGAGTACGAAACAAACCACAAGGGGTGGGTACCTGGTCCAGGTTAGGGTTTTGTGGTCACCTGGTCCAGGCGGCTGAAGCCGCGCACGGAGTTGACGGCGACCACAAGGCAGCCGCGGCCGCTCAGCGGCGCGAGCGCGATGCCCTGCGTGGTGCCCGGGAAGTACTGGAAGAACTCGAAGCGGCCTGCGGGCAACGAGGATTGTCCTACACGCGTGTTTTCGCCGTTGCACCAGACAGGCAACGCGGCATTGCACATTGTGCGGCTACAACGGCTATGCACGATACATTTCCGTCGATTCCGCTTGCGCCTTCTCGGTGAGAAGGCGCCCTGGGTGGCTGGCGATGCCACAACACGCCCCGTCTAGGCACAGCGTCAACCCCTTCTAGGTGCGGCGTCAGAGTAGCTGCCGCACTGCGCAACCCCATGCTGTTAGGATTTTAGGTTTTAGGGTTTAGGGTTTAGGGTTTAGGGTTGCCAGCTCCCATGAGCCACGCGCCTCCCGCAGGCCAGTGCTGTGGCTTTCGGAGCAAGAGGCTTTCGGAGCAAGAGGGTGTGACGCCGTACCTGGACACAGCGTCAGGTGGTTGCCGCACTGTGATGCCGCCGCGCTGTCTTCGTCGGCCTCCCGCATCTATTCCATTTTTAAGCCCGTGGGAAGCCCAAGAGGATGGAGTTCCCGCCTGGGTACAGAGTCAAGTTGGCCAGGTAGTTGCCGCGCTGCAGCGCCACCGCGTTTTTCACCAGCTCCCCCGGCCGAGCGTCGCCCTCCGCCAGGCCTGAAGCCGCGGCGCCCAGCTGCGCGATCGCGGCGCCGTCCCAAAACAGCACCAGGCCGCAGCAGCGGGTCGAGCCCGACAGCGCGTGCCACGCCCTGTGTGGCAGGGTTTAGGGTGGGATTTAGGCTGATTAGGGTCAGTCGTCCAAGGCTGCAGACCGTGGTCAACAGCAGGTTCTGCCACTATGCATCCCCTGCTGCCGCCTTGCCACTCGTAGTGGAGCTCAGAGGCGCAGGAATCTTGCTGTGAACAGCGGTTGAGTCGAAACGCTGGACCGCGCTCACCGTCGGGCTTTGCGCTTCCGCGGCTGTCGGCAGTCCCGCCGCAACCCCGACCACCGCCTGGCTGCCAGGCTGCTTTGTTTTTTCGCCTCCTTGTGCGCGGACGCCGGGAACGAGGGGGATGCGTATTGCCGCAAACAAATGACAACGGGGGATTCGTAGATGTCCTCACCATCGGACCTCCTCCTGCGAGCCCGCCGGCAGCGCTGCCGCAACCCAGTCCATTGCCTGGCCGCCGGCTTCCACAACCTCCGCCTCCTTGGGTGTGAGCGCCAGCCACTGCAGTCCAGTAAGCACCAGCACGCCGCACATGCCGATGAGCAGCACGTCCGCGCGGCTCTGCGCCGAGCTGGCGTCAGCCACCGGCGCGATCTGCGGGACAGTGTCAACAATGGCGCTCAAGCCTTGGCATGGTGTTTCACAGTGATTGAGGCACACATGCCGATGAGCAGCGCGACCGCGCGGCTCTGCTCCGAACAGGCTTCCGCCACCGGCGCAATCTGTGAGGCAATGTGGGAGATGATCAAGTCACGGCGTTGCATGTGTCAAGGTCAGGTACATGCCGATGAGCAGCACGTCCGCGCGCCTCTGCGCGGAGCTGGCATCCGCGACCGGCGCAATCTGCGGACAGGATTCTTGGAGATGATCCCAACTTGATAAGGAGGTAGCGTCTCAGCCGCAGGTGCATGCAGATGAGCAGCACTTCGTGCGGCTCTGCGCTGAGCTGGCGATTCCCTCCGGCGCGATCTGCAGAATGCACACTGTATCGTTCAGTGTTTGGGCGACATTCCCAAGACAAGCTGTGCCCCGCGCTCGTGTCCGCTACCAGCGCCGTCTGTGGTGATGCTTGCAGGATTTCAAGACGGCAAGGCGTCTCGATGAGGCCGAGAGACATGAGGAGCAGCACGTATGTGCGGCTGAGCCAAGCTCGTGTCTGCTACTTGCATTATCTGGAGGGCGCGCAGGCTAACACATTTAGGGTTTAGGGTTTAGGGTTTGCCTGAAGCTGCGCGAGTCCTGGCATGCACCCGTCCAGCCCACGCTCAGATTCGTGGACATGGTTTTAGGGTTTTAGGGCACCTCGAGAGGGCTGCCGGAGCGCAAACCCCGCACAGTCCGGCTGTCCCGGGCAGTACTCACCCCAGACAGCACGCGGTTCAGCAGCACGCCGCTGATGCCGGCGGCGCCAGCCGCCAGCGGCAGGAGTCGCAGGCCTGTCTCGAACCGCGCCAGCGGGTTGAACTCCGCATCCGGCGCCGCCTGCAATTACACAGAATGTTGAGGTGTCGTGTTGACACATTTGGACCGAATCGCATGGTCATTTGTGCGCTCTGGTGCAGACGCACAGACTGATCATCGCATTGTTGCGTTGTGAGCTTGAGAAAGTGCAATTGCAAGACTTATAGGGGTAAGAGGGCACATAGAAATGGGACACACCTCGGGCCCGGCACGGCATAGGAGCCTCACGCAGCGGCGCGTCTGTTGATGCGGGTATCTAGCGTGTGCCGGCACACGGCCGTGGCTCGGGCGCGCGCTCAGGTGCTTTCCGGCAGCAGCGCCGCATGAGCCTGCTGATGCTCGGGGCGAGACTGCGGCACTGGCAGAAATTGCGGGTCTGCCCACGCCGCAGCGCATGCACCGCATGCTGCCCGGCGGACAGGAGCTTGGCGACGTAGTGTGTGTGCAGTTACGCTAAGTTGGAAGGCTGCAGGAACTGCTGCCGAACGCTCTGGCACTGATCGTCAGTGCAGGGCGCCGCGGCCTGCACTGCCCGCCGGCATTTGTCAGCCAGTCGTCACGGGCACACACAGTACTGTATCAAGGATGCGTAACTAAGCCACAGGAGAGAGGTGAGCAACACCGCTGAATGTTGCCTCAGATTCTGCGGAATGGGTCGATGGGCATTGCTCGGACTGCCACCGCAAGTCAGACAATTCCGACGCTATCGCGAGGCTCCTGCCAGCGCGCTGTGACCTTTCTGATTCAACTGTGGCAGGACGCTTGCCGTGCAAATGCAATCATGAGGCTTACATTTGCACAAAGCGGATGACATCAGCGGCATGCTTTGCTTGGGCAGTGTTCCACTGTGGATCCGGGGTAGTTTGCATGTTGCATGTTGTGCCCAACAACGCAGTCAGTAACCTCACCCGTTGGTATCCAAATTTTACAGGTTCAAACGTTTGCGCCAATGTCACGCGCGGCCAGCGTCCGCGAAACAACAGCCCGCATCCTAGACGATACTCCTCAATCATAGTCGTCCTCCTCCTCATCTGCTGGGAGCAGTGCCGCCAGCGGCACCGCCGGCGGGACAGATGGTAGCCCTTCTCTGGGCTCGGCGGGCCTTGCCGCCACGTCTGCGAGCGCCGGCTCGCTGCCGACTGCTGCCGCGCTACCGCCGGGCACTGAATGCGGCGCCGGAACTGCCGTGGGCTGCGCAGGCGCCGCCGCCTCGGTGAATGGCACGGAGTGCCACCCGGATGCCGGTGCAGCCGGCGCTGGCTCTCTAGCCGGCGCGCTGCCGCCAAGTCCCGCCCCACTGTCCAGGCCTGTATCACGTCAGCACGATGCCTTGGAACGTGGCGAAACTCATGGAGTCTGCGTCCATTACCCTTCGTGACTTCATCTCAATGGCATAACCCCATCACCACATGCTGTAACTTCGGCGGAAGCTGGTCAAAAGGCAGAAAAAAGTCCTAAAAGGGTTTAGGGTTACTGAGGGTTTTAGAAACCTCATGGATCTACTCACCGTCGTCCAGGTCGGAGAACTCGACGTCCGATTCCAACGGCTTCTCCGCCTTTGCCGCCCTAGCGCCGCGCCCGCGCCCGGGGCCGGCCCTGCCGCCCCCGCGGCCGCCGGCGGGCTTTGTCGCCTTCGGGGCGCGCGGCTTCCGCGGCGCAGATGCCCTTTTCCTCTTCTTTGGGGCGGCGTCGTCCGAGAAGTCCGGGTCCGAGTCCGCATACGCCTCGGCCGCGTTGTCTTCGCCGTCTGAAGACTCCGGCGTGCGCTTTCGCACCCGCTGCCGCTTGGGCTTCGGCGGCACGGCGTCAGGCCCTAAACCCTCCGCGTCGGCTGCGTCACCCTTCTTTCTGCACAATGGCAGGTGCGGCATCTGCATTGGCGAGTTCTCCAGTTCCGTATGTAACAATCTCTCCTAATGCAGCCTCCTATCATGTTCCTGTCCGTTCTCCAATCGGCGGACGCAGCTGCAGATGGACACGCCTCGGCCTCGGCGCGAGGCCTAGCATGCAGCTTTCCAGGTGCTGGCTTGCAGGTTCACGATGCACAGCTTGGGCAAACAAGCTCACCGCTGGCGCTTGGGCTTGGGGGGCGCCTCGGGCGGCGGAGGCAGGTCCGCCACCTCCTCCACCGCGTCCTTCAGGAAGTCCAGCATCGCGTCCGCGCCCACCGCTGCCTTGCTGCGACGCAAAAGGAAAGCCGTTATAGGTTGTGACGGCAGCGATCATGTCGAAGATGTTTGTGAGTGGCCACCTAGGGTTTAGGGTTTAAACCCTAAACCCCCCTCCACCGAGTCCTGCAACAAGTCCCGCATCGCGTCCCTGCATAAGCGAATGCCAATCAGCTCGAGCCTCGGTGTCAACCGTGCTGCTAGATAGGGCCACCTCCTCCGCCGCGTCCTTGAAAAGTCCCAGCATCGCATCTGCGCCCACTGCCACCTTGCTGCGATGCAGAAACATTTCATTCAAGAAAGAATTCGTAGGTTGGCATGCTGTCGGCGCGTTCCTCAAACATTGTAATTTGCTAGAAGTATCGCCGCAAGCACGTCCTTCAGGATGTTCAGCATCGCATCTGCGCCCACCGCCGCCTTGCTGCAACGCAGGATGCAATGCACTGTTGATGGACCATCACCATGTCTGCATTTTCCATGCAGATTAGGGTCTAGGGTTGACCTGCAGATTTGCTCCAGGGGCTACCACAACATGCTGTCGCTTCAATGCAGCATTCAGCAGTCATGTCGCGCTGTGCACAGGCACGTGATAGCGCGCGAGTGGCTGCTGCGAGCCAGTGTGAAAAGGGACTGACGCACATGTGACCTGGCGCCAGCAGCTTGGTGTAGTGCTGCTCCGCCACCGCCACGGCGCCGCTGCACAGGCGCCCCAGGAACAGCTCCAGCGCCCGCCCTGCAGCGGCGGCACCAGCTCGACATGTGCTTGTTGCCCAGAAGCAGGCTGTGCCCTTGCAGCAAGATCGTCATTTCTTGACTTGTTGACTGTGCTCGCAGTGGTCGGTGCTCTGCACAGCAAGGAATGCTTCAGGCACTTGTGCGCAGCTGTACCGCGCACCGATGAGTCCCGGCGTCGCCTGCGCGATCTTGCCGACGTCTTCGTCCGTCTGCATGAGGCGCTTAATGCGGCTGGTGAGCGGGTTTTGCTTTCGCGCCCGCCGCGCCGCAGCTCCTTGCGCCGCGGAGCCGTCAGCGCCGCCATCGTCCGCCCTCGACATGGTGGAGAGCTTACAAAGCGGATGTGACGCTCTGGCGGCAGCCTCGGCACTCGAGAGGAGTTGTTGCCAGCGCCTTGACGTGTTGATCTGGCGGATGCCAGAAGGGCCGTTGCTGGACGCAAATGCGCCGCCCCAGGAGGGATCTTCGAGGTGACGCAAGATGTCACAGAAAGCCAGAGATGGCAACTGTCAGCCTGACGAGGACCGCGTACGACAACTTTCAACTGAGATGCAGGTATGAATCGTCAAGCAAGCTGGATCCGATCGTGCCGTAACTACGCTCTTGCGTTCAACATGGAATGCAGTCATCATTGTGCGCTGAAAGGGCGGCAGTCTGGCAAATGCTGCCCACAATCCGAGCCACGGGACTGAAAATTTACGGCGGCCCCCGCTTTAGCTTCGGATGTCAGCATCAATGTTATATGCAGAAGCGGGACCGCTGGCCATCTTGCGCGTTTGCAGCAAACGCGAAAGCACTGTAGAGCAGCAGCAGCGGGGGCTCCCATCGCTCATGGCAAATATCAGACCCGACCTGGCAGCCTGCTGATGTGACAGCCCCTCGTGCGTGCAACGAGGTCGCGCGTCAGCTTGATCGCATTTCAGTGTGATCCTGTTGAATCGAATAACGGCTTCCGAGGGCATCTACACTCCAGCCGAGCCGCTAGCGTTGGCAAGCATATTCAGCCACTGGACAGTGGGCGGAGCCTCGCCGCACGTCTCCATGCCCGTCTCGAGCTGACATCCGATACTACTTGTGCAGCACAGACTTGAGGCAATCTCTGCCGCGGCGCTGCGGTCCTTTACTTTGTTGCAACAATTCAGATCGTCGGACACAAACAAGGCAGCACTGCAGCAGTGCCACCCTCGTGAGCTAGCAGCTAGCTGCAGCCGAGGCGGGCCATGTGGCTCGCCGATCCGCAAACCAGTTTCGCTTGGCCCGGCAGCACGGCAGCCTGATCCCAGCAGCCTTGGCAGCAGCCGGCGGCGGCGGCGTACGCGCCCAACAGCTTGAATGTCGGAGTCTGGCCTCAGCCGCTCCGCCAGCGAGGACGTGTTCCAGGATGTCGACGCCCATTATTCACAGCTTGACGGGGCGGACGACACGGTGCGGCACTGTGCTGCATCTGGCATGGACCCCATGGTCTGGCATGGACCCCCGAGGACGGCTGCGCCCCTGGATGATGGCTGATCAACGTGCAGCAGCTGGCCAAAAGCAAGTTGATCGCCTACGATATCGCCACAACATGATTGAAGAGCCCCCTGGCTGCACAGACGCTCTGCGTGCCAGCGGTCCTCCCGGTCTCATGGCTATGCCGCCGACGCCAGCAGCAGTGCAAGCTACTTTCCCATACCTTCCTGCCGTACTTGACGAACGCATTCTCACTCTCTCTCATGCAGCTGGACGTCCAGTCGGTGGGTGACGCGGACGACCGCAGCTCCGTGGGCAGCCTGGCGACAGGGCTGCAGTCCATTGGCAGCGGCCCGCCTCGCACCATCTCCACCTCCCGTGTTGGTGCGCACTCGACATCCTGTCTGCAACAAAGACGGGAAGTCCATCAGCGGCACACCTGCCAGCGGCGACTCGGCCATGACGTGGCAGCACTACACTGCGCACCTGTGCTGGCTCTGGGCTGGTCCCATCACCTCTGGCTTGGAACAGCTACATACTCTCGCAAGTCTTCTCCCATGCAGACCGGTTGCTACTGCAGCGCCTGAAGCGCAGCCAAAGCCAGACGCTGCTGTGGGGCGAGGCCGCGCCGCCGCTGCCGCCGGCGGCGCTCGCGCAGGCCGGCGGCAGCGCCGCCACCTTTGCAGCAGCGCCGCAGCCGACAGCCAGCGCCGTCCCAACAGTCAGCCAGCCGCCGGCCTCTGCCACAGCGACCGAGCCGTCCGAGGTTTCGGTAGCGACAGCGGCGCCGAGCGGCGCGCTGGCGCGGGAGCCCAGTGGGAACGCGCGTCCATCCGCTGCCGGCCAGGGCGGATCCGCTGCCGGCGGCGGCGGCAGCGGGCCGGCGCCGTCATTCCTGCACGGCAGCGGCGGCGGTATCGACGGCTCGGGGGCGCTGCCGCAGCGGCTGCTGGTGGTGGCCAACCGGCTGCCGGTGTCGGCCTATAAGGACAAGGAGGGCGTCTGGCAGTTCGAGGTGTGGGATGCCGATGGGATGAGCCGGTCGCCTCAAGCCTCTTGCATCACAGATACCCACTTAAGATAATCTTGTCTTTAGTAGCTTTCTATGCGCAAGGTCGTGGTGCGGGACGCCGAGGGTGAGGTGATGAGTGAACGGGATGGCTCAATGCTCTTGCGCCATCGCGTCGCCTCTTGGCCACTAGCGTCTGTGCTCACAGACGCCCTGTTGCGCGTTCACAGCCGCTCCACCGGCCAAGTAGCAGCCGCAGAGTGCAAGAGGACTGCACATCTGGTTGCCGTCAGCGACGAGATTCGCGGCATTGGAGCGTTTGGTTATCCCTCCTGCAAGTTTACCAAACCATCGCCCAAGTTACTTTACATTGCGGCTGTGCCCGCCGCTGCATGTCATAGAAGCCCTTCACAAGCTACTAACGCGGTCGCAGCGAGATGTCTGATGCAGGCCACCGGTAGCTTGCTGCCTGGCGACAAGGCGACAAACCGTAAACCCTGCTGATCTGATGTGCCCCCATCAGGAACACACACTGCGAGGTGCAGTGGGAAGGAAGTGCTCTGTTACCTTCCCACAAATGGTCAACATACCTCCTGCGCAGGTCAGTGCGGGCGGCCTGGTGTCGGCGCTAATGGGTGTCCACAACTTCCGTGCCACTTGGATCGGCTGGCCAGGTGCGACGCCTGCTGCAGTCTGCCGCAGGCACTGCACAGACAAGAAGACGAATACATAGTGGCAAGCCAAGCTAGACGAGACACATCGTGCTGCAGGCTTGATCCTTTTGTAGTTCTGGGTTTCTAACGTGTGGCTCGTTGCATCCGGATCGGCCCATAGCTAGCTGCGGACCATGCCTGCGGCCGCAGGCTCGAGCGTGCGTTAGGGTTTGCGTGTACAGACAGTTGCAACCCCTGAACTGGCCTCTGTCCCCTGACGCCGCGAACGCCGTGACTCATATGTTCTCGGCTGCCGCAGGCGTGTATGTGGAGGAGGGGTCGGACAGGGACGCCCTCACGGCAGCGCTCAGCAAGGAGGGCTACATCCCTGTCTACTTGGACGAGAAGACGGTGCACGCCGATTCGAGGCGCATGTCTGCAATGCTGTTCAGATCAAATGCCAGGCTGCGCTTTCCAATGCATGCTTCTGCCGGTGCTGCCGCGCCGACCGCCGTGTTCGATGTGTCTGTGCATTGGTCGCTCGCCTGTCGGAGACCATGTCGTAGTGAGCCGCGACACCTAGTGGTCCGCGACACCTACTGAGTCGCGACACCTCAGTCGACACGGGGCATATCTGCACCAAAGTGAGCTCGGCATCAACGCGGCGGCGGTTAAAACCCTGGACGAAATCCCGCCGCAGGTGGACCTGCACTACAACGGCTTCTGCAACAGCGTGCTGTGGGCGCTGTTCCACTACGTGCCGCTCAACATCGAGACCAAGCTCAGCGAGACGCGCACGCTGCAGTTCCAGTGGGCTGCCTACCAGGATGCCAACCGGTGCGCGCTCTGAACACTAAACCCTGGCAGGACTTCTGGCCGGACGCAGGATCTGGCTGCGACAGCCGCGCGTGAAAGCTGCATGCGCGGTCCATGCCTGCAGGTCTGCAGCATGCTATCGTGCGATGCCCGACTGGCATCCTGGTAGGCCTAAACCCTAAACCCTAAACCCTTCACCATGGCTCAGGACATGCGCCTTGCAGGCAGTAGGCGTTCGGCAACAAAGTCTGATGGCCTTCGACTGCCTCCCCCCCTGCAGCAAGTTTGCGGAGGGCGTGTTTGACATCTACCAGGAGGGGGACGTGGTTTGGGCGCAGGACTACCACCTCATGCTGCTGCCTGCCATGCTCAAGAAGCAGCACCCCAAGATGAAGGTGCGCCGCCTGCATGCCAGAAGTCTTCGTGGCCGCCTATGGTCTCATAGGGGGGGGGG
>JAABUL010005152.1_pt1 | contig 16635 bp, 12 predicted proteins | sample 5559151 | NCBI WGS metagenome assembly JAABUL01 (sample SAMN10711876, study PRJNA513368) | rock metagenome | isolation source: Antarctica rocks | place: Antarctica: Victoria Land, Pudding Butte sud | reverse complement strand
GCAACTCGGCTTGGTCCGCCATCAAGCCAGGTCGTTCGCTGGGCTGCTCACCCGAAGCGGCGCCACGCTGCTTGCCCACACCCTGCTCCGACTCAACCTTGTTCAATTCACATAATGCGCCTTAGGCTCAATACAGGGGCAAACCCCGCCAGATGATCCTTTACAAATACGTGCTGTTTCGGTGGCCGAAAGGTGCTGAGGATGGCAGCCTGGTTTTCCACGGCTGCGCTGGCCTTTTCGATCGAGAAAGAGCATACTCAGGGCGCCACAGGCTGGTGGACAGGAGGCACCACTATGGTCATGAATCCCCAGCCCCAGCAAGGTGCGTATGAATCGCGAGCCGAGGAGCACCGGCAAGAAGCTGCAGCTCACGATCATGCTGCTGACAGCGCGGCGAGCCGCGAGAGGTAAAGAGGCACTGGTGGCAGTTTTGGCGTCACATGCAACTGAAGTGAGGTTACCCATGCGAAGAATACTGGCTCTGCTCGCTGCATGTGGACTTGCCTGCAGCGTGTCCATCGGTATTTCAGATGCGGTAGCCGGCTCGCTGGCGGCGGGCGCGGCGGGAAACGCGGCGAGTGTCGGGAGCTGGAAGGTGCTCGGCGCCGCCGGCTCGCTTCCCACGCTGAACCGGCCGGCAGGGCTGGCGGTTGACGCCCGCGGCAATGTGTACGTTGCGGATACCGGCAACCACCGTATCGTGGAGATCGCCCCGGACGGACGCCCACTGGCGCACTTCGGCGACGCCGACCTGCGTCCGCAGGGGGCGAGCAGTGTGGCGGTGAGCGCCGGGGGCACGGTCTACGTCGCGGACGCGTTCCACGGCGCCATCCGGGTGTACTCCCCCGGGCACCGGCGCATTGCAAGCTGGCCGGTCGCCACCCCTGGAGCGTCGGAAGCCCAACTCGCGGTGGCCGTCGGAGGAGGAGGCACTGTGATCGTCGCCGCCGCACCGGAGAGCCGCTGCACGATTCCCTACGGGCCGACGGCATGCGCGACCTCCTACATCATCCAGCGGCGGGCACCCTCGGGACGGCTGCTCGGCCAGTTCCGCACACCGGTCGCACCCTTCGGGGCGCCCAATTCGATCGTCACGCTGCTCTCGGTTGCCGTCGATCCGGCTGGCCACATCTATGTCGCGGCCGGCGGCCGCGAGCCGTGCTACAAGGACTGCCGTGTCTACCACTTACTCATCGAGCACGCGCCGGACGGACGGGTGCTCGGACACTGGGGTGGGGACGAGCTGGGCCCAACGGCAAACTGGTCGGCGGTGGCCATCGGCGGCCACGGTAATGTCTTCCTCGCCGACAATGTCAGCAAGCGAATCGAGAAGCGAGCGTCCGGGGGGCGCGTGCTCGCACGCTGGCCGGTCGGAACGCTCTTCCCCAGTCCGCTCGAGTGCAGCTCGGAGCCGCTCGCCCTCTGGCAGACCTCCGGTTGCTCGGGGCCTGACGGCGTGGCGGTGGCTCGCAACGGCACCGTATACGTATCAGACTCTGCTTCCGGCAGAATCGTGCTGCTGTCGAACGGCGGACGGGTCCTGGCGCAGTGGGGAGCCGGCGGCGGCGCACCGGGCCGCTTCTGGTTCCCGGCGAGTGTGGCGCTTGGTGTCCGGGGTCAGCTCTGGGTGGACGATATGGTGAACGGGCGCGTGCAGACGCTCGGCGCCGACGGCCGCTTTCACGTCCGCTTCGCGGTGCCGCATGCCGGCACGGGGATGGCGCTCGACCGGCAGGGTAACATCTACATCGGGCAACGAGTGGGCCAGAAGGCGAGACGGGACGTCGTCATCAGCAAGTTCTCGCCGTCCGGGACACTGCTCGCGCGCTGGAGAAACCCTAATATGGCCGATCCGCCGAGCGGCATCGCCGTCGCACCCAACGGGGACGTTGTCGTGGTAAGTGTGTTCGTCTACCGCGATCCGAAGCAGATCGATCAGAGCGGCGCGAACATCGTGCGCCTCTCGTCGGCCGGCAAGCAGCTCGGCCTGATCCATCTCGGTTACTTCGGCCCGGGAAGCGGGATCGCCGTGGACGCTCAGGAGAACATCGCGATCGCCTACGGCACGCCGCCGCATTTCGAGCGGTACTCGAGCAGCGGGACGCTCCTCGCGTCGTGGGGGGCGCCGAAGCCCTCGCTCGCCGGGCAGATCGTTCCGAATCCCGCCGGCATCACCCTCGACGCCGCCGGCGATACCTACCTTGCCGACACATCGGAGAACGTGGTGAAGGAGTACGGGCCGGGCGGGACGCCGCTGCACACGTGGGGCAGCGCCGGCTCGTATGCCGGCCAATTCCACTACCCGGGAGGCGTCGCCGTCGCGCCGGACGGCACGATCTACGTGTCCGACACCGAGAACCACCGCGTCCAGCGGCTGCTGCGCTGAAGCTTGCTGCGCGGTGAGGGTGATGGGTGCCGGCGCATTCTGCGAGATGAGCACGGAGCCGCACACCGCCCTATCCGGCTGGTTCGGCCCCATCGCGACGTATGTGATGACGCGGGATGCCACGGCGTATGGCAGAAGCAGTCTTGCCCACAGTGCCGCCGACCACTAGAAGCGGCTGATTCCGACCACTGAGCCGCTTGGCCCCGTCGTAGCCCCGAATGCCGCCCCCACTGGTGGTCTTGACCGACTGGCTGTCCAGGATGCAGCCGCTGGGCTGGGGATGCCGACCCTGGCGCACCTGCTCCCGCAGCGTGGCGTTGAGCCGCTCCCAGGTGCCGCCCATCCTGTCGGTCGCGATGCGCCCGATGGATTTGGAAGTTGTAGTCGGCGATAAAGCGATCATGGAAGGCGACCAGTTCCGTCCACGTCTCTGCGTGCGCAATGTGCCAGTCAGCCATCCGGCGTTGCACATTGAAGTGGGTTTCGATGAACGACTGCTAGGCCTGCTTCTTCTCGATCTGTTCCTTCTTGATGCCGAGTGCGGCATAGGTCCGCATCGCTTCCTTGGCCTTGAAGATGCCACCACCATCACTTACGAGGGCTTCCGGACTTCCATGCTGGCGGATGGCAGCGTAGAGCACCATCAGGTAGGCCGTGAGTTCCTGGTTCCGGGAGACAGCACTGGCGAGGATGGCACGGCTGAAGGTCTCCAGGATGGAGATGACGTAGGTCATCCCGCCACCGAGCTGATGCATATCAAGGTAACGAACGTCGACGGTCCAGTACTGATGGCGCCGGCTTGCCTCGAAGGGCATGGCCTGGGGTCGTGTGGCGCCCTCTTGGGCTTATCAATTCCATACAGCGCGCGATTGAGAGCGAGGATGCGGCCGCAGGTGCGCGGCCTGAGCTTGATGCCCAGCTGGAGTAAGGCAGCGTGGACGCGGAACTCACCCAGCTCCGGGTTCTCCTGGAGCTTGCGCACCTCGTTGACGGTACGAAGATCGATCTTCCGCCGGGGACTCTTGGGAATCGGGGGCTTGTCCTCCAGCCCGCGAACGCCCGCAGTCACCCAGCGATGGAGCGTCTCGTAGACGCGGCGCCGGGTTATCTCGAGGTAGCCCGCGATACTTTTCACGTTCCAGCCCTCAGCGTGCAGCCGGATGATTGCTAATCGGCGCTCGGGCGGCGGCGATTACCAGACCCCGACTCGCCTCCTGGACGCAACCGTGCGCAACGAAGACCTGACGGTGGGACATCAAGACCTCCGCCCTGGGAGAACGTTTGATCCCAAGACAGGAGCCGGCTAAGGTCGACCGGCTCCAAGATGTATACATGGACCGTCGAATGGAACGCATGGTTCCGGCAGTTCGGCAAGCATCTCGGTAACCACAGTGATCCCAGCCGCACTGGCGCGACAGCAGGCGAGAACGGACCCGCGTGCCAAACGGAACCGCCACCTCTCCCACCTCGACGTTCAGTCGGACCAGCGGGGTGCGCAGGACCGAGCCGGCCAGCCTCCGCTGCGCCGCCCGAATCTCGTCGAGGGAAATGGGAGGTGATGGCGCCGCGGTTCCGGTGGCGATCCTCGTGCTCCTCAAGTGGGTCGGCTTCCCGAGTGTACGGCCAAGTATGCGCTAGCAGGCAAGCCAGGCGTCGATGGAGCGAGACCTCCTGCCGCCCGTCGGTGTCTCTCGACGTTGATGGGCCTTGAAGGAGGTCTCGCGTATTGATCCTCCCCGGAGATCGGGAGGACTCAGATGGGTGTGCTCAGGCTGTACCGCATGCAGGGAGCACGCTCCCGTGGAATCGGGGCATGACCATTGGTCTCACGCCGCCTCGGTGATCAGAGAGTTGGTCTCCATGTGAGCGAGATGCCTCGCGCGTAGCAGCGTGACTGCCGCGAGCAGACCGGCGATAAACAGCAGCCCTCCACCGATGAAGGCAACATGGAAGCCGTCGACTTCGGCGCTCAAGAAGGCTGCCCGGCTGGGAGCATGATGCAGCGCGCCCAACAGGGTGCTGGTGCGGTTGGAGGCAAGGGTGGAGAGAACGGCGAGACCTATGGCGCCGCCGACCTGCTGCGCGGTGTTCAACAGACCGGATGCCAGTCCCGCATCCTGTCCCTCCACTCCTGAAGTCCCCAGGAGCGTGGCGGGGGCAAACGTGAGGCCGAGGCCGATGGAGATCGGCATGAGCCCCTCGAGCAGATTCAGGTAGGTTCCATGCACCGGGAGCTGGGTCATGACGGCCATGCCCACGATCCCCAGTCCCAACCCGAGAATGATTGTGATGCGGAGACCGAGACGAGGGATGAGTGCCTGCGAGATCCCAGCTCCGACACCAATCGCGAGGGCGACCGGGAAGAACGCCAAACCGGCTTTCAGGGCGCTGTAACCCAGGACTTCCTGCGCGTACAACGAGGTGAAGAAGAACATGGAGAACAGCCCCGCACCAACCAGCAACAGGATCAGGTCACCGACTGCGAGCGTTCGGATGGTGAAGATGTTCAGGCGAATGAGCGGCGCCTGGCTTCTCATCTCGATCATCACGAAACCGACCAGAAGGACCGCGGAGATCGCGAAGAGGCCGATTGTAGTCAGGGATGTCCAGCCAAATGACTGTGCCTTCACCAGGGTGAAGACCAGCAGGACCAGACCGCTCGTTACAGCCATCGCGCCGGCCACATCGAACCTGCGATGACCGAGGTCGGCAACCGATTCAGGGATGTACCGGAGCGCCGCCAGGACGGCCAACGCGCCGATTGGGACGTTGACAAAGAAGATCCACTGCCAGGAGAGAGCACTCGTCAGGATCCCGCCCGCCAGCAGGCCCACTGCTCCGCCGCCGGCGGAGATGGCGCTCCAGACACCCAGAGCTCGCGTGCGTTCGCCGCTCTCTGGGAAGTTCGTTGTCAAGAGGGAGAGGGCAGCCGGGGAGAGGAATGCGGCGCCAACGCCCTGCAGGGCGCGAGCCGCGATCAGCATGCCGCTGTTCTGGGCGAGTCCGTCAATGAGTGAGGCAAACGAGAACAGGATCAATCCGACGATGAAGAGCCGCCTGCGCCCGAGCAGGTCCGCGACGCGACCACCGAGCAGCAGGAAGCCGCCGAAGGTCAGTGTGTAGCCGTTGACCACCCACTGCAGACTGTCCAGGCTGAAGTGCAACCCGCGCTGAATAGAGGGAAGGGCAACGTTCACGATGGTGGCGTCGAGCACCACGACGAACTGTGCCAGGCAGACGACGACCAGGATCAGCCACTTGTTGACGATGCGCGCCGGCAACGATGGCGACTCTGGGATTGGGTTCGTTAGAGAGCGTACGGACACTGTGATCCTCCGATCAATGCTGGAAGTATTTCGCAGCGGGATTGTGGTTGTGTGGCGGTCATGGGAATGTCTCCTGCGTGTGGCTTGATGTCACCATCATATGCGAAACGCAATTCTTGCGCAAGTAGTAAATTGCATTAGTGTTCCCTTGCGATCCGCATGGAAAAGATGTACTATGGAGGCATGAACACCGAGACATCGCTGAGCGGCACCAGCACCCCGGCCTCCTGGGATGTCGCTCTGCACATGATTCGCTTTGTGCGAGCCATGCACGAGCTCGAGCGCTGCGATCCCAAGCAGGCGTCGGGGATTTCGATGCAGCAACTCAAGGCCCTCCTCTACCTGGTTCAGAGCGAAGGCAGCACGGTCAAGGAGCTGGCTCGTGCTCTTTCGCTGTCTGAAGCACGTGCCAGCAGACTTGCAGACGAGCTGACCGTGAGCGGACATGTGCTCAGTGATAGGAACCCGTCGGATCGCCGGCAGGTCAGACTACGAGCGACAACGGTGGGCGCCTCGAAGGCAAACCTGGTCTTCGGACAGCGCCTCAGGGCGCTGGAGACCGCGCTTGACGGCGTGAGCGAACGGGACATGGAGGCGTTTATGCTCGTGCTAGATCGAATCGTGGTCCAGATGGAGGCACTCGCGGAACGAGCCTCCACCGCGGTCGAGTGCGTTCCAGCCCAATAAGGCCGAGCGGCCTGGCGATGTAGGGTAGGGTGGTCGTGGGCGGCTCGTGTCCTCTCATGAGCAGGACGAGAATGGACGCTCGCGACAGGCGCTTCCGCATTCCAATCTGAGAGCGTCAGTTGCCATGACGCCGCCCTGACCCGCGACCTGACTTCATTGATGGCCGAGCCATCGCCGTGGTGGATGGCGAAGGTGACCCACCAAAGTATTACGGTGCTTCCAGGGTGCCCTCCGCTCGCCCAGCGATATGCCCTGCTGCTCGCCGGCCGTCCATGGTGATTGCCGTCTAGACCGTCCAGGAAGGGGTCGAGAAATGATTCTCCGGGTGGATAGATTCAACTGCGCGTCACTGGAACAGAGACGCCGCCGGACAGATGAGCCGGTACTCACACACCGAGCAGTGACGCGTGTCGACCTCCTCGTAGTTTGCCGTGCGCGCCCGCTCCATGAGGGTGACGATCGCCATCCGCGCCGTGCGCAGCTCCTCGTCCGTGAACGAGACGGAGACGCGTTTCTCCAGCCGCGGATAGACCAGGGAAAGGCGATCCAACTCTACCTTATAAGACTCGCGGGCCGCCAGAGCATAGATGAGGAGTTGAAGACTCTGGCGAGCCTCCGTTTCGGTCGAGGCGGTGCGGCTGGTCTTGAAGTTGATGAGCTCGATCGTGCCGTCTGAACATTGCTGAATACGATCGATAAAGCCGTGCAGGTAGCCGGGACCAACGCGCCAGTAGAACTCCGCCTCGACCACCAGCGGCGTCGCCGTCCGATCTGGACCGTCCCAGAAGGAGCGCAGCATATGCCGTTCAGCCTCACTCACCGTGTAGAGCGTGACGCCGTGCGCCTCGGCGGCCGCCTCGGTGAAAGACTGCACCAGCTCGTCGAAGGTGGGCCACCGGCCAACTAGCTGTCCGGCGGCTGCTGTTTCCACCGCGGCATGGAAGGCCGTGCCGGGTCCGGCGGCCTGATTGCCTGGCTCGCCCGGGAAGCCGGCCAGGAACCGCAGATAGGCCTTACGGCTGCACGCCTGGTAGGTGGCCAGCATCGAGTAGCTGAGGGTGGTCGGCGCCTCGATCACCGGCCGGCGATCGGCGTCGACCGGGCGAACGGCCGGCGTGAGGCAGCGACGCAGCAGGCCCTCAACCCGGCGTCGCTCCTCGTGCCAGCGGCGGATGCCGGCTCCCAGCAGGTCCCCATCGTCTATCGATAGGCCGTCTTCCACCGCATAGCGGCGCCAGGCAACCGCCAGACGCTCCGCAAATGACGTGTTGTCGCCCAATGACGTGTTGTCGCTCATCGACTTGCTGTCGCTCAGCGACATCCCTTCGGCCTCAAAGTCATCCGGGGTCCAGGTTGCCCACACCTTGGCTTGCGTTCGAGCGAAGCGACGTGCGCGCTCAGGAGCCTCCAGTTGGGCCGGTGCCTCGTTCGCTGTTTCCCAGTCCAGGCGATCAAAGGACTCAGCGACGGCCAGCGGCAGGACGTGTTTGAGCACCGCCAGCGGCTGGCGCTCCTTGCGGTAGAAAAGAGGGAGCCGGTGCCAGGAGAGGTACAGCTGGTCCCTGGCGCGGGTGAGCGCGACGTACACAACGCGCTGCTCCTCCAGCAGATGCTGGCGCTTTTCCCACGCTTCGAGCGCTCGTTTGAAGCCTTTCGGTTCGGGAAAGTCCTCGATGCTGGGCATACCCGCCGCCGGATGACGCAACTCGAGCGGCAGCGGATCTGCCTTGTTGACAACCCTGAAGTCCTGCTCGGATGCGCACGCGACAAAGATGACCGTTCGTTCCAATCCCTTGGCGGCATGGACGGTCAGCACCTGTACGGCGTCCTCCTCGGTCATGTCGGTGGCTTCCTCTTCGTCCGATGGAGCGGCGAGCAGCAGATTGATATAGGCGACGAAGGCGGCCACGCTGGCGCCCCGCACTCGCCCGGAGGCGAAATCCTGCGCGATGCCGTGGAAGCGGTACACGTTGGCACGCTGCAGATCGGTATAGGCGCCGCGACGCAGTCCAATGATGCTCTCGACCACGCGCGCCGTCGACAGGGTGGCAGTGTCGGAGAGCAGCCGCCCGAAGGTGGCCAGGAAGAGGCGCAGATCGTTTGGGGCGGAGGGATCGCCGGCGCGTTCCAGCATCAGATCGAAGAGGCTCCGTCCGCGCGGCAAGGGGCCAATGACCTCGTAGAGCGCGGCCTCATCCAGGCCGAAGGAGTCGGAGGACGCAATGTGGGCCAGAGAGATGTTGTCGCTCGGTCTGGCCAGCGCCCGAAGATAGGACAGGATCTCCCGTACCTCCGGCGTCCGATAGAGGTCGGCGCCACCGCTCATGACCGCCGGAATGCCACGCTGTATCAGTCCCCGCCAGAGCTGTTGCTTGATATCGTTTTTCCGAACCAGTACTGCGATGTCTCGATAGGCCACGCCCGTCGCGTGCTCCGCTGTGATGCGCCGAGCGATCCACTCCCATTCGCTCTCCGGGTCCTCGCAGGCGCAGGCGATGACCGGCGGTCCCTGCCGGCCGTCGACGCTCACCAGATCCTCCCCCTCTTCCGAGCGCCCATCGGTCCAGATTGCGTTGGCCGCGGTCAGGATTTGCTCTGTCGAGCGGTAGTTGCGTTGGAGGGAGTAGGGCGTGGTGGATGGAAAGTCCTGGGGGAAGCGTTGCAAGTTATCCGGAGCAGCGCCTCGAAAGCGGTAGATGGCCTGCCGGATATCGCCCACCACGCAGACGTTGCGTTGGTGGAAGTCCTGTATCAGCAGCCGAACCAGCACGCTCTGGGCATAGTTGGTATCCTGGTACTCGTCCACCAGGACGAAGCGATAGCGATCGCGGTAGGCCGCGCGCACCTCAGAGAGGCCCAGCGCCTGCACCGCGAGCGCGATCTGATCGCCATAGTCGATGATCCCCCGGGCGCTCCGCTCGCGCTCATAGACCAGAAGCGCCCGCGTATAGTCGGCGAGCTTGTCGCGCTGCTCCCCATCGTCAACCCCACCGCCGGCGAGGTAGTCCGCGAGCTGTGCCGGCGTAACCAGCTCATCCTTCAACCGGCCCCCGAGTTCCAGGATCGGGTTGATCGGACTGCCGAACTGACTCCGGAGATGCATCAGGTCGATGGATCGGAAGTCGATGTGGGGCAGGCAGTCCCACAGCAAGAGCCAGCGCTCTGCCTTGGAAAGGAGCGGTGGCGATGGGGGCAGTCCGATCATTCCGCCCCACTCGGTGATGACCGCGTTGCCGAAGCTGTGGTAGGTGAGAACCGTGACCGGTTCGGCCTCCGGCGGAACTCCCACCTGGAGGGAGGCGTCGCCGATGCGCTCGCGCAGTTCGGTCGCCGCCTTGTTGTTAAAGGTCAGGGCCAGGATCTGCTCGGGGCGAGCCAGGCCATCCTCGATCAGCCGGGCTACGCGCGCCGTCAGTGTATGCGTCTTCCCGGTTCCGGCTCCCGCCATGACGCGAATCGGATGGTGGTCGTGGGCAATGACGCTCTCCTGCTCGGGGTTGGATGCACGGCGCGAGGAGGAACGGTGGTCGACCAGCGTCATGCCAGGCTCTCCTCGCACCAGGTGTGGTAGGCACACCGTCCGCAGGTGTCTTTCCCCTTGACCGGGATAGCCGCAAAATCGTTCCCAGTGATTCGCGTCAACGCCTGGTTAATCGCAGCCCAGAGTTCGGTGCGTGTGGTCTCGGTGTGCTGCGTGATATCCATCTGCTTGTCGCTGTCCCAGGGGTCGAAGTTGCCGCTTCGATCCTTCTCCTGAGCCAGAAAATAGTACGCCAGGTTCGGTACAGGGGTGGCGTTTTCGTGCATCCACGCCTGCTCGTAGATAGCGAGCTGGAGCGATTTCGTCGCCTTGAGGTCGCTGTTCCTTTTGCCTGTCTTGTAATCGACGATGAGATCTCCGGTGGGGGTGCGAAGGATGCAGTCGATGCGGCCGTTGATCAGATGATTGCCATGCGGGTAGACGAAGGCGTATTCCAGCTCGACGGGTACGCGGTTCTCCCCACCGGCCCGAAGCTCGCGTTCCCATTGGTAGTATCGACGGATATACGCTGCTCCGCGACGCCAGGCCTGGACCATCTGCCGGGCAAAGACGAAGCCAGGCTCCCACGGAACGCGTGTATCCGGGTTGGCCAGCGCCGCGTCGATGGTCGCTGTATCGATCTTCCAGGTTGACCTCCACGCCTCCTGCACCTGCTGGTCGGTGGGCGGAGAGCCCATCTCCATCCATTGCCGGTTCAATCGATGGAGTGCCGTGTGTACTTTGCTGCCCAGGGTGGTGGACGCCCCGCCTGCCGGGGCTTCGATGTGGAGCACATGCCCGTAGAAGAATTGGCGAGGGCAGGCCCGGTAGACATCGATGCCGGAGAAGCTGACCGCGAGCGACGGCACACTGCCGTCGGTACCGCTGTGGAAGGACTGGGGCAGCTCGCGAAATCGAATAGGCACGCCACCCGCCACCTGTGCAGCCGTCCACTGGGCGGCAAGCAGCGTACCGACCGCATCACTCCCGTCATGATCCTCAGTGTGCTTTCGGAGCGAAATGGGCCGCCCCGAAACACCCAGTGCCGCCAACGCCTGCTGGCGCACCGCGCGCGCCACATCCAGCGGCAGCATCACGCCGGCGTCGGACTCTTGATCGATGACCCATGCCTGGGGATCGGCCCGTTCCAGCTCCGCGATGAAGGGCGACGGTAGGGCCTCCCTGCGGTCGTAACTATGGGCGAAGGTCACGGCCAGTCGCTGCCTGGCTCGGGTACAGCCCACGTACGCCAGGCGCCGTTCCTCCTCCAGGTAGCGCCTGGCCCGTTCCGCTTCCGGTTCCGCCGTGTAGATCGCCGCCAGTTCGGCCAGCATCCCCGGCCGGCCCGATCGGGCATACTGGGCCAGATCGTCGAGGTCAAACGCCCGATCGAGGCGTAACGGAGCGGGCAGCGTACCCGCCGCGGCGCCGACGATAAACACCGCAGGCCACTCCAGTCCCTTGGCGGCATGAAGGGTGAGGACCGCAACCCCAGGCGCCGCGCTTCGTTCACCCAGCTCTGTCTGCTCTTCGCCGAGGCTGCCCAGCTCGCCCAGCAACTCGGGAATGCCCAGGCCGGCGCGGGCCAGGCCGTGTGCCGCGCGCAGCGCTCGTCGACAGGCCGAGATACCCGCACGGGCCTCGGACGACCCCGGCGAAGTGGCATCGAGCCGGCCCACCAGGGCCAGGGCGGCATAGACCTGCCCCTCCAGCAGTAGTGTTCGGAGCCAGGCGCATGCCGCCCGCAAACGGTCGAGGGCCTCGGCCGCGGTAGACAGATGAGCCGGCAAATCCTCTCGCACCTCCGCTAATGGCCGCCAGGACTCGCTGCCATCGAGCCAATCGGTGACTCGAGCGTAGGTCACTGAATCGAGCGGCGGGACTGCCTGGAGCATTGCTTGATTTGGGCCGAGGAGATGGGCATAGCGGCGTGCCAGGGCGTCCTCCGGCAGCCCCTCCCCAACCTTCCGCAGACCGATCTGCCGGCGGACCAGCACTCGAGCCGCGTCGACCCAGGTGCCCGTCTCGGCAATGCAGCGCAGGACGGCGCAGAGATCGTCCAGCGCCTCCTCGAGGGCCGGATCGTAGCCACGAACCGAGAAGGGCACGCCATAGGCGGTGAAGGCCCGGATCAAGGGGCGCGCCGACTGCTTGACCGAGCGGCAGAGCACCGCGCAGTCACTCGGCGACAGACCCTCCTGGCTGATCAGTCGGAGGATGCTGCGCGCCACATAGTCGGCCTCAGCGTCCTCGTCGGCAAAGCCGGCGATGCGCACCGGCTCCTCTTTTGCACCGCTCTCACTGTGGAGATGGTGGGAGTCGTGGCCGGTGTTGCAGGCGATGAGCGTATGCGCCACGTCCAGGATGCGCTGCTGCGACCGGTAGTTGGTCGCTAGCACAATACTTTCCGCTCCGCTGTACTCCTCGGTAAACCGGCTGAAAAAGCGAGAGGACGCGCCCCGAAAGGCATAGATCGCCTGGCAACCATCTCCCACTACCGTGAGGTTGCCGGCCGGTGGGGGCGCGAGCAGAGTGAGGAGCCGCCATTGCACCTCGTTTGTGTCCTGGAACTCGTCCACCATGACCTGTTCGAACTTCCCCCTCCAGCGCCCAAGGAGCGTCGCGTCCGCCTCGAACGCCCTGATCAGAAGAAAGCCGAGGTCGCCAAAGTCGAGCCGTCCGGAGTGATTGCACAGCGCCTCGTATCCCAGATAGACGTTGGCCAGCTCGCGCAGGCGCTCCACCCCACGCCGGTCCGCATACTCAACGAAATCGGCGACGCCGATGGCCTCGTCCTTGGTGCGGGAGATCAGAGTGAGGGCATCGTCCACCAGCCGGGCAGCCCCCCGCTCGCCGGCATAGTAGGTGCGACTCGCGGAGTGCTGGTCGTCGCGCACCGCGCGAGCCACCACCCGACGCCGTTCCGGCTCTCCCATAACGGTAAAGTTCCCGAAGAGCTCACGCTCCTCCCGCAGAATGCGCAGGCAGAAACTGTGGAAGGTGCTGATCCAGAGACGGGGATAGGAGGCATCCAGCAGCGTGAGCGCGCGCTGGCGGAACTCGCTGGCAGCGCGTCGCGAGAACGTGAGCGCCAAAATGCGATCGGGCGGGACGCCCTGTTCCACCAGATACGCAAAGCGCCTGGTCAGCGTGCCGGTCTTCCCGGTACCCGCACCTGCCACGATTTTCAACGGGCCGTGCAGGTGACGGACGGCTCGAAGCTGGTCTCGGTTCAGCCCCAAGAGAGTATCAGTACCTTCTGTCACAGCACCACAGTACGGGTTCGAATGGGCCCACATGGTTCATGTGGGACTATAGCATGACCGACTATGCCAGTTTCAGCTCCTGATTGACGGCTGCATTCAAAGCCGGTAGCTGAGCCTGTACCGTAGTCCACACCCGAGCCATATCGAGGCCCAGATAGCCGTGAGCCGCGACATTGCGGAAACCGTAGATGGCGCGCCACGGAATGTCAGAGTGTCGCGATGTAAGCTCCGCCGACAAATGGCCAGCCGCGTCGGCGAGCGTCTCCAGCCGCCGCAGCACGGCGTCTCGGATCATCGGATCGCGGAAGAATGCGTCCTCACCGTCAGCCGTGTATCGGACAATGAGGGCAATGCTTTCGGCGATGTACTGGAGCAATTGCTCGTCCCGCTCGCGATCGCTCACAGCAGCACCGCCTCTTGAGCGATGCGGTTGGCGATGCGAGATGGAGTGCTGATCTCCACCACGTCGACCTTACGCCTCAACGCTTCCTGCAAATCAAGAATGAGGCTGCTCAAATCAAGGAGGCTCCGCCCCTGGTCCAGGTCCACCAGGAAATCGACATCGCTGTCGGACCGTGCCTCCCCGCGGGCCACAGAACCAAAGACACGCAGGTTGCGGGCGCCGCGCGCCTCAGCGATGGCCAGCAACTCGGCTCGCCGCTGGCGCAGTCCTTCCAGGGTCGGCACCTCTTGAGTGCCAAGGTAGTTGCGCAGCGCTGCCTCCACCACTTCATACTCCGCGCGCCCGGTCTCGACCGCACGGACGCCGGCCGCGTGCAGCAGCTCCTCATCCAACTGAATGGCTGTTCTTTTTGTCATAGCTGTATTGTCGCTCTTCTACAACACCACTGCATGCGTCTGCTCCAACTGAAGCAGCGATCTATTCGCGCCGTGCACAGATGCGCTTCGCACTGAGCTATAAGGTTACCAGCCTTCGAGCAGCACGTCGAGCTGCGCCTGGCTGTCGAGCACGGTGCTGCATGACTCCCAGTCGACCTCGTCGATCCTGTCGTAGCGGATCTCGAAGGGCGATTTGTCGGGCACGGCGTCGATGATCTGCAAGGCTCGCTTCTCGTCTCCTTGCGCCACGGCAATCCACACGTCCTCCAGCGTATCATGGATCTGGCCGAAGAGGTCGCGGACGGCCTTTAGACGGGCCGACAGGAGCTGGTGGACTCGATCCTCCACCGAGCCACGGTAGCGCATGTTGTAGAGATAGACCTCGTCGTGTACCTGGCCGATGCGCTGGATGCGTCCCTTGCGCTGCTCCAGGCGAGTTGGGTTCCCGGGCAGGTCCAGATTGATCAGCGTGCCAATCTTCTGCAGGTTGAGCCCCTCGGGCGCAGCGTCCGTCCCAACCAGGATGCGGATCGAGCCGTTCATCACGTTGGCCTTGACCGTCTCGCGTGAGAGGCGGGTCCACTCGCCGCGGCGGAAGGCGCCGGAGCGCGTGCCGCCGGCATACAGTGCGACCGTCTCCTCCGGAAACCGCCCAGAGAGCTGCTCTGCCAGCGAGTGGGCCGAGTCGTAGAACTGGGAGAAGATGATGCAGCCACGCTCCAGCCAGGGACCGGTCCCGTCGACCCCCGCGCGCAGCAGGTGCTCGACCACCGCATACTTCGGGTCTGGTCCCGTGGAGGCATTGAGCTTCACCAGAAACTCCCGGAGCTTCGCCTCCTCGACCGCGGTGAGCGGGTAGAGCGATGAGGTCGGGGTGTCGTCCTCCTGGTCGTTGTCAGGATCGCTCCGCGCCAGCATTTTTTCCTCTGTGGCGCGACCCGCCACGATCGTGCTGCAGGCGCGCCGCAGCAGGATCGTCTTCAAGAAACCGGAGCTGACGCCCCGCTTACCGACTTCGTCGCAGAACTCCTCCGCCGTTAGGTAGGCGTCGTGCATGAAGCCGCTCAGCGAGACAGCATCGGTGGCCCACTCCCCAAAGAGCCGAGCAACCACCGGCTTCAGACATGGTTCGTTGGTCTTCGGATCGATGGTTGTTTCCAGATAGTCGCGGGTGCGGCGCACGATGTGCCGGATGTACGGGTTGTGGTCCTTGAAAAAGTCCCGCGACGTTCTCGCGACGCGGCTCCGCATCGGCGGCCCCAGCGTATCCAGGGCTGACGATGGCACCCAGGCCAGGAGGCTGGGAGCGTTAAGCTCCTTCCGCAAGATGCTGTAGTCTTTGTTCTCGGAGAACGGCGGCAGCGGATCTCGCATCCATTCTCACGACGCCATGAGCTCATCGGGGGGCTCTTCCCTACCCAGCACATAGTCGAGCCGGGTCCGAGGTTGGGTGATCCAGCGGCTGAACTTACTGCCAAGAACCTCACGATAGTTGATGTTCAGTGCCCGCAGCAGGTCCCAGACCTCGATGGGATCGAGCTGGACGCGCGTTGCCGTGGCCAGAAGCAGGTTGCCCGTGCAGGGCGCCAGGTGGTGCAGGGCGGCAAGCAGGTTGTTCGCCTGGGCAGGCTCGTTCCGATGGGTTGGTCCCAGGTTCTTGCGGCGCGCCCGATGCGCCTCGTCCAGGATGATGCACTCGTAGCGTAGATCCGCCAGCGTGTCCACGACCTGGGGAGATCGCACCAGCAGACGGGTGGACACGATGCCGAAGCGGCGCGGACACTTCCCCAGCGGCAGCGGATGCGTCACGCCCCGCTCATCTACCCACGCCGCCCCGGTCCAAATCGCTGAGGGCAGTCGCAAGAGGTTCCACAGCTCGTCCTGCCACTGCGACAGCAACGGCCCGGGTACCAGCGCCAGGACCCGACCGCCGCCATAGAGCGTCATCAGCTTCGCCGCCAGCGCCAGCTGCACCGTCTTGCCCAAACCGACCTGATCGGCCAGCAGCAGGCGCGCTCCGCCGGTCTTGTGCAGTGCAAAGGCGCGGTGGACGAACGATTTCTGGTGTGCCCACAGCCCGTTTTCCTGGCGATAGACCGGTAGTTCGACCGCGGCAGCCCCGGCATCACCCTGATTGCGGCTGCGCCAGTCAGGAACGTCGGGGATGACGACTCGGCGCGAAAGACGAACCACGTCCTGAATCACGGCATCCGCCAGGTCGAAGGCGCCGGGATGCGACCACAGGGCCTCGAACTCCTCGCGCACCCAGGCTATGCCCTCCTGGCTCTCGTCGGTCCAGACGATCTCATAGTTCATGGTTCAGGCACGCTTCGACTCGTTCGCGCTGCCCATAAAGGAGATAGCGCTGCCGTCGGCGCCTGCCGAATCGCGCATCTGGGCCGCTGCGGCGGCGACGTGCGGGCAACCAGACTGTGGCTGCGCGATGCCTCCACCAACGGCCCGCGCAGCCTGGCCCTGGACGCCACGGGCAACCTCTATATCGCTCTCTGCTCCTATCTCCTCCAGGTCACACCCTCGGGCGCCGTCCACGTGCTAGCCGGAAACGGCCAGGTAATCCTCTCCGCGCTGCACCGCGTCTATCCGCCGGGC